>ODAJ012183308.1_pt1 | contig 34292 bp, 24 predicted proteins | sample 1539241 | NCBI WGS metagenome assembly ODAJ01 (sample SAMN02144231, study PRJEB22623) | gut metagenome | biome: sheep rumen | host: Ovis aries | place: New Zealand
GTACGGTGGTGTGAGAGGTCGGGAAAATTTATTTAATTTTCCCTCCTACTCGATTATTTTTTTACAGCTTTACTAAATTTACCAACATATTTTTTCTTTTTAACAACTTTGTATGCTCTTACTTTTATAAAGTATCTTTTGTTGCTTTCGAGTTTATTTGTAGTTAATAATGGTTTCTTTGAAGTACCAAGTTTTTTGTATTTGCCTTTTTTCTTGGTGGAGTAGAAGAATTCGTATTTAACACCACCTTTAAGTTTTTTCGCTTTAATAGTTGTTACTTTGTTGCTATTTGCTACTTTCTTTATTTTACATTTGCCTGGTACAATTTTAAAGGTTTTATTTATTTTACCTGTATAGTTATTTATACCAGTTATTGTTACCTTGGCTTTACCAATCTTTTTGTTGTTTTTATAGTTAACCTTGAAATCAACATTTTTCTTTAATTTATAGCTGCCATCCTTTATTGAAACTACAGGTTTGATTTTTTTACCAGTATATGTTTTTTTGGATGCAAGTTTAACTCTTAATTTATTGATGTTTTTAGAATTGTTTTCGCCTAAAGAAACTTTTTGCACTTTAATTGTTTTTGTATACGTATTTCCACATAAATCATTTATGGTAATGTTTAAGTAATTTACGTAATCACCTTTGATTTTATAGGATAAAGGTTTAATGATAGTGTTATTTTTTGCTGTAACAATATCAATGAAACTAGATACTGTTGTACCATTAAGTGCAATACTAACTGCATCAAATTTTGATTTAATATTTAAGTTAAAGTTAAATGTATCGCTAGATGACTGGTATATATTATTCTTTAATGGAGTTTTAGTATCAATGGTAAATGTAGCTCCTGAACCATTATACATTACAGGACCTAATGAATAAGTATATACTAAACTAGAATTGTCAAAGTCAGAGAATAGTTCAAGTGTAAAATAATTTGATCCTTCTTCTAGTTGTACCTCTGTTTTTACATGAATTCTTTTGGCTGGATCATTCACGTAGTGGTAATTTCTGTCATATTCAATTCTGGCTATTTTGCCATTTACTTTTGCCATTGAAATAGGTAATCCGATAACGTCAAATGATAGTGTGAATGTTCCATCAGAATTTAACATATCATTGCTTACAGCGTAACCTGGTTTAATATCTGACTCAATATATTCCTGTTCACTCCAAAAATCCCATGATTTTTCTGTTGGGTCATTTCCTGGTTTATATAAATATACATCAACAAATGTAGTATTCCAATTTGAATCTTTTACTTTTAATTCACCAATATATCGATCTATAGTAGGATCACTTAGTTGAGCATATGTACTATTTATCTCCTCAGGAGTGAGTGATACTTTATAAGTTTTAGCATCTATTTTTTCGACGTCATGTTCCACTTTTTCAACCTTATAAGATAATTCATCATCTGGAAGGTGTATTTCAGTCCTAAATGTAATTGGGTTTTCTTCATTAAGTCCAGTTTCATCATCTAGAGATATTAATAAATCAACATTTTTTGTGTCGTCTATTATTTCTGCGTGATAACTAAATGTTGAAGCATAAGCATAAAGAAAATAATTATTTTTAAGATTGTCATTAGCTGCTGATATATTTACAAGAGGTCCAAGCCTATCTTCATCATCAGTATCATCTTGCATATTAAAATTCTCGGTAATTTTATCACCTAGTAAGAGTTTCCTGTATGTATTTTTAGCGTAATCACTAACTGATACATCAAGATATTTTAATTCGTCAAATGAGCTTATAGCATATCTTTTGTAACCATTTCCTAATGATTCAAATTCGTTATTGTAGTTAATGTGATATGATTTTGAATAATCATAGCTGGTTGTATAATTAATTATAATTTCAGGATTTAAAGCAAAATTATCACTGGCTTTAACATCTATATATGACTTTCTATTCGTTGAGTCATAACTATATTTAATATCAGCTTCTGGCATTACTGAATCGACGTAAATAGGAATTTTATAGGTTTGATATTTAGCAGTTTTATTAATTCTTGCTTTTATTTGGAAGTAGTATTGGCCATCTTTTACGTTTTCGTATTGACCGTTTTTTTCGTTAAATTTTTTACCATTCCAACTTGCACAGTCTACATAATTACTAGTAATAGGTTCAGGTTTTGCATAACCTTTTGAAACAAATAGGTTTTTGCGCAAGTCATCATAGTGTCCAATATTCTGCACGAGATTATTGTTGCTATCAATAACGGAAACATCAACATCATCTGCGTTTCTAAGTTTGGTCATATGAGGAATTGCAACATTATTATTTGAATTTTCATTTAATGAAATGGCTGATTTATCAAGATCTAAATTTCTACTAGATAATTCTAACAGGTCATTATCTTTAATTGTTGAACCAAGCATTTCATCATCTGAATTTGCAAGATAAACAGAGTAGCCATAATCATATTTATCCATAATACAGTCTGGTTCACCATTAGGACTATCAAAAATTGGGAGTGAATCCCAGTCGCCATAGAAGCCTAAAAGAGGAAGATTGAGACTGATTGTGCTTTCAAGTTTTATGAATCCTTCAATGTAGTGATTAGATTTAACACTGTCTGAAAGGATTACTGTTGCATCAATATTTGCTGTACTACCAGCTTTTACAGTAACATTTCCTGCAGCAAATTTTACATATGAATTATCGATTTTTTCGATATAATATGCTCCATTATAGGAAGAATTCTTATTTGTTACAGGATCGTAATTGTCTGTATAAAGTGGACAGTTTTTTAGTGTGTATGTTTTATCACTGTCTCCATAATTGGTTAATTTGATACTTATTGGAATGCTTTTTGTTCCTTCTTTTATATTACCAAGCTCAATGGTTGCATCATTGTTATATGTTGCAATTACAGTATTATCAATAGCTGCCTTTGCATTTACAAGACCACTTCCCTGTTGTCTTACAGAGTAAGGATTTTCACCATTTTGATATGTGTAATCCATAAGTGGAGTAGCAGTATTAATTAGTGTATATTTGATGTAATCTGATAATTTGGAATTTGATAATTTCAAGTTTTTCTTATTGATTGCTTCTTTAACAAGTGCAGATACACCTGAAACATAAGGAGCTGCCATAGAAGTTCCGTCTGCAAAGTCATAGTCATTATTTGGAATTAGTGAATAAATGTTTTCTCCAGGTGCAGTGATTTCAGGCTTTAATTCTAGTTCAGGTGTAGGTCCCCATGAGGAAAAGTAGGTCATTTTTATAGGAATATTTTCTTTTTCAGAAGGGTTAGTACATGCTGCTACAGAGAGTGATTCTGAATTAGAAGCTGGACTACCAACGGTAGCTACATCAGTAAGATTAAAAGGATTATTATAATTAAATAAAGAATTTGCTGATGATAAGCCAGCATTGCTTGCAGCAATTGAAAGTAAGCATCCAGCATTGTATGCAGCAGCAACGGCTTTATATTCAAGTTCATCGTGATTCGTAAAACCGTTATCAGTTCCCAGACTCATGTTAATTACATCAGCTCCAAGTTTTACTGAATCCTCAAGCGCATCAACTATATCGTCTGTAAATGCATATTCTCCTGAATCAGGAAATACCTGCATTGAAAGTATTTGTGCATTATAAGCAACGCCAGTAACACCACTATCGCCTAGTTTTGTATTAGCTGCTGCAATCCCAGCAACATGTGTACCATGATAGTCGATGTCATGAGGTTCTGCTTCTTTTTCTTCAGCATAGTTATATGCATATGGTACCTTTTGGTTAATGTATGAACCGTGACCAAGAGTCTGTATTTTATTTTTCATTTCATCAGCTGTGAATTTTGTTTTTGTATCCGATGAATCTAAAAGCATATCCATATGAGTATAGTCGACACCTGAGTCGATGATGGAAATAATCGTACCTTCACCATTTAAAGGAAAGTTATTGTCATTCCATGCATCTTTTACATTACCAATATTTATGGCGTCATGCATTGTTGACTTATAAGTATGAGCTTCGTAACATTTTTCAACGTTGTCCATTTTTTCGATTTTTTTGATTTGCTCATAAGTAGCATCGATACTACAAGAGTTTACCAAAAAAGTATTTTGGCTCTTGTGCTTTGTATGTGTTATGCTTTCAATTTTTTTGATGGATTTGTTTTGAATTGTGAAAGCTTCTTTTTCGAGAGCCTTCGCTTTTTTGTTGTATTTTTTTACAGATACGCTGACTGGTTTATCTTTAAACATAATGATGTATCTTTTCTTCTTGGTAGAAGATTTTGATAGCGTATTTGTTTTTGGACTGTTGTCAGATGCTTGCGCATTTACAACGGGTAAATTAGTAGCACATAAAGATAGACATAGTGCTAGTGAAAGAATTTTCTTTTTCATTTTTCCTCCTAATTATATACATTTGATATTATATACATTTGATATTTATGCATTTTAAACCACAAGTAAATGATACAATTATTTTTTTATAATTACAACAGGTTTTAAATGTTTATAAAAACAAAACGAAAATTAGGCGAAAAATGGAAACGAAAATCGAAAGATTAGTTTTTGAAATTAACAAGGTATCTTACTTATTTATATAATTAAAATGCCTATATCTTCTGGCATAATTTCCTTCATGGAAATGATGAACAAAGAGTCAGAGGGGTATATAAAAAATGATAGAGGATTATAAAAAATTTAGATGATATATTTAAAAAGCTATCGACAATCTTACTGCTAGATAGTAAAATACTAATATTGATTAATGTGAAGGTAGAGAGAAATAGTGTATAGATAAAATTAAAAGACACAGGGGTTGATAATATTATCAGGTTCCTGTGTCTTTGTAAGCATATGTAATAAATACTTTAAATGCATAAGATTAAAAAAATAATGGTTCGGGAGGCAGTAATGAAAAAGACGATTAACACATTTAAAGAAGCAAAACTTAATGGTGATAAGGTAACCATGCTTACAGCTTATGATTACTCAACTGCTAAAATAATGGAAGAAGCAGGTGTTGATAGTATACTAGTAGGCGATTCACTTGGAAATGTTATGCTAGGATATGAGGATACAATTTCTGTTACTATGGAAGATATGATTCATCATTGTAGAGCAGTTGCTAGAGGAGCTAAGAATACTCTTGTAGTTTGTGATATGCCGTTTATGTCTTATCAGACATCTGTTTATGATGCTGTTGTTAATGCTGGAAGACTTATGAAAGAGGGTCGAGCAAATGCAGTGAAACTTGAAGGTGGAAGAGTAGTAAAAGATCACATTAAGGCAATTACGGATGCATCAATTCCAGTTTGTGCACATCTTGGATTAACTCCACAGTCTATTAATGCATTTGGTGGATATAAGGTGCAGGCTAAGGAAGAAGAGGCAGCTAAAAGACTTATAGAAGATTGTTTTATAGTTCAGGAAGCTGGAGCATTTGCTGTGGTTCTTGAATGTGTACCGAGTGCTTTGGCAGAATATATCACAAGTAAGTTAGATATAACTACCATAGGAATTGGAGCTGGTAATGGTTGTGATGGCCAGGTTTTGGTTTATGCTGACATGCTTGGAATGTTTACTGATTATAAACCAAAGTTTGTAAAGCATTTTGCTAATGTATATGATGTAATGAAGAGTGGGATAGAAGGATATATTAATGAAGTGAAATCAAAATCATATCCTGCAGTTGAACATACATATAAGATTGACCAGGATATTATGGAAAAGTTAAAAAAAGAATTTAAATAGATGAGAGGATTTTATTATGGAAATTATTGAAAGAATTGAAGAATTAAGAAGTCAGATTAAGGCATGGAAAAAGGAAGGCAAGACAATTGGATTCGTACCAACTATGGGATATCTTCATGAAGGACATAAAAGTCTTATTGATAGAGCAGTTAAGGAGAATGATAAGGTAGTTGTAAGTGATTTTGTAAATCCAATGCAGTTCGGTCCTAAGGAAGACTTAGCTACATATCCAAGAGATTTAGATATGGATGCTAAGCTTTGTAAGGATGCAGGTGTTGATATTATATTTTACCCAGCAGCAGAAACTATGTATAAAGATAGCTTTTCAAGTTTTGTTGACATGAATACACTTACAAAGGGATTATGTGGTAAAACAAGACCAATTCATTTTAGAGGAGTTTGTACAGTTCTTGCAAAGTTATTTAATATTGTAACTCCTGATAGAGCATACTTTGGTCAGAAGGATGCGCAGCAGTTAGCAGTAGTAAAGCATATGGTTGAGGATTTAAACTTTGATATTGAAATTATCGGATGCCCAATTATTAGAGAGAAAGATGGACTTGCAAAGAGTTCAAGAAATACATATTTATCAAAGGAACAGAGAGAATCTGCGGTAGTATTATCAAAGGCATTAAAGATGGGTAAGGAAATGATTGAAGCTGGAGAAGTTAATCCACAAAAGGTTATTTCTACAATAGAAGAAGAGATTAAAAAAGTACAGGGTACAAAGATTGATTATGTTGAAATAGTAACATGGCCATACCTTGAAACAGCAACAACTACAAAGGGCTCAATACTTTGTGCATTAGCTGTATATTTTGATAAAGTTAGACTTATTGATAATTTCATTATTGAAGAATAGGAGTAATCGATGAATATTGAAATGTTAAAAGGTAAAATACATAGAGCAACAGTTACACAGGCAGAGGTTGATTATGTAGGAAGTATAACAGTTGACAGTAAGCTTTTAGAAGCAGCTGGAATTCTTGAATATGAAAAGGTTCAGGTTGTTGATGTTGATAATGGTAACAGACTTGAAACATATACAATTGCTGGTGAATGGGGAAGTGGAGTAATCTGCCTTAATGGAGCTGCAGCAAGATGTGTAGAAGTTGGACATAAAGTTATTATTATGAGTTATTGCACAATGGATGTTGAAGAAGCTAAGAGTCATAAGCCAAAGGTTGTATTTGTTGATGAAAAAAATGATGCTGCTAAGGTGACTAATTATGAAAAACATGGGCAGTTATTTGGAGAAGTTAAATAAATAGATTAAATGAGGTGAAAACATGCTAAAAGGGAAAAATATAGTACTTGGTGTGTCCGGGGGAATTGCTGCATATAAGATAGCGAATCTTGCAAGTAAATTAGTTAAAAATCATGCGAATGTATATGTGATAATGACGGAGAATGCGACAAATTTTATTAATCCAATTACATTTGAAACACTTACAGGAAATCGATGCATAGTGGATACATTTGATCGTAATTTCGAATTTAATGTTGAACATGTTTCACTTGCAAAATTAGCGGATATATTTATGATAGCTCCTGCTACAGCAAATGTTATTGGAAAGATTAATGCAGGAATAGCAGATGACATGCTTACTACTACAGTTATGGCAGCTACATGCCCTGTAATTATTTCACCTGCTATGAATACCAATATGTATAAAAATCCTATAACCCAGAGAAACATTAATTCTCTAAAGGAATATGGATATAAATTTATTGAACCTAAAGCAGGAAGGTTAGCATGTGATGATGAAGGTGTTGGAAGAATGCCAGAACCTGAAGAATTGTTTGATTATATATGTGATGAATTGTTATTTGAAAAAAAACTAATTGGTAAAAAGGTTTTAGTTACAGCAGGACCTACAGTTGAAGCTATTGATCCAGTTAGATTTATTACTAATCATTCAACAGGTAAAATGGGTTATGCAATTGCCAGAGTAGCAGCAGCAATGGGAGCAGAAGCGACACTTATAAGTGGACCAACATCAATTGAGCCACCAATAAGAGTTAATACAATAAATATAGAATCTGCTAAAGAGATGTTTAAAGTAGTTAAAGATCATTTTGATGAATCAGACATTATTATTAAGTCAGCAGCAGTTGCTGATTATACACCTTGTGAGTATGTTAATGAAAAAATTAAAAAGTCAGATGACGACATGAGTATTAAACTTAAAAGAACAGATGATATATTAGCATACGTTGGTGAAAATAAACGAGATAATCAATTTGTATGTGGATTTTCAATGGAAACAGAGAATATGCTTGAAAATTCAAAGGCAAAGTTAAAAAAGAAAAATGTTGATATGATAGTAGCTAATAATATAAAAGTTGAAGGAGCTGGATTTGCTACAGATACTAATGTAGTTACATTCATAAAGGAAAATGAAGTAAAAGAATTACCAATAATGAATAAGTTAGATGTTGCTTATGAATTGTTGAAATCTATATCTGATGAAATTATTTAATAAAAATCATAACCAACCTTTGTAAGGCTGGTTATGATTTTTTTATTGAGTTGTAGTGTTAAGTTTTGTATAATTAAAAAGTGAGAATTGTATAAAGGAGAAGTTGAAAAATTATGGGATTTTTAAAAACTTTAAAAGAAAAGGTATTTAAACAGGATTTAGAGAATTATGAAAATGCTGGCATGATTTTTGCGGTTAGACTTCTTTTTGAAGATAGATGCAGGATGCCTATGCCAGATGACATGGATAAAATCATGAAGAAGCATTTAGGTAGTACTACAATGCTTTCATATAGTGATGAAATGACTGGATATATGGCAAATGATTATAAAGTTCATTATGAAGATGATGATGATCTTCCTGTACAGTTATTAATTATGAAGTGTGTTGAAATAGATGAACCAGTAATGGACGGTCTTGAGATATCGCAATTATGGGATTGTCCTGATGGTGAGGAAATACTTAAGACATGCAAGTATCAGGTTGTTGCTAATGATATGTTAGCATCAGGACTTGATCATAAGGTAAGGGCAGAAATGCTAGTTAATTTTATTGAAGCACTTGTTGAAATGTATCCAACGTGCAAGGCTGTTGTGGTTGAAAAATCCAAGAAGATGTTTACAAGAGAAGACATTGTAAATTGTAATATTCCAATGGATTTAAAATTTATACATTATGCTGTAAATGTTCGTTCATTTAATGTTGATGGAACGAATGATAAAATTGTTGATACAATTGGAATGAGTACATTATATTTGCCTGATTTGCAGTATCATTTTACTGGAATGGATACAAAAGATGTGGTAAATCATGCTTATAATCTATTATCTTATATTTATGATAATAAAAATCCAATTGAATCTGGTAATACAGTGGATGGCCTTAAGCAGGGATTAATTAACATGGATGTTCAGTGGAAGGTTCAGTATGAAGAATCATTGATTCAGCCTATACGAGAAGTTTTAGATGTTAACATGGGTGAACATGCAGCAGGAAAATAATATAGATTTTGGTGAATGTAGTCTTAAGCCTAATAAAGAAGATAATATTACTGATGATATCTCATTAGTTTATAAAAATTGCAGATTTGAATATGTTAGTACATCGTATCCTGATAGTAAACTTAAATCTAAATTTTACAATTGTAGTTTTTATAATTTTAAGGGTAGTAATGCATATTTTGAAAGATGTGCATTTGGTGGAAAACCAAATGATGCACTTAACCCATTTAGAAATGTGAAAGTGAAGGATTGTTATTTTTCTAATATGAATCATTACCTTCCAAAGGATACACATGTTGATGGAACACAAATATACGGATATGCTGAATTAGTTAGAGATGAGAATGGTGATCCAATTCTTGATGCAAAAGGAAAGAGACAATATATAAATCCTCTAGATGCTAAAAATATTAAGTTTGATAATTGTAGATATGAAATTCCAAATATTGTATATGAGATTAGACCAGAGGATATTGTAAAAGATGAAGAACCAAAGGTTGCAACAATAAATGCATGTTTAATGGTTCAGTTAGAGTATTCAGCTGGATATGATATTCATTTTAATAATTGTATTCTTAATGGTGGTGGATATACTATTTATTCGCATGCAGGTAGAATTGGAACACTTAGCGATATTTCGTTTGATAATATAAAAGTTGGCGCAGGTAGATCATATGGTGTTATTTATCCAGATATTGATCCTGATACAAAGATTAATAATCTTAATGCAACTGATAGTCTATATATTGGTAGTGCGTTTAAAGAAAATGGAATATTAAAGCTTAGTGTAACTAATGATACAGCTAGGGATAGAAAACTTAAAGTTATTACTGATAAAGGCGAGAATATTTTTACAATAAAGGCAGGCCCAACAGATAAAACTTTAAATACGCCAGGTTATGAAACATTTGATAATATGCCATTTGATATTTTAAAACAAGTACCGGGAGATCCTAAATACGCAGTTTGTTTTGATGTGACAGATTCAAATAATATTAAACAGATTAGATTCTTTAATGAAACTAAAGAAGAAGTTTATATAGACAAATTTAATTCTAGTGAGGATAATGTACTTCTTTCTGGAAAATGTGGTTTTAAAAATGCTGATGTTTCATTTACATTAACTAATGATTACGTCCTTACAATTTCTGGAAATGGTGATATGGATAATTATCATTCTGGAAATATTCCACCTTGGTGGGAATATAGGGACTTTATAAAGAAAGTCGTTATTGAAGATGGAGTAACATGTGTTGGAGCCTTTAGTTTTTGGGATTGTTTTGCATTAGAGGAAGTAGTGTTAGCTGATAGTGTTAAACAAATTAATGGTAAAGCATTTAAAAACTGTATTACTTTATCAGAGATAAATATAGCAGATGATGTTAAAGTGATTGAAGAAGCATTTGTTGGAGCCTTTAAATATGCTGTAGCTAATGGGCTTTATCAGAATGAAGAAAACAATAACACATCTGATAGTAAAGCAAGTAATACAGTTAAAAATAATACATCTGTAGATAAAAAGGATACTATTAAAATAAATAAAAAACAAATTAAAGTTGGTAGTATTATAAAAGATAAGAAAACAGGATTTGTTTATAAGGTTACTAGTGTTAAAAAGGGTTATAATCTTAAGTTGATTAAGTGTACAAAGAAATCTAAAATAATTAAAGTTAAAGGCAAAGTAAAAATTGATGGTGTGAATTTTAAAGTTACATCAATTGGTAAGAAAGCTTTTAGAACTAACAAGAATGCAAAGGTGATATATATTTATAAGGGTATCACTAATATTTCAAAGGGTGCATTTAAAAAGTGTAAGAAACTTAAGAAAGTTGTTGTAAAGAATAAGAAGTTTACAAAGAAATATTTAAGAAAAAGAGGACTTTCTAAGAAAGTAAAATATGTTATTGCTAAGTAGTTTAGACTTAAATGGAAGGATTAAAAATGGAAATTTGGGATTTATATGATAGAGATGCTAAGAAAACAGGTGAAACATGGGAAAGAACTTATGGTAGTTTTAGATTAATTCCTGAAGGAAAATATCATATGGTTGTTGATATTTTAATCAAACATGTTGATGGAACATATCTATTAACAAAGAGACATCCTGATAAGGATGTATATCCAGGATATTGGGAAGCAAGTGCTGGAGGTTCAGCTGTTTCTGGTGAAGAACAATTAGAAGCAGCTAAGCGAGAAATGTTTGAAGAAACAGGTCTTAAATCCGATAATTTTACACTTGTAAATCACTCATTTAGTGATAAGAGTCATAGTATGTTTTATTCATATCTTGCAGTAGTTGACTGCGATAAAGACTCTGTTGTTTTACAGGAGGAAGAAACAGTTGATTATAAATGGGTTGACAGAGATGGATTGAATGAATACATAAATTCTGACTTAGCAATACAATCACATAATAATAGATATAAGAAATATTTTGATGTTTTAAATACTTTATATGTATCTGATTTAGATGGAACTCTAATGAAGAATGACAAGAGTATTTCAGAAGAATCGGTCAAAACTATTAATGATTTGTTATTAAAGGGCATTACTTTTACTGTTGCAACAGCAAGATCTCTTGGAAGTGTAAAACATATAGTTGAACCTTTTGATTTAAAAGCACCTATGATTATTAGAAATGGTACAGCTTATGCAGATCCTAAAATTATGGAAGTTACAGAGAAGGCGCTTTTTACAAAGAGAGAATTAGTTAAGCTTAAGGAGATTTTATTAGACCTTCCATATAATGGTTTTACAAGTATTTGGAATGGTAATGAGATGACAAAGGTATTTGCTGAAGGTAAGCATTCTTCTGGAATTGATAAGTATATTGATGATCGAAAAGGTGCAAAGGACATTAAACTTGTAAGTGATATTAATGAACTATTTAATGGTGATGTTGGATATATTACTATGATTGATGATTTGGAGTGTATGCAACCGATTTATGATAAAGTTAAGGAAAGTGATGAATGGGAAGCGGTTCTTCAAAAGGATTCATATGGAGATGAGTATTGGCTTGAAATTTGTCCTGGTAACAGTACTAAGGCTAAGGCTATCTTGAAACTTAAGGAAAAGATGAATTTTGAAAAAGTGGTAGTCTTTGGCGATTCAGTTAACGATATACCTATGTTTGAAATCGCTGATAGTGCTTATGCTGTTGATAATGCTATCCCAGAACTAAAGGAATATGCTACAGAAATAATAGCATCTAACGAAGATGATGGAGTTGCAAGATTTTTACAAAGTATTTTATAAAGAAAAGCTTTGAAAGAAAGGACGAAAAATGAAACTCGAAAGAATTATAAATAGTTTGCTTGAACAGGACATGTATAAATTTAGTATGGGACAGGCTATATATCATCAGTTCCCAGATTATAAGACAACGTGGACTTTTAAGTGCAGAAATAAGGATGTTAAGTTTACTGAAGAAATGGTTCAGGAAATTAAGGATCAGATTAAGGCTTTTTGTGAAATAAGATTTACAGAGGATGAACTTGAATATCTTAACAATATTAAGTGGATTAAAGGTTCTTATGTTGATTTCTTAAGACTTTGGGAACCAAGATATGAAGATTTTGAAATTACAACTGATGCAGAGTGTGGTCTTTCAATAGAAACAAGAGGTACATGGCTTAATACATCAATGTACGAAATTCCTACACTTGCAATAGTTAATGAAGTATATTTTAGAATGGCATATGATTATAATGAACTTATAGAGAGTTTTAAGGAAAAACTTGAAGAGAAATATGAAAATTTAAAAACAGGTCGTTGGCATATTGGAACTTTCTCTGAGTTTGGATTAAGAAGAAGACTATCAGCAGAAGCACAGGAGATGGCAGTAGATAAGTTCTCACATCTTAATGATACATTGCATTCTAGTTCAACATTTGTTGGAACAAGTAATGTATATCTTGCAAAGAAAAATAATTTAAAACCAGTTGGAACTATGGCTCATGAATGGATTATGTGTACAGGTCAGGGAAATCACAAGCATAATCCAGCATATTCAAACTGGTATGCCCTTAATGCATGGGTACATGAGTACGGTATTCTTAACGGAACAGCACTTACTGATACGATAACAACGGATTGTTTCCTTAGAGATTTTCAGCTTACATTTTCAACTTTATTTAGTGGTGTAAGACATGATTCAGGTGACCCTATTGAATGGGGCGAAAAGATGATTAGTCATTATGAATCACTTGGTATTGATCCTAATACTAAAACTCTTTTATTTAGTGATAGTCTCGATTTTGAAAGAGCTGATAAGATATTTAGACATTTTATGGGTAAGGCTAAGGTAGCATTTGGTATAGGTACATATTTAGCAAATGATACTAAAGTTCCACCGCTTAATATTGTTATGAAAACAACCCTATGTAATGGACAGGATGTTGCAAAGATATCTGATGTTGAAGGAAAAGGCATGTGTAAAAATGAAGAATATGTTGATTATTTAAATAGATGCATTAAGTGGCGCATGGATCACGAAAAATAATAACAAAAAAGTCAATTATAAAATGCTTTGATAAAAGTCTGCTTATTTGTTGAATTATATATCCTTTTATGTTAATATGGTTAACGGAGTGTATAAATAATTTAAATACATGAAAGGAGTGCTTTGATATACAAAGCAAAGTAACATGGGAAATTTTGAAGGAAAGATGAAATGGCATTACTTTTTAGCGTTCTTTTGGATGTGGGTTGTAGCATATAGTCAATTTTCAAGTTTTACAACCGCAACAAGTGATAATTATTTTAAAAGTGATGATCCAAAGATGCAGCATTTTATGGATGAGATGCTTGTTAGAAATCCTGGTTTTAAAAATGCAGTTTCTACATATGGATACATTTGTATGATTCTATGTATACTTGCTGTTGTGGCAGGTGTTGGACTTTTAATGTTCAAGAAATTTGGTCCATACTGTGTTTTGGGCATGTATTTTCTTAATCTTATTAATAATGCCATATTTGTTAATCAGTACCAAAAAGTTGTTAATAGTTTTCCAAGCGCAAAAGAAGTTGGTTTAGCAATGACATCAGGAATTTCTGCTGGAATATTATTTAGTTTGGTATTCATTATTTTAAATATTTGGTACTTTATTAAGAGATTGCATTTATACAAGTAATTATTTTTGTGTTTAACAGGACCCGTGAGAGTGGGTCCTGTTTTTGAATATTTGGAAAGAAATAGGAAGGTTATGTATTTCTTCTTTGATTTGTGATAAAATTACTAGAAAGATAAAATATGATAGTAACGGGAAAGTGTAAAGGAAAATAGAAATAAAGGAGAAAGAAATGATGGAAACAGTAACAATTACAATTGGAAAACAGAAAAATATTGCTCTGATTGCACATGATGGAAAGAAGGCAGAACTTATAGAGTGGTGTAATGAGAATGCGGAAATATTAAAGAACCATTTTCTTTGTGGAACAGGTACAACTGCACGTATGATAACAGATGCAACAGGCTTACCAGTTAGAGGATATAATTCAGGTCCACTTGGAGGTGATCAACAGATTGGTGCAAAGATAGTTGAGGGAAAAGTTGATTTTGTTATATTCTTTTCAGATCCACTAACAGCTGCGCCACATGATCCAGATGTTAAGGCATTAATGAGAATAGCACAGGTTTATGACATACCATTTGCTAATAATAAAGCAACTGCTGATTTCTTGATTCATTCTACATATATGGAGCAAGAGTATGATCATGAAATAATAAACTTTAAGCAAAATATAGCAAATAGGGCAGAAACATTGCCTTCAGGGAAATAAACGTAGTTTGACAGTGATTTTGTTTGGATTTATGTAAAATTGACTGACGTTAATAATTTTTTAGAGATTTGTTCACAATTTGTTCTTAAATTATTTACAGAAAGTGGAAGATTTTATCGGTTTAAGTGATTATAATTATGGTATAAGATAAAGAAATAAAAACGTCATCCGAAAGTTGAAATTTTCTTTAAAAAGTCTAATTTTAAAAAAGTCATCCTTAACTCGTAAGAGTGTAAAAATAAATCTAACAAAACATAATATGTTGTCGAACATGAAACGAATTAATGGGACCATAATGATGGTCCCATTCGTTTGCACAAAAAGAAAAAATGATAAAAAAAGTGTAATTTATTTGCAATGATAGTATTTTTTTGGTATTATATTGATAAAGGGTAGACAATTTTATATTGGTTTAACGATCAACATAAAACGGAACTTGGGGTTTCGTTTTTTTAATCTAATATAGAATAGTGGGGTGTGAGTATATGGTTGGAATAGATTTTAAAACGTTTAAGAAAAGTGGACAATTTAGTAAGGATCAGCTTAAATATATAAAGGAAGCTTTTAAATTTTTAAGTGTCGATGAGATAACGGTATTTGCAACACCTAGATTTCAAGCACAACAGATGGCTATGATGATTGAAGGATATAGAAATGGCCTTAAAAAGGATCAGATAGAAATCTGCGCTAATCCAGAATTCGATGAGGATCAGATTGAACAGATATTAGAAGGTTTTTATGACGGCCTTACTATTGATGAGGTTTTAAGTTATGCATCACCTAGTAATAACAGGTTTGTTATGCAAAAGGAAAGATTACAGATTAAGAAAAATCGATAAAAGTATATAAATAGACGCATATCAGTGATGCAAATCATTATTGATGTGCGCTTTTTTTAGGAGATATTATGACAAAGTCTATGACAAAGGGAAGTCCATTAAAGTTAATGCTTGTATTTATGCTTCCTCTTTTATTTGGAAATATATTTCAACAAACATATAATATAGTTGATGCTGCAATTGTAGGACAGAATCTTGGAAAGAATGCTTTGGCAAGTGTAGGTGCAACATCATCTGTTTTGTTTTTTGTAATTGGATTTTGTAGTGGTTTAACAGCAGGATGCTCAGTTCCGGTTGCACAAAGATTTGGAGCTGGTGATATTAAAAGCATGAAGGATTATGTTTTTCAGGGATTTTTGATATCTGCTTTTTTCTCAATTACAGTAACTGTGTTAACAACACTTTTGTGTCATCCAATATTACATTTATTATCTGTTAATTCAAAAATATATGACGATGCATATAAGTATTTGTTTGTTATTTTTTTAGGTGTACCATTTGTTGTTTTTTATAATTATTTCGCTGGTATACTAAGAGCAGTTGGAGATAGCAAGACACCTTTTATTGCATTGGTAGTTAGTACAATTGTTAATATTGGTTTAGATTTATATTTTATTAAGGGAATTAAATTAGGATGCTTTGGAGCTGCACTTGCAACAATTATTTCACAGGGAATTAGTGTTATAATATTGCTTGTTTATATTTTACTTAAAATGAAGTTATTGCATCCAGAAAGAGAAAACAGAGAAGTAAATAAAAAGAAGTTATTAATTTCTTTAGGAATAGGATTACCTATGGGATTGCAATTTTCAATTACAGCTATAGGTAGTATGGTAATGCAAAGTTCAAATAATGGACTTGGAACACTTTATTCATCCGCGTTTACTTCAGCTATGAAGATTAAAGCATTTGCTATGTGTCCTTTTGATGCTCTTGCAGCTGCTGTTGCAACTTATGTAGGACAAAACTATGGAGCCGGTCTTATTGATAGAGTGAAAAAAGGAATTATGCAGGCTATGTATATAGGTTTTACTTATGGATTATTAATAGGCGTATTTTTAATATTCTTTGGTAAACCACTTAATCTTATTTTTATATCCAAAAAGGATGTTGAAGTTATAGATGCAGCTGGACAGTATTTAAGATGTTTGGGATTTTTCTTCTGGGCACTTGGTATATTAAATGTATTTCGAATGGCTGTACAGTCGTTAGGATATACTGGCAGAGCACTTGTTTCAGGTGTTTTGGAAATGATAGCTAGAATAATTGCAAGTACTGTATTTGTTCCAATATATAAATTTGATGCTATTTGTTTTACTGATCAGACAGCGTGGGTTACTGGAGCGGTTTATATATCGATAATAACATTTATTACATTTAAGTCGATTAGTAAAAATGAGTTAGATAGAAAGGGGACGCATGTTTAGTAAATCAGATATTTCAAGAGATGAATTTCAGTTGCTTAATGGACAAAGTAGATGTGGATATGATTGGTGGTGGCATTCATTCACCGCTTATAATGAAAAAACTGGTGAAGCCAAACCATTCTTCATTGAATTTTTCACTTGTAATCCAGCACTTGGTCAAAAAGAGCCTGTGCTTGGACAATCATATGAAAACATGAAAAGAGGAAGAAAGCCTTCATATTTGATGGTTAAGGCAGGATGCTGGGGTGAAGGAAAAGCTCAGCTGCACAGATTCTTCGGTTGGAAGAATGTAAGTGTAAAGAAGAGAGCTCCTTTTTCAATTAGCGCAGAGGATTGCTTCGCTAGTGAAAAGAGATTAAAGGGTAGTATAAGTATTTCAAAAGAAGAAGCAGAAAAGCACCCAGAGTGGATGTGTGATGCAGGTGAAATATCTTGGAATTTAAAAGTTAAAAAAGTAATTCCATATAATGTTGGATATGGTGCTGGAAAAATATTTAGAACATTACAATTATTTGAAATGTTTTGGCATGCTGAAGGTATGAAGACATTATACAAGGGATATATATATTATAATGGTGAAAAGTATATAGTAAGACCGGAAACTTGCTATGGATACGCAGATAAAAACTGGGGCAAGGATTTTACATCTCCTTGGGTATGGTTATCATCTAACAATCTTACAAGTATGAATACAGGAAAGAAACTTAAAAATAGCGTTTTTGATATAGGTGGAGGAAGACCGAAAGTTGGTCCTGTTGCACTTAAGGGAAAACTTCTTTCTGCATTCTTTTATGAAGGAAAGTGTTTCGAATTTAATTTTTCTAAATTCTGGACATTTACTCGTACAAAGTTTGATTGTAGGGAAACAGATACAAAAATAGTTTGGCATGTGGAACAGAAAACTTGGTGTAATAAAATGGTTACAGACGTTACATGTGAGAAGAAGGATATGTTGTTTGTAAATTATGAAGCACCTAATGGATTAAAGAAACATAATAGATTATGGAATGGTGGTAATGGAAAAGGAATTATTTCATTATATAGACATGGCAGATTAATTGATAAAATAAAGTGTGAAAACGTAGGATGCGAATACGGAGAGTATGATGACTAAATTAAAAATAAAGATTGATCCAATCTTATGCATTGCAATTATTCTTGCAATAATATCATCCTTCTTCGTTTTTCCGGACGCTAAATATATTAAGTATATTGATTATAGAACCCTTGGGATATTATGGTCTTTAATGGTAATTATAAAGGGTCTTGAAGATAACATGTTATTTGAAAAAATAGCTAAGTTTCTTTTAAATAAATCTAATAGATTATGGCAGTTAATAGCGATTCTTATTTTTACAGTTTATGTAAGTGCCATGTTTATCACTAATGATGTAGCGCTTATAACTTTTGTTCCGTTTACAATAATGGTATTAAGAAAGTGTAAAAAAGATAATTTGATTTTAATAGTAATTATCTTTGAAACAATCGCAGCAAATATGGGTAGCATGTTAACACCAATTGGAAATCCTCAAAATTTATACATATATGGTGTTTCAAAAATGAGTTTAGTAGATTTCTTCTCTTTGATGTTACCTTATAGTTTATTAACGATTGTTTTATTATGTATAAGTCAGTTATTCTTACCGGGGAAAATGGATGTGGTAGATATTGCTGATGAACATAATAAACATATTGTTATTGAAAGTAAGAAACAGGTTGTAGTATATTGTTTATTATTTATCTGTGCACTTTTAACGGTATTAAGAATTATACCTTGTAGATATACTGTAGTAGCGGTATGTGCAGTGGCACTTTGGATTGATTATAAATTAGTCTTTAGAGTTGATTATGCTTTATTATTTACTTTTATAGCATTCTTTATATTCTCAGGCAATATTAGCAGAATTCCAGAAGTGCATGATAAGTTAGCTCAAATTATAAAGGGACGTGAGTTCGTTACATCAATTGCATTAAGTCAGATTATTAGTAATGTTCCAGCAACGTTATTAATTACTGGATTTACTCATAGATATAAAACAGTTATTTTAGGTGCTGATCTTGGTGGGCTCGGAACACTTATTGCTTCAATGGCAAGTGTTATATCATATAAGATTTATGCAAGAGAAAAAGATAGTAAAAAGTTTAAATACATTATTTCTTTTACAGCAATAAGTATTGTATATCTTTCAGTTTTATTATCCTATGCTTTCCTTGTAGAACATAGAAAGGTTGAAAGAAATATACATAAAAAGCAAGTAAAAAAAGTAGTTGAAGTAGAGTCGGATACTAGAGAGTTTAATGACGAACACCGTATTATGACTTTATTTGTACCAGGACTTGAAAAACATAGTTTAGAAGGAGCGTTATCATCTTTAGATGGATATGGCTTTTACAATGTTAAAGTTAAGGATAAAGAAGGTAATGTTCTTGAAATTGATTTTCCTAAATTAAGAGAATCAAAATATAAGATAACTAAAGAGTATGATAGTAGTGGTAAGTTTGTTGATAAAGTATTCTTTGTTGAAAGTCAGAGTATACCGGAGAATGTTAGAGCTGGAACAGATTTTGAAATAGTACTTACAGTAACAGAATAAAAAATAGATACCTCTTATGAGGTATCTATTTTTTATCTTAGTAGCGATTTGCTACTTATCAATACTATCTGTCCAATATTGCTGATTATATATATCTGTAAATAAATATGTGATTTTTACTTTTTTATCAGCAATTGCAATATTGCTAATTGTCATATTATCTGTAACAGTCATTTGCTCACCGAGTAAATAACTATCATTGTATTTACCGTCGTAAGAATAATAGTCGCAGATAAAATCTAATTTATCACCTACATTAAGTGATGACATGCTCTTTGCAATTGTGAGAGTTTCATCTTCATCATAATCAGTTTGAGCACCTGCAATATATCCTTTAGGATTTTCTTTATCAAAAACAATAATAAGTTTTGATTTAACATCATTTATTTTACAAGGAACATAACCAGTAGTAACCGTTTCATCATCAGTTTCAGTAGTATCAATATGATAATATGGAACAATCTGGTTATTAATTGCAAGCCAGTCTCTATCTGTATCTGCAATTAAATTTTTATTTTCATCAAATTCATATACATTATCAAGTCCGAGGTCAATGTAACCGCTTCCGTCATCAACATATGTGTTTTTATCAATGCTATGAACTAAATCCCATTGATCTTCAGAAAGTTTGATTATGCTTTCACCGTTATCATTAGTTTCAAATTTAAGAGCAGTAGAATCAAAGTAGTTTTCTGAAATGTATTCTGCCATATCTTCTGTTGGAAGAGCACGACCACTTAAGAAACTATTTGCAACATCTGTAAGTCCGTTTATTGAAATCTGACTGTCACCACTTAAGAAAGTCTGAAGTAGGGAACCAATCATATCAGAACTCATAGATGAAGAACCACCATCGTCACCACCAAGAAGTGAACCTAATGGATTTTGAGAACCACCAGTTGATATCTGACCACTTGTTTCAAGTGAAGCAAATTCCTTGATACACTTACTGTATTCATCGTCCATTCCGATGTTATCATAAGTATCTACAGCTTTATTTACATAGCTTGTTTTTCTATATGGGAAGTAGATTGAAACACCGTATGCATTTGTCATGGATGAAGAAGTTTGGTTATATTTAACGCTACTAATAATAGCAGAAGCTAAAGCCTTTCCTTCATCAGTTTTCATGTTATTTGCAAGGTCAACTAAGTCAACCTGATCGATTCTTGTATTTGCAGCAAATTCTCTAGTTTCATATCTTGCATCAGAAACAGCTTTATATTCTTTCTTTTCAATAAGAGAACTTATTGATTTTGAAAATTCTGAAAGCCTTGATGGAATTGTATTAGAAAATTCTGCCAAGTCTATTATTGATAGAGTAGTCTTTTGGCCACGGCACTGAGAAGCACATTTAGCTGTAAAATCATCAATGATATTTTTACCAATTTCAAGAGTTGGCATTGAAGTATTTTTTGATAACTTTGTTAACCAATTTGTGTAATACCAACCAATACCGGGTTCAGTTTCTTCTGAAGCAATAAGGTAGTCAGCATAAGGATCAAGCATAAGGGCTGTTTCACATGTTGCCATAAGACATGCATCAAATCCAATAAAGTCAAATTTGGTCTGAGCATTTTCAAGAGCATTCTTGATTCCACCAAGTGTCATTGAACCATTCTTGCTCTGTTTTTCATCATATCCATAACCACTAACTGATCCACCACCGTGATCCCAAAGAATTAGACAATTTCTATTTGCTGGGAAATTTTGTTTACAGTATTTTATAAAATCAGTAAGGGTTTCAGGTTTTGTCATACCTTTATTGCCATCATCACTTACTAAGCATTTAAGGCCTCCATCTTTTACCTGATATATCTGGTTTGTACTATTGCTTACAATGTTATTTTTCCAACGTGCGCAACCACCGGTATAAACGATAATGTTAACGTTCTTAGCGTTAGTCGCATTAGCCATTTCGGTTAAGTCATTAGTAGCCATGCCTGATCTTGACTCAAGGTCGGTTCCGCACATATAAACCATAAGAGTAACAACATCATCTTTGTCACCCTTTATATTTGTATATTTTGCTCTTGAACCATCAGCCACGGATGAGTTGACTGAGTTCATGTTGGTAGAAGATCCGCTAGACTGATTACTTGAATGAACAGGTGAATTATTAGAAGATGTACCGCCTCCGCCACCCAATATGAGATAGACAACTAATAATATAATCATAATTCCGGAACCACCAGCTGCACCTCTTGTTATGGTTTTACCTGAACCACTACCATGGTTAAATCCACCTGTGCTGTTGTTGTGTCCGTTACCATTGCCTACAGGACCAGTTCCAAGGCCGTCGCCTCTTTTATCAACGGAACTACTGCCAGAAGTGGTATATTTTTTTCTGTTACTAGGTCTGTTATCTGACATATTTATTTTTGCACAATCAATTCTTCTATATGTAATTACACTTAATTCGCTTTGATTATGCGCTCCTTTCTAAAATATAGTCATATTAAAAACTACATTAAAGATTTTAACATATTGTAAAAAGTAGTTCAAGAGTTGTAAAATGTACATATATTAACAAATCCCCCGTTTAAATATTGACAAAAATAGTGATTGTGATAAACTATTTATTAGCGGTGCAATCGAAAAATTAAGGATTGCAATAATAGAGAAAGGCAGATGTATATATGAGAAAGATGGTTTTATCAGTTCTTGTTGATAATACTTCAGGAGCTCTAAACAGAATTGCCGGACTTTTCAGTAGAAGAGGTTATAATATTGATAGCCTTACAGTCGGTGAAACAGAAAATCCAAATCTTTCAAGAATGACAATTGTTGTTCATGGTGATGAGGAAATTCTTGAACAGATTTTTAAACAGATTAATAAGCTTGTTGATGTAAGGGAAGTCATTGAACTTAAGGATGATTCTTCAGTAACAAGAGAACTTATACTTATGAAAGTTGCAGTTGATGCTGCATCACGTGCACAGGTACTTGCGGTATGTGATATATTCAGAGCTAAGATTGTGGATGTTAGTACAGATTCATTAATTATCGAGCTTACTGGTAATCAGGCAAAACTTGATGCATTTATTGGTCTTATCCAGGGATTTGAAGTTCTTGAACTTGTTCGTACTGGTATTACAGGTCTTACAAGAGGAACTAACTAATTATGTTTATAAGTTATATTGCACATGAATGCAACATAACTATAATATAATATAAAATAATATAATGGAGGCTATAAAAATGGCAAAGATTTTTTATCAGGAAGATTGTAATCTTTCACTTTTAGATGGAAAGACTATCGCAGTTATTGGTTATGGTAGTCAGGGACATGCTCATGCGCTTAACGCTAAGGAGTCAGGATGTAACGTTATTATCGGTTTATACGAAGGAAGTAAGTCATGGGCTAAAGCAGAAGCTCAGGGATTTGAAGTTTATACAGCAGCAGAAGCAGCTAAGAAAGCTGATATCATTATGATTCTTATCAATGATGAATTACAGGCTAACCTTTACAAGAAGGATATCGAGCCAAACCTTGAACCAGGTAACATGCTTATGTTCGCTCATGGTTTCAACATTCACTTTGGTCAGATCGTTCCACCAGCAGACGTTGACGTAACAATGGTTGCTCCTAAGGGACCTGGTCATACAGTACGTTCAGAATACCAGGCAGGTAAGGGCGTTCCTTGTTTAGTAGCTGTTCATCAGGATGCAACAGGTAAGGCTCAGGAAGTAGCACTTGCTTACGCTTTAGCAATTGGTGGTGCAAGAGCTGGTGTTCTTGAAACAACATTCAGAACAGAAACAGAAACTGACCTCTTCGGTGAACAGGCAGTTCTTTGTGGTGGTGTTTGTGCTCTTATGCAGGCTGGTTTTGAAACACTTGTTGAAGCTGGTTATGATGAAAGAAATGCATACTTCGAATGTATTCATGAAATGAAACTTATCGTAGACCTTATTTACCAGTCAGGTTTCGCTGGAATGAGATATTCAATTTCTAACACAGCTGAATATGGTGATTACGTTACAGGTCCTAAGATCATTACAGAGGATACAAAGAAAGCTATGAAGAAAGTTTTAGCAGACATCCAGGATGGTACATTTGCTAAAGACTTCTTACTTGATATGTCACCAGCAGGTGGACAGGTTCATTTCAAAGCTATGAGAAAGCTTGCAGCTGAACATCAGTCAGAAAAAGTTGGTGAAGAAATCAGAAAGCTTTACAGCTGGAATGGTGAAGACAAGTTAATCAACAACTAATCATATATTAATATAGAAAGAAGCTTTGAAGAATTTCAAAGCTTCTTTTTTATTTGTGTTGTTGTTTACCTTTTTGAAAAGTTATGTTATAATCCGTTTAATAACTAAATATATGGAAACTTCTGGGGAGGAGTGAAAGATTTCAATGAGTGTAATATTTCGTGGGGGAAATATTGCGCTCATTTCTGTTTTAGTTATATGTTTTTTAAATATTTATTAATTAGAAGGAGGAAGAAATTATGCGTAATTTCAAACAGAAACTTGTTGGTGTTGCAAGTGCAGTTTCTTTACTAGCAGGTATATGCTCTGTTCCAGGACTTGGAAATAGTGTATATGCAGGTGAAGTAGAATCGGCAAAAAAGGTATCAGGATGGACTTATGGTCTTTACCTATGTCCTAATGATATCGAAGAAAATGATCATGATACTTCAAGAGATATTATTGAAATCTTAAAAGCAGATGTCCCAGAAGGTTTTTCAAAAGAAAACAATATTATCCTTGAAACTGGAGGAACATTTCAGTGGTATTTTGAAGATTTTTATAGTGATTATTTAAAAGAAAAAGGATTATCAGATAATGAGATTAAACAGGTTATTCCAGAAAATATCGATTATTCAAAGGTTCAGCTTTATAAGGTAAACTATGAACATGAATATATAGATGATGAAGGAAAAAAGCAGACTATTCCAGCAATTGAACTTGTAAAGAATGTTGGTGAATATGACTTATCTGTAAGAGATGAATTCTATCAGAAGAAGGAAGCAAATACTAGCACTATTACAGCTCAGTCTACTGATAAAGAATATGCAAACATGGGTGATGAAAAATACTTACAGATGTTTGTTGATGAACTAGATGAAAACTATCCAGCAGAGCATGTTGTTTTGGATTTATATGATCATGGACGTGGTATTGAAAAAGGTTTATGCTTTGATCAGTACACAGAGGATCCACTTACTCTTAGAGAACTTAAAAATGTTTTTGATAGCAGAGTAAAAAAAGGTAGAGCTAAATATGATATTTTAGGATTTGATGCATGCCTTATGTCAAATTATGATATATGGGTAAATCTTGCCCCATATGCTGAATTAGGTATTGCTGCAATTGGACCAGAATTAGAATCAGGCTGGTATTATACACCATTCTTAACAGAGTTAGGTAAAAATTTTAATAATCCTGAGTATACAGGGAAAGAATTATCAAAAGACATTCTTGATGCATATATTGAATATTATAAGGAAGATGGAATATATACTGATTACTACATTAGACAGCCATTAAAGGAAATGATGGGTGAAGCGTTCACAGAAGAAGCAGTACAGGAGCAGGTTCAAATACTACGTATGTACGGTATTATTGATAATGTTCAGTTATGTGTTGTTGATTTTGATGAAATCACAAAGACAACAGATAAGTTTTCTAGACTTGGTGATTGTCTTTTAGATGCGTATAGAGATAAGGAAGGCGTTAACAAGATATTTGCTGATGCGTTAGCTAATAGTTCAAATTATCACGGTTCTGGATTCCAAATTTCAGGTATTAATCAGTTTCTTGATAGTATAGTTAATGTAGCAAATGAGCGTATTCCTGTACTTGAAGAATCTGATAATGCTTATGATGCTCATGTAGTTAAAATGTATACAGAAGCTTCTAAACTTGGTGTCGAATTAAAAGAAGAAATTAAAAACAGTTTAGTATATTATTACGATGGATGGGAAGGAAGCTGCTTCCATGATTGTGGTAGTATTTCTTTATATACACCATTTGAATATCCATATAAAAATGATGAATATGACATGGCTTTCTTTAATTATAATGATTATCGTGAATATGCAGTAAGTAAGTCATATGCTAGACTTACATATTTGATTGGATCATCAATTGAAAAAGAAATCGAAGAAGAAAATAAGGAAGTAAAGGAAGAAGTAAAGCCTGAAGTAATAAAAGAAGAAAAACAGGAAGAAAAGAAAGCTGAAACTCCTGTAGATAATAAGGAAGAACAGAAAAAAGAAGTTAAAAAAGAAGATAAAGTTGAAAAGAAAGTTAAGTCATTAAAAAAGTCTAAGATTAAGTTATTAAAGAAAGTTGGCAAGAAAGCATTTAAACTTAAATGGAAAAAAGTAAAAGGCGCAAACGGATATGAATTTAAGTTAGCTCTTAATAAAAAGTTTACAAAGGGAAGTAAGAGTAGATTGGTAAAAGGAACAACTCTTAAATTAAATAAACTTAAGAAGAAAACATACTTCATAAAAGTTAGAGCATATTCAATCGCAGCAAATGGTGAAAAAGAATATGGTGAATGGAGTAGTGTTAAGAAAATAAAAGTTAAATAATGTAATAAATAATGTATTAGGAAGCTTTGATTTTTATCAAAGCTTCTTTTATGTTTGTCAAGAAAATGTCTAATATCGTCTGAAAAACGACATAATACATTGAAATGTCGCTTTAAAAACGTTAAATGATTTATTTGATAAAAATCTATTGAAAATGTAGCATAAGAGGTATAGACTCGAACTACAACCTTAGAGATAGCGCTACCTTTTAAGGTAAAACTTAGGAGGAATAATTGATGAGGTATCTTAAATTTTTAGAAAGTATAAAAGAATGTGTAAGTAAAAAAGTAAGTGAAAGATATGGTGATGGATATGTGGTTACAATCCAGAAGGTTTTAAAGAATAATAGCCAATCAAAAGAAGCATTATTGATATCATCTAGTAAAGCAGATATCACCCCAACTATTTATTTGAAGGATTATTATTGTGAATATAAGGGAGGAAAAGAATTAGATGAGATAGCCAGTGATATTATTAATATTTATGAAAGATCCAGATTAGATGATGATGTAAATGTTGAAGTGTTTAAGAGTTTTGATAAGGTTAAGGATAGGATAGTTTTTAAGATTATTAATACAAACAGTAATAAGAAACTATTAGAGAGAGTACCACATAGGACTTTTATGGATTTATCCATAGTTTGCTTTTGCATACTAGATAATAATATGTTAGGGAAAGCAACAGCACTGGTTCATAATTCGCATATATTATTATGGGGAATTGATGAAGATGAATTATTTGAAAGAGCTTTTAAGAATACACCTATTATTATGAAACCTGTGATTAAATCTATGAGAGAAGTATTATCTGAAATATTAACATTTAATTTAATGGAAGAGATAGGGATTGTAAAAGAAGAACGAGATATGGAATTATCTGAGGAGACGGTTATATATAAATCAAAGGCTGATAATATTCTAGATAGAATAGATGGAATGCATGATGAAATAAATATGTTTGTTTTAACTAATAGCATAAAGTTATATGGAGCTTCATGTATTGCATATAAGGATTGCTTGAAAGAATTTGCTACGGAACATGGAACTGATGAGGTTTACATAATTCCAAGTTCGGTTCATGAAGTTATTTTAATTCCAAATATGGGATATATGAATCCAAGGGAGATAAATACTATGATCGAGCAAATAAATACAACAGAAGTGGAACCTACGGATGTGTTATCAAATCATATATATAAATACCGTAGGGAAACAAATGAAATAATGACAGAATAATGTGTGTTTATACATAAAAAATGTTCTATAAGTTATAAGACTTATAGAACATTTTTTATGCACCTGATAGGAGTCGAACCTACGCAAAACCCACCTCCGGAGGGCGGTGCTCTATCCACTGAGCTACAGGTGCCAACAAGGGTATTTTACATTAGAGTTTTTGATTATGCAAGGAAAAATCAACATAGTTGATAAATTTAAACAATTTTGATATAATTTGATTTGATATTATGATTTGGGTAATTATGCCTTGGTGGGTATAATTAACACGGAGTGAGGAAGTAAAAGGTTTGCAAGTTTATTATAAACTTGTAAAAAGGAGAAAAAAGTGAGTAAGGATTTAGATAAGGAATTAGACAAGAACGAAAATTTAAAACCCGAAAACAAGCCTAAAATAGATGCTGAAAAGAGTGCAGCCATAACTAGTCATTCTATTAGAAGCATAGCAGAGGAGGCAGTTACTGATAGTAAGGATAAGGGACTTGTTGACATTGATGAAGCTCTTGATATTTCCAGTGTTATAGAGGAGTTAGAAGCGGAGGAGACAAAGCGCAGATTAGAGCGCATTCAGAGAGATGCTTTTAAGCATGATAAGAGTTATCTTGCAGCTAGAAAGAGAGAGATGAAAGAAAAGAAAGCTCTTAGAAAGGCAAAAGCAGAAGCAGAGAGAATTAAGGCAGAGGAAGAGAAAGCTAGAACTATACAAGAGGAGAGAGCTAAACTTCAGGAGAAGATTAAAACTCAGGCAGAAGAAAGAGCTAAAATTATAAAGGAGAAACGAAGAGAAGAACGACTAAATGAATATTTAGAGAATAAAAATAAGCCGATAAATGATATATCTGTTGAAGATGATGAAGAAACAAAACGCGAGAAAATCGTTAAAATGAGTGAAGAAGAATTACTTCGTGAAAAGGAAGAAAAACAAAAACTCATTGAAGAACAGAGACAGATTATTGAGCAGCAGAGAAGAGAAAGAGAAGAAAGAGAAGCTGCTGAAAGGGAAGAAGAAAAGGCTAGAAAAAAAGCTGAAAAGGCTGAAGAAAAAGTTCGAAAAAGATTTGAAAAGATGGAAAAGGCAAAAGCAAAGGCTAAGGAAAAGGAAGAAAGACGTGCTCAGAAGCAGGCTGAAAAAGAAGCTTTGTTAATAAAGAAGCAGGAAGCTAAAAAAGAACTAGAAGAAAGAGCAAGTCAGGCAGAGGAATTAGCCGCTCAAAGAAGATTAGAAAAACTTAAAGAAGATAGAACTCAGGAAGAGTATTACAATCAGTTTGGTTATGAATATGATGAAAATGATATTCAATATTATGATGATCAGAATGGATATGGTACTTTCGATAATCAGGAATATGAATATCAAAATCAGGATCAGGCTTATGCATATGGTGACCAGGAATATGATAATGAAGGATATTTTGATCAGGGTTACGATGGAAATTATGCAGAAGAATACTATAGTGATGAGTATGGTGTAAATGAAGAACTTCCTTACGATAATCAGTCAGAGTATGGTAATGGAGACTCAGTATATGAAGATAATTCTGTAGACTATCAGGAATATGCACAGACGGATAATTCAGATAAGTATTATGACGAATTTGAAGAATATTATGCTAATGCAAATGATGTTAAGAATACTGAGGAAGAAGAAAGAGAGTACGAACAGTCAAAAGAAAGAGTCAAGGAAGCTTATTATGCTAGAAAGAAAGCTTTAGCGCAGCAACGTAAGGCTAGAGAAAAACAAAGAAAACTTATTTCTAGTATTTTGACAGTTGTATCTTTTATAATTGTAGTAACGGTTGGTGTTCTTGCAGTTAAGAAGATTAAGGGTAAGGATGAAGAAGCACCTACAAAGAAAGTAAAAGTTATTAAGGATGTTCCTACAGAGTCAGTTGAACCTACAACAGAGGAACCAGCTAACAACCTTGTTGCTGTTACAGCTGAAATTGATACTCTTATAAAGACATATTACAAAGGACTTATTGATCATGATTTAGAAGCAGTTATTCCTTGCCTTTATGATGCAACAGGATTAACAAAGCAGGATCTTGAAGATAAGACTAGTAATTATGAGAATTATGAGAATATTAAGTGCTTAATGAAGAATGGCATGAGTGAAGAAGAATATGTAGCTTATATTTCTTATGATTTGAAATTTAAGGACATTGATACACCTGCACCTTCAGCGACTGTTTTATATATAGTTAAGAAGGATGGCAAGTATGTTATTAATAATAATATTAGTGCTGAAATAAAAGCATATATTATCAACTTATCGAACGATGAGGATGTTGTGGCATTTAATGAAGAAGTTGATTCAAGATTTGAAGATGCGTGTGAAAAAGATGAAAACTTAAAATTATTCTTTCAGAATCTTGCAAAAGAAGCTTCAGAGGCTAATAAACAGAAAGAGTCTACAACACCTGCAGTTGATAATAATCAGAATGATGATGCTAATAATGACAATAATAACGAAAATAATTCTGATAATAATGATGCGAATAATGCAAATGATGCAAATAACGCAGATAACGAAAACGCTGGTGATAACAACGCTAATAATGATAATAATAATGGCGCTGATAATGCCAACGATAATAATAATAACAATAATAATAACAATAATGGAAACAATAACAACGACAATGCCAACGATAATAATGCTAATCAGAATAATAATGATGGCAATAATTCAGATGGTAATGATGACGTTGTTGAAATTGAGTAAAATATCAGACGGGGAGACCCGTCTGATATTTATATGATAAAGAATATTTAAGAATTACTATATGTTTTGGGAATGAAAGGTATAAATATGAGTACATGTTTTATAGTAGGTGCAGGAGATTGCAAGAATTTAGGCATAAACAAAAAAGATGGAGATTTGATTATAGCTGCAGATGCTGGATATCAGTATTTAAAAAACAAAGGATTAACACCTGATGTTGTAATAGGTGATTTTGATTCAGCACCGGTTCCTGCTCATAAGAATGTTATAAAACTTAAAGTTGAAAAAGATGAAACAGACATGGAAATGTGTATGCGACATGGTATAAAAGAAGGTTTTATAAACTTCGTTATATTTGGGGGATTAGGTGGTAAGAGAATTGCTCACACCATAGCTAATTTACAAATGATTTGTAATTATACCAAGCAAGGTTACAACATAACCATGGTTGGTGATGAAACCATGATTACTGCAATATATAATGATTATATAGTATTTCCAAAAGGCATGAAGGGGGATGTCTCTGTATTTGCTCATGGTGGGAATGTAAATCATGTATCAATTGAAGGACTTAAGTATGAAGTTAGAGATGTTACACTTACTTCAGATTTTGCGCTTGGAGTTAGTAATTCATTCATTGATAAAGAAGCAAGAATTTCCGTTGAAGATGGTGTTTTAATCATTATGTGGTCAGTACAAAAATAATAGAAGTTTACTAACTTGGTATAGTTTTGCTTTATTTGACAAAAATATTCTACTATGGTATATTCATAGCCGAAATAATATAATCGCTAGGGAAGCCGTAAGGCTGTAGGAGGATTTTTATGTTATATTTAGCTAATATTTTTGCAAAGTATAATAAAGATGCAGGAAGTTACGATTTAACAACAGCAGGTAAAGCTTCAATTATTGTGTTGATGGTTATCGCTTTGGTTGTGGCTGCGTACTTTATTGGTAAGCGTGATGTTAAGATTTCAACAAAACAGCTTACAGTTTCAGCAGTATTTATTGCACTTGCATTTGTTGCAAGTAACATGAAGTTATTTAAGATGCCAATGGGTGGATCAATTACATTATTTAGTATGATGTTTATATGTCTTATAGGTTATTGGTACGGTATTGGTGCTGGTATTTTAGCAGGTGTAACATATGGATTATTACAGTTGATTGTTGATCCTTATATTGTTACATTGCCACAGTTATTAACTGATTATCCATTAGCATTTGGTGCGCTTGGTCTTTCAGGTATTGGTCATCATATGGATAAGAAAACAGAATCAACAGTTTTTGAATTTGGTGGTTTACAGATTGGTTACATTCTTGGTGTTTTAGGAAGATATGTATTTTCTGTGCTTTCAGGTGTTGTATTTTTCGCTGAGTATGCGCCAAAAGGACAGTCACCACTTGTTTATTCATTAACTTATAATATTTCATACCTTGGTGTTGAAGGTATAATTACTCTTATCTTAATTTCACTTGCGCCAGTTTCACAAGCTATTAGACTTGCCGGTAGAATTGTTGCTTCACGTGAAGATAAGGAAGATAAGAAAAAGTCAAAATTACAGGCTACAATTGGTTGTATAATTTTATTTGTTGTACTAGTAGTTGGTTTAGCTATAGCGAATTTATAAAAATGTTTATATTAAGTCCTTAAACTATTTTAGTTTGAGGACTTTTTAAATGCTTATGAATGTTTAATATTTGCAGCAAATATGGTAAAATATAATGCGTTATGGAAAATAGATTAATTCGTTTAAATAAATTTTTTAGTGAAATAGGATATTGTTCAAGAAGAGAAGCAGATAGGCTTATTGACGAGGGGAGAGTAACAATTGATGACAGGGATGTTTTAATGGGTGAAAAGATAAATCTTGATGACTACGAAAGTGGAAAGATTAAGGTAACGGTTGACGGAAAAGTAATCTCTGATACAAAGATGGAACAGATTGTAATAGCCTATAATAAGCCAGTAGGAATCGAATGCACGAATGATTTAAATAATAAAGATAATATTATTAAAGCAATTGGTTTTGATAAAAAGCTTGTTTATCTTGGAAGACTTGATAAGAACTCACATGGCTTGATTTTACTTACTACGGATGGGGAACTTGTTAATAAGATTATGAGATCAAGGAATAACAAGGAAAAAGAGTACGTGGTTCATGTAAGTAAGCCTATTACAGATGAATTCTTAGAAGGTATGAGAAGTGGAGTTCCTATATTAGATACTGTAACTAAAGAGTGTAAGGTTACTAAATTAACTGAAACAAGTTTTAATATTATTCTTACACAGGGACTTAATAGACAGATTAGACGTATGTGTGATTACTTTGGATATACAGTATCTGATTTAAAGAGAGTAAGAGTTTGTAATATAAAACTTGGAAAACTTAAGTCTGGAACATACAGAGTTTTAAGCAAGGAAGAAGTAGAAGAATTAGTAAAATAGGTAAGAATAATTAATATATTATGATAATAATTAAGTGAATTGATATTTGAGTTATATAAATCTATAAAACGTGATTATGGAGAATGATTAATGGATAAAGAGAAACGTATAAAGGAATTGGTGGAAATTCTTAATAAGGCTGGATATGCATATTATCAGCAGGGTGAAGAGATAATGAGCAATAAGGAGTATGATGCCTTATATGATGAATTAGTTAAACTTGAAGAAGAAACAGGACTTGTTTTATCAAATAGTCCTACAATAAATGTAGGTTACGAAGTTTTATCTGAACTACCAAAGCAGACTCATGATTCACCTATGTTATCACTTGATAAGACAAAGGATAGGGAAGCACTTGCTTCATTTTTAGGTAATCATAAAGGGGTGTTATCTTGGAAACTTGACGGACTTACAATTGTACTTACATATAGAGATGGTAAACTTTTTAGCGCTGTTACCAGAGGTAATGGCGTTGTAGGTGAAGTTGTTACTAATAACGCTAAGGTTTTCAAAAACATTCCGGTTAACATAAAACATAAAGGCGAGTTGGTTTTAAGAGGCGAAGCAATAATTAAATATTCTGATTTTGAAATGATTAATGAATCAATTGAGGATGTTGAATCAAAGTATAAGAATCCAAGAAATTTATGCGCAGGTTCTGTTCGTCAGCTTAGTAATGAAATAACAGCAAAAAGAAATGTTAATTTCTATGCATTTGCTCTCATTAATGCTGAGGGTGTGGATTTTAACAATGAAATTATGAATCAGTTTGAATGGCTTAAAGATCAGGGATTTGATGTAGTTGAGCATTACCTTGTTGGAAGTGAAGATGTAGTTGAAAGAGTTGGATTCTTTGAAGAAAAGATTAAGACTTATGATTTACCATCTGATGGACTTGTTCTTGTGTTTAATGATATTGAATATGGAATTTCACTTGGAAGTACAGCTAAATTCCCGAGAAATGGTATTGCATTTAAGTGGGCTGATGAGATTGCAACAACACATTTGTTAGAAATGGAATGGAGTCCAAGTAGAACAGGACTTATAAATCCAGTTGCCATATTTGAGCCGGTTGAACTTGAAGGAACAACGGTTTCAAGAGCGAGTGTTCATAACTTAAGTATAGTTGAAAGCCTTGAACTAGGTATTGGCGATGAAATAACAGTTTATAAGGCGAATATGATTATTCCACAAATTGATGAAAATATTACAAAGAGTGGAAATCTTGAAATTCCAAAGACATGTCCTGCATGTGGCGGAGAAGTTGTTATAAAGAATGAGAATGGAGTTAAGACTCTTCACTGCATTAATAAGGAGTGTTCAGCGAAACACATAAAGAGCTTTACATTATTTGTTTCAAGAGATGCATTTAATATTGATGGCTTATCAGAAGAAACTCTAGTTAAGTTTATTGGACATGGCTTTATTAAAGAATATGCTGATATTTTTAAACTTGATAGATTTGAAGAAGATATAGTTAA
>ODAJ014727599.1_pt1 | contig 34265 bp, 32 predicted proteins | sample 1539241 | NCBI WGS metagenome assembly ODAJ01 (sample SAMN02144231, study PRJEB22623) | gut metagenome | biome: sheep rumen | host: Ovis aries | place: New Zealand
GGCCACCCACATGGCCGAGCACACCAGCCCCTTCTCCGTGGGCACCATCAAGGGCGTGCTGGCCGACGCCGTGGGCTGCATCGTGGAGCTGCTCTGCCAGGGCAAGCGCGTACAGCTCGAAGGCCTCGGCACCTTCTTCACCTCGCTGAAGAGCACGGGCGCCGACAGCACCGAGGCCTTCACCGCAGCCAACATCACGGCCGTCGCGATGATGTCCGCCTTCTTTTTTTTGCATTTTTGCATTTTTGCATTTTGCATTTTATGGTCTTGTACACCAAGTTTATTTCCTGTAATGGCATTTTTTTTGTACCTTTGCACTCGGATAAGAATAATTTGAATAATGATTGAAATTAAGGAGGCTCGGAGAGAGCAATCGGCTGACATTGCGCGGCTGATCATGACGGCCATGACGGACGACTGCTGTCTGCACTTTTGTGGGGCGGGGTATGGGCTGGAGGACTTCCGCAGGATGATGGTGATGCTGGTGGAACGGGAGGATTCGCAATACAGCTACCTGAATACGCTGGTGGCCACGGACGGGGACAGGCTGGTGGGAGTGGCGGTCAGCTACGACGGTGCCCGCCTGCATGCCCTTCGCCAGGCATTCGTCCGTGCGGCCAGGGAGTACGTCGGCAAGGACCATTCGGGCATGGACGACGAGACGCAGCCCGGCGAGCTCTATCTCGACTCGCTGGCCGTCGAGCCCGACTATCGTCGCCAGGGCATTGCCCGCCTTCTCCTGAAGGCTACCAAGGAGAAGTCCGAACGGATGGGGCTGCCCTGCGTGGGCCTGTTGGTGGACAAGGGGAATCCTGCCGGCGAGCGGCTGTATGCCTCGGTGGGCTTTCGCCATGTGGGCGACAGCCGGTGGGGTGGCCATGCCATGAGGCACTTGGTATTGTGACACGGATTTATCATTTACAGGTATAGCAAAAATGAATTGGATAATATTGATAGCAGCTGGTCTTTGTGAAGTAGGATTCACATACAGTCTTGGCAGGGCAAAGGGCGTGACGGGCACCGAATGGTGGGGCTGGATTTCGGCATTTGCCACGTTGTATGTACTCAGTGCCGTGCTCCTTGCCAAGGCCACGCAGACCATACCCCTGGGCACGGCCTATCCCGTATGGACAGGCATCGGAGCCGTGGGGGCAGTGGCGATAGGCATATTCGTATTTCATGAGCCGGCGACGTTCTGGAGATTGTTCTTCCTGACGACGCTCATCGGGTCGATTATCGGATTGAAGGCTTTATCATGAAGACACAAAATATAGAACTATGAGACTTTTCATTAACATCATCGCGCTGCTCATGGCAGTAGCGACTATCCCCGCCCTCGGCATTCGGTATGCCAGGGGCGGGGATAAGTGTATTCTGAGGGAGTGACTAATCTGTGGTAATGTGGCTTACTTCACCTGCACCTTCATGCTCTGGCGGCCATTGCCTACGACGTAGATGCCCTTGGGCAGCGGCATGTCGAGGGGCATGCGCTGGCCAGCGGCGTTGTAGACATGGACGTTGGCGCCCTGTGCATGGATGGCACGGCCTCTGACACTGACGCTGAAACCGCCCTTGGCCGAAGTGGGCAGGACGACAGAGGTGGTGATGACGAGTGGAGGCTCGGCGCCTGTGCCGTTGGGGTCGTCGCTGATGACGAACCAGCCTACGTAGTCGCCGTTGGCCGAGGCGCTGTTGGTGCTCTTCTCGGTGGTGTTGGTGGCGTCTACCTGACGGCGGATGCTGGCGCTGTAGGTGCCTTGCTCATCGGATGCTGTGGAGTGCTGGCGGAAGACGCTGGCCTTCCCGTAGTTGTTGGTCTGCGGGGCTGCCACGATGATGGGATTGGCAAAGTAGAGCGTCTCGCCCTGGGTGTTGCGGAAGGTGACGTTCTGTCGGGCCGTTCCGCCTACGAGTGTCTCCGTGTCGATGCCTACGCTGAGGAGCTTGCCTCCGCCTATGGCTGCCTGGCCGGGCGTGGCTGCAAAGTAGTTGACCGTCTGGGCCTGGAAGGTGCTTGTTTCGCCTTCCTGACGCACGAGGCGGCAGCGGAAGCCTGTGTTCGTGATGTCGTAGACCTTCACTGTGGCAGGTGCCTGCGAGGTGCTGCTGCTGACGGCCTGGGCCACCACTACGGGCGTTACGCCCTCAGTGAAGGCCTGGGGGAAGGCAACCTGCACCTCTTCGCCCTGGACGGAACCGGCTGAGGCGGAGACGAGCATCATGTCGGGCGAGAGTTGCCAGGTCATGTCGGCAGGCAGGGCCAGATAGTCGGCCGATTCAGCATTCTTGAGCTCTACGGGCGTGGTCAGGCGCCAGGGGTAGAAGCGGAACGAGAAACGGTCGGGCTGGACGGAGATGAGGTGGTTGGTGATGGCATTGGCGATGTTCTTGTTGGACACCATGCCGAATACCACGTAGGGGGCCGTGTCGCCCGTGGCCCGCAGGCTGACCTTGGTGGTCTGGGTGTCGGCCAGTGTGAGCTGGCCATATTGCAGTTCGCCTACGTACTGGGCCTTGGCCAGGTTGATGCTGCACTCGTTGGTGGTGAACTTGCGGCCTGCGTAGAACTCAACGATGCGGTAGGAGAAGAGGCCGTTGCCCTCGGGTTGGGCGTTGTAGGTGTAGGAGATGTCTGACTGGCTGGACTTGTCCTTGGGCTCGATGACGTCGAGGCGCTTCCAGCGTGCTTCGCCGGGCAGTTTGCACTCCACGACGATGCTGTCCAGCATGTCGCCGTTTGGGTCGGTCCAGGCGAGTTTGTAGATGCCGGTGCTCTCGGAATAGGTGCCTTTCAGGGCAGAGGGTGCCTTGTACACAACCCTTGGGATGTACTCGTTGGCCTTGTTATAGCCAAGGCCGGTCTTCATTTCGGCGTAGTATTTGCCGAGTTCGGTCAGACCGCCGGAGTAAATCTTGGCCTTCGACTCGCTGTTCCAGTAGGCGTAGCGTTCGACGCGTGGATTGGAGTTGAGGATATCGAGGAGTTTCTTTGTCTCGCTCAGTATCTGTGCATCGTTGACACCGCTGCCGAAGGCGCCGTTGTGATTCCACGATGCGCCCCATATCCATTCCGAAATCCAGATGGGACGGCCCTTGCCGTAGTTGTCGCTGTACCAGGTGAGGCTGTTGAAGTTGCCCGACGGCCAGTAGCAGTGGAGGTCGAGGATGTCGCAGCGCCAGCCGCGGGCATCGATGCTGTCGATGAAAGCCTTCAGATGATTCATGCTGCCGTCGTGCGACGACTCAGAGCAGAGACGCATGCCTGTGCGCATGAGGTTCTCCCAGTTGTTGAGCACGGTGGCCACGTCCTGCGGATGGTCGTCGGCAGAGTTGCCCGGTTCGTTGTTGGTCTTCATGTGGCACGAACCTGTTACGGAGCCACAGGTGGACGACGATGGCCAGTCCTCGTAGATGTGGTTGGGCACCCATTCGACATCGGGCAGCAGGGATGCGTTGCCTTGTCCCCAGTCGTAGCACCAGGATGTCTTGAGGGCAGCATTGGCTGTCTTGTCGCCACTGCTGGCCAGGCCTTTCTTCTGGGCGTTGTACCACTGGAAGATGCGGTAGGAACTGATCTTGCCATCCAGTACGGCTGGCAGGTCGGCAACCTCCAGGTCCTCCTGGTCGGCAATGAAGCAACGGCTGTAGCCCCAACCGGACTTGCCGACTGCGAAGGTGACCATGTAGCCACGCTTCAGGCGGAAGGAGCGGATGCGGTTGTTCCATGAGGTGGCAACGTTGTTCATGTATCCGCCCGTATGGCCGAGGCTGAAAGAGGTGTTCTGCGAACCCCCGAAGTTCGGCTCGACGTATGCCGTAAGGGGCTTGATGGTGCTGGCATAGGGCAGTACGATGGCGCCCTGGGCATACATGCGCACCTGGCAAGTGCTGCCGTTTCGGGCGGCGCGCCCATTGATGTAGACGTTCTTGAGGTACGACTTGATGACCTCACTGGGCCTGATGTTCTCGAAGATGACCACGGCGTGCTCCGTGTTGACTATGTCTACGCTGCCTGCGGTGGTAAATGGCTCGGTGCTGGTGATGACGAAGTCGACATCGTCGGTGAGCGTGACGCCCTCCGTCACCTGACTGACCTGCGTTTTGCTGTTGGCAGCGAACAAATTTGCAATTGACGCTTGGCAACTGACAATCAGCAATAGTGCAATGAAACGTTTCATATCTCTATACTGTTTATTGTTAATTGTGCATTGTTAATTGTGCATTGTTAGTTTTGCATTGTGCATTACTTCAAAAACTTCTGCACCTTCTTGGCACAAGCCTTGTAGGCCTTGGCCGATACAGGGCCGTTGAGCACCTTGCGGGCCTCGTCGAGCAGGGCTTTGCGTCCGTCGAGTTGGGCCAGAGTCAGCGTGGGGACGGGGCGTGTGCGCAGTTCGGTGGTGGCCGTCAGCAGTTCGTCCCAGGCGGTCAGCAGTTCGTATTCCTTGCTGGTGATGGCAATGACGGTGCCATGTCTGGGGGTGAACATACCGCTGGTCTTGGTGTCCTGGACTTGCTTGAAGGTGCGCAGGTCGGTGGACTTGCAGAACTGGTAGTGATAGCTGGTGTAGCAATCGTACATCAGAACCCATGTGCCATCGAAAAGACGGAAGACGCCAGAGCCCTCGACGGCCTTGTTGGTGTCTTGGCACATGCCAGGCTGGAGCTGCCACTTCGACTGGTCGTGCAAATCGGGCGTGATGAATTGCTTGATGCCTTTCTGGCGCTGGCCTTCGGTCTTGAAGAAGATGTGGTAGAGGCCTTCGTCGTCGCGCACAATGTCTGTATCGATGGCGGCATCCTTGACGTCGAAGAGGACCTTGGGCTCACCCTCCAGGTCGCTGAAGTCGCTGTTGGCGTAGGCATAGTAGACACGGTCGTAGGGGCACGAACCATCGTCGGTGAGGATGGAGAAGTAGACCATGTACTTGCCGGCGGATTTGTCATAGATGGTCTGAGGGGCCCAGACGCGAGTGACGTGCTCGAACATGCTGCCACGGAAGCGATCGGGGAAGTGGACGGTATGGTGCTGCCACTTGATGAGGTCACGACTGCGCATGAGCACCATGCCACGGTTCGACGACCAGCCGAGGCTCGACTTCATGTCGGTGATGACCTGATAGAACCATCCGTCCTGACCGCGCAGGATGTGTGGGTCGCGGACACACTTGGTGAGGGCTATCGAGTCGCTGCCGATGACAGGGTGCCCCTGGTTCAGTGGGGTATAGTTCCAGCCGTCGTGACTGAGCGCATAGCAGATTTGTTCCTTCTCGGGCGCATTACCTGTGAAGTAGGTAAAGAGGTAGGCTACGTAGTTGGACTTGGCCAGTGCCGTAACAGCGGAGAAAACTCCGAATGTGGCCACAAGGGCCAGACGCTTGATGTTTGTTTTCATGTTAATATATGTTTGTCTGTTAGTTAATTATCTTATCTCTTTTTGACATTTACGTCATGCGAAGGTTTAATTGTTAGTGCCATAGGGTATATCCTCCTATTCGGCAGCCTCTGTTTGTTCGGTTACGGTGGTTTCGTCCGTACCCTCGGTGGCTTCAGTATCATCCACTGCCGTACTGTCGCTCTCGGCACTTGGTGGGGGATAGTAAGCTCCGACGCACGACCAGCATTGAGGGTCTATCTCCTCCTTCGGTGCATCAAATTTACGATAGTAACGTGAGAAGGCAGGGTCCTTGAGCAGCGACTGGATGAACCAACCGAAGATGGGCAGCGCCGTACGGCTGCCTTGTCCCAGTTGACCCGTACGGAAGTGGATGCTGCGGTATTCGCCACCCACCCAGGCTCCGCCCACAAGACCTGGGGTCACTCCGACAAACCAGGCATCGGAATGGTTGTTGCTGGTGCCCGTCTTGCCTCCGAACTCGGTCTTGTCGAGAACGGGATGGATGTATTGCCAGAGGGCTGCTGTCGTGCCGCCTGGTTCGGTCAGGCCGCCTTGCAGCATTTTCTGCATCAGGTAAGCCGAGCGGTAGGGTATGGCTTGTTGAGTGGTCAGTTTGGGTTCGTAGATGGTCTTGCCGTTGCGGTCTTCGATGCGCGTGATGAGCTGGGGCATGTTGTAGATGCCATCATCGATGACGGTGCAGTAGGCGTTTACCAGTTCCAGCAGATTCACATCCTCGGAGCCCAGGCTCAGTGCGGGCACTGCCTTAAGGGGCGACAGTATGCCCATAGCATGAGCCGTGCGCACGATGTTCGGAATGCCACATTCGTAGCCCAACTTGACGGCTATGCTGTTGATGCTCTGGGCAAAGGCTGTCTTCAGTGGCATGTTGGCATGCGTGAAGTAGCCATTGGCATTGTGTGGTGTCCATTGCTTCACCTCGCCCTTCACGGTGTCAGGGTAGGAGGCCCATTCGTCCAGGCGGCGGTCGCAGGGTGTGAGGCCTTGGTTCATGGCTTCGGTGTAGACGAAGAGCTTGAACGTAGAGCCAGGTTGGCGCATGGCTGTCACCTTGTCGTACTCCCACGAATTGTAGTCGACGTCGCCCACCCAAGCCTTCACTTGCCGCGTGTCGGGCTCTATGACCACAAATCCGCAGTGCATGAAGCTGACCATGTAGCGTATGGAGTCCATGGTGCTCATCTCGCGTTCTTCGGGCCCGTCGTAGGTGAAGACCTCAACGGTGTGGGGCGTGTTGAGGTAGTGCTTGATGGAGTCGGTATTGCCTTGGAACTTATCGTTGAGGTATTTGTATTCACTTGTCCGTTCGGCAATGTCCTCGATGAAACCAGGAATCTCCTGCCCATAGGCATCGCGCCAGGGTGGCATGTTGCCCCAGTGGTCGCGGAAGCGTTGCTGGATGATGCGCATCTGTTTGAGAGCGGCAGCTTCGGCATAGTGTTGAATGCGTGTGTCGAGGGTGGTGTGGATGCGGAGTCCGGCCACGTCGAGGTCGAGGGGATGTTCGGCATCATAGCCTGGAATCAGTTTCTCCTTGCAAAGCATGGCGACATAGTCTCTCAGGGCATCGCGGAAATAGGGAACCGAACCGATGTTGCCAGAACCACCAGAACGTTCGGCCGTTATCATGGGAAGGGACTGTAGGCTGTCGAGTTGCTGACGGGTGGCAGGCACTCCGTTCAGAATCATCTGCCCGTTATCGAACAAGTTAGCCAGCACTACGTTTCGACGCTCCGTGCTGTTGCGTGGATTGCGCTTGGGATTGTAGGTGCTGGTGGCCTTCAGCAATCCGACGAGTGTGGCGGCCTGTTCGTAGGAAAGGTTGTCGGGAGTGGTGCCGAAGTAGGTTTCGCAGGCCGTTTTGATGCCATAGGCATTGTTGCCGAAGTCTACGGTGTTGAAGTACATCGTCAGGATGTCTTCCTTTGAGAATAGTATCTCCAGCTTCGTGGCCACAATCCACTCCTTGGCCTTGATGGTGAGCATGCGGGTTGGCCCCCATTTGCCCAGCAGTCCTGTGGAGTATTCCTTCTTGGTGCGGACGCGGAAGAGATTCTTGGCCAGCTGTTGGGTGATGGTGCTGGCGCCGCGTGCGTGCCCTCCGAACATGTCCTTGACTGCGGCAAAGAGTCCCTGAACGTCGATTCCGTGGTGGTGGTAGAAGCGCACATCCTCGGTGGAGATGAGCGTACGCACCAGTTTCGGGCTGATGTCCTGATAATTGACGGGTGTTCGGTTCTCGTTGTAATACTTGCCTATGACCACGCTGTCGGCACTGAGTATGATGCTGGCTTCGCTGGTGATGGGATGCTTGATGTCGTTGAAACCAGGCGAACGGCCGAAGAGCCACAGGAAATTGATGTCGACTGCGCCCAGCAATAGGAAGACAGCCACGATGCATGTGAATAGCCATGAGGTAAGCCGCTTCCACCAAGGGCCATTGTAGAGGTCGGTTATGGTGATTTTAAGTGTTTGCCAAAGTTGTTTCATGAAGGGTATGATTTAGGTATTCGCGTATGGCGTATTCTTCGTCGGGATGAAACCAACGAATGTTCTCGTCGCGACGAAACCAGGTTAGTTGTTTCTTTGCATAGACGCGTGTGTTCTTCTTGATGCGTTCCACTGCCATTTGCAATGGCCATTCGCCGTCGAGCACGTGCAGGAGTTCCTTGTATCCCACGGTGTTGAGCGCATTGCAGTGGCGATATTCCACGAGGTGTCGCACTTCGTCGAGCATGCCCTGGGCCATCATCTGGTCAACACGGGCATTGATGCGATTGAAGAGTTCCTCGCGCGGTCGGTCGAGCCCGATCTTGACGATGCGGAAGGGGCGTGGCTTGAGCATTCGGGAGCGGAAGGAAGTATAAGTCTGACCACTCATGTGGCACACCTCGAGTGCGTGCACTACACGGCGAGTGTTCTGGCGGTCGACTATGGCGTAGTATTCGGGATCGAGACAGGAAAGTTCGTTGGCAAGAGCTTCCAGACCTTCAGTGGCCAGGCGTTGCTTCACCTGAGTGCGCACCTCGTTGCTTATGGTGGGAATGTCGTCGATACCTTGGCATACGGCATCGATGTACATCATACTTCCGCCGGAAAGCAGCAGCGTGTCGTGAGTACGGAAGAGTTCGTCAGTCAACTGGAGAACGTCGGTTTCGTATTGGGCCGCGCTGTAGTAGTCTTCGAGCTGCAGGTTGCCGACGAAGTAATGCTTCACTCGCTTCAACTGTTCGGGAGTGGGGGCGGCCGTGCCTATGGTGAGCCCAGAGAAAATTTGGCGACTGTCGCAGTTAATGATGGGACAGCCCAGCATCTCTGCCAGTGAGAGGCTGAGTTCCGTCTTACCGACGGCTGTTGGTCCGAGCAAAACAACGAGCGTCTTCATTGCTAGTCTCTAATCTCTAATCCCTAATCCCTAATCTCTAATCTCTAATCCCCAATCCCTATTCTAATATATCAAATCCTTCCATATCGAGGTCTTCTTCCTCGAAGCCATCCTCGCCGTAGAATTCCTCGGCCAGTTCCTCGCTGATGGTGGCAGCGGGTGCGGAGTCGGGAGTTTCCTCAATGAGGTGTTGACTGGGCGAAATGCCATGTCGGCGTGTGAGTTGTCCGCCGATGGGAACCCTTTCGCCGAAGGACGTTTCCGACAGTTCGATGAGAAACATTCGTCGGTTCTCGGGGTCGAAGCGGTAGGCCAGTCGTTGCCCTTCGTCCTCAAGGAAGTCTCCCAGACAGGTATCGGCCATCAGGTAGACGTCTTCGTCGATGTTCACATTCTCCTCGTCGTCCAGCAGGATTCGCTGGACAGGTTTCCACTTCTCGTCGCAGATGAAGAACCGCTGTCCCTCGGTCTCCTCGTAGCCACAATGCTGCAGGATGAGTCGATGGAGGTCGGCAAAGGTTTCGTCAGCGTCAATTTTGAACTCGAGGATAAAATCCTCGATCTCAGTGCTTATCAGGGTTAGACGTAGTATCATATTCTATTAGTGGATTTACGATTTACTATACCAGAAGGATGTTTAGTGGATGAAACCTCGTTGTTCGGTACTCTTGAGGAATTCGAGGATGTATTCAGTTTCCGGAGTCATGCCGATTTCTGTCTTCACACGTTCGACCTTTTCGGCCAGCAACCCTTCTCCCATGATGATTTGGAAGGTGCGATGCAGAAGGTCGATGGTCTCGCGAGAGAATCCGCGACGGCGCAAGCCCACGAGGTTCAATCCGCAATAGGCAGCTGGTTCGCGTGCCGTCATGGTGTAGGGCAGTATGTTCATGTTCACCTTCGAACCTCCGCCCACCATCGTATAGCCGCCGATGCGACAAAACTGGTGTACCAGCACGTGGGCACTCAGGATGGCATTGTCGTCGACAATAACCTCACCGGCCAGTTTGGTGCCGTTGCCGATGATGCAACCATTGCCCACGATGACGTCGTGTGCCACATGCATGCCCTCCATGAGGAGATTGTTGCTGCCCACCACCGTCTTGCCTTTGGCCTTTGTGCCACGGTTGATGGTTACGTTCTCGCGTATCTTGTTGTTGTCGCCTATCTCGGCTGTTGTCTCTTCGCCCACAAACTTCAGGTCTTGGGGAATGGCACTGATGACGGCTCCTGGGAAGAAGATGTTGCCCTGGCCGATGCGTGCGCCGTAGAGCACGGTGACGCTGTTCATCAGTGTGTTGTTGTCGCCTATGACCACGTTCTTGTCTATGTAGCAGAACGGGCCTATCTCACAGTTTTGGCCAATCTTGGCATCTGGATGAATGTATGCTAATGGACTTATCATTCTATTTAATAATTAAGAATTAAGAGTTAAGAATTAAGAATTGAATGTAATAATTAAGAGTTAAGAATTGAATGTTTCTACTTATTCTTTATGACCTGTGCCATGAAGGTGGCTTCGGCCACGCAGTTTTCTCCGACGAAGGCATAGCCTTGCATGGTGCAGATGCTGTGAGAGAGTGGGGTCAGGAGTTCGCACTTGAGGATGAGTGTGTCCCCAGGCACCACCTTCTGTCGGAAACGTGCATTGTCGATGCGCAGGAAGTAGGTGCTGTAGTGCTCCGGTTCGTCCAGAAGATTCAGTATGTAGACGCCTCCAGCCTGTGCCATAGCCTCCAGCTGCAGCACGCCTGGCATGACGGGCTCGTCTGGGAAGTGTCCCTGGAAGAAGGGTTCGTTGGCCGTGATGTTCTTGATGCACACCACGCTTTTCTTGTCCAGATGTATGACCTTGTCTACCAATTGCATGGGGTAGCGGTGGGGCAGGAGGTGGCGTATCTGCACGTTGTCCATAACGGGCTTCTTGTTGGGGTCGTAGACGGGAGCCTGAATCTCGAACTTGCGTATCTCCTTCCGCATCAGTCGGGCAAACTTGTTGTTCACCGTATGTCCTGGCCTTGTGGCTATGATGCGTCCCTTGATGGGCTTTCCGATGAGGGCCATGTCGCCGATGATGTCGAGCAACTTGTGGCGTGCAGGTTCGTTCTCCCACACCAGAGGCTTGTGCTGGATGTATCCCAGGACGTTGGCATCGTGGTGCTCGGCTCCTGTCTGGTCGCAGAGTTTGTCCAGTGCCTCCTGTGTTGTCTGGCGTTCATAGATGACGATGGCGTTGTCGAGGTCGCCTCCTTTCACCAGTCCGGCCATCAGCAGGGGTTCTATCTCGCGTACGAAGACGAATGTGCGTGCAGCTGCAATTTCCGTCTCGAAGTTCTCCATGTTGTCCAACGTGGCAAACTGGCTGCTGATGAATTTCGACTGGAAGTCAATCATCGTCGTGATGGAGAACTCCTCGTCGGGCAGGAGCGTGATGCACGAGCCTGTTTGTTCGTCCTTGATTTCTATTTTGTGCGTAATGGTGTAGTAGTTCTTGGGTGCATCCTGTTCCAGCAGGCCGACGTTTCGGATTTGCCTGACGTATAGTTCGGCACTGCCGTCGAGGATGGGGAACTCAGGGCCGTCGACCTGTATGAGCACGTTGTCCACGCCCAGGGCATAGAGGGCTGCCATACCGTGTTCGATGGTGCTCACGCGAACGTCCCGTTTGCCCAGAACCGTTCCGCGTGTTGTCTCCACCACATTCTCGGCCACGGCCTCCAGTATGGGCTGATCTGGGAGGTCGATGCGTTGTATCTTGTATCCGTGATTCTCAGGAGCAGGATTGAACGTTACGGTCAGGTTCAGTCCTGTGTGCAAGCCTTTCCCGTTCAGGGAGAAGCTTTCTTTCAGCGTATGTTGTTTGTCGTTCATAATCTCTAATCTCTAATCTCTAATCCCTTCTAATCTCTAATCCCTTCTAATCTCTATTCTCTAATCTCTTTTTCAGTTCATCCAGTTCCTTCTGCATCTGGAAGATTTGTTTGTCCAGTTCGGGCAGCGTCTTGAAGACGGCACTCGACTTCCAGAAGTTGCGATATTCGATGGCCGGATAACCCATGATGGTGGTGCCCGGCTTCTTCACGCTGTTGGGTATGCCCGACTGCGCACCAGCCTGCGTACGGTCGGCAATGGTGGCATGTCCGGCCACGCCAACCTGTCCGCCAAACATGCACCACTGGCCCACCTTGGTGCTGCCGGCTACGCCTGTCTGCGAACTGATGACGGTGTTTTCTCCCACTTCCACGTTGTGGGCAATCTGTACCAGGTTGTCCAGCTTCACGCCTTTGCGCACGTAGGTGCTGCCCATCGTGGAGCGGTCGATGCAGGTGTTGGCACCGATTTCCACATTGTCCTCGATGGTGACGATGCCTATCTGGGGTATCTTCTCGTATCCCTCGGCTGTGGGTGCAAAGCCGAAGCCGTCGGCACCGATGACGCATCCGGCATGCAGTATGCAGTTGTTGCCAACGTGACAATCGTGGTAGACGACGGCGTTGGGGTATATCTCCGTATGGTTGCCCACGGTGGCTTTCTCACCGATGGTCACATGGGGGTGCAGCACCACTTCGTCGCCGATGACTGCACCTGGACCTATGGCTACGAAGGGACCGATGTAGCAGTCCTTGCCCACGGTGGCCGTGGGGTCGATGAATGCCAGCGAGTCGATGCCTTTCTTTCTGGGCTTCATGCTTTCGGCCAGGGTAAGCAGTTTGGCCACTGTCTCGTAAGCATTGTCCACACGGATGAGCGTAGCCTCGGTCTTGCCTTCCAGTTGAAAGTCCTTGTTTACGAGCACTACACTGCTCTTCGTTTCATACAGATAGTGGGCATACTTCATGTTGGCCAGGAACGAAATGCACCCTGGACGCCCTTCTTCAATCTTGGCAAAGTCACTAATCTTCACTTCGGGGTTGCCTTCTATGGTGCCTCCCACGAGTCCTGCTATTTGTTGTGCTGAGAATTCCATTTACTCATTATTTATTAAGTTGTATTTCCATTTGTTGCTGCACCTTGTGTGCTTCTTCGCCAGCCCTTTGGGCGAAGTCCTCGCCTTTGGAGGCATAGATGATGGCGCGGCTGCTGTTGACGATGAGCCCACAATCCTCCGTCATGCCGTAGCGGCAAACCTCCTCGAGGCTGCCTCCCTGTGCGCCTATTCCTGGAACCAGCAGGAAGTGGTGGGGCACAATACGACGGATGTCCTCGAAGGCTCGTCCTTGCGTTGCACCAACGACGTACATCAACCCCTCTCCAACCTCCCCCGTGGGGGAGGCGTTCCTTTCCCACTCTTGACTCTTGCGCAATACTCTCTCAAACAATCTTTCAGAGGATGATTCCTCCCCCTCGGGGGAGTTAGAGAGGGGTTGCGTTTGGAAGTCTTGACTTCCCTTATTACTTGTCAGCGCCAACAGAATCACCCAATGCTGTCTCGGCTTCTCCTCCCCCTCGGGGGAGGTGGGGAGAGGGGTTTCCAGGAAGGGCGTCACGCTGTCCTCGCCCATATATGGGGCAACGGTGACGGCATCTACATCCAGTGTCTCAAAGAACGTGCGCGCATAGAGTTTCGACGTGTTACCAATGTCGCCACGCTTGGCATCGGCTATGATGAACTGGTCGGGATAGTTCTGTCGGATGTATTCGATGGTCTTCTCGAAGGCTATCCATCCCTTCACGCCCATGGCCTCGTAGAAGGCCAGGTTGGGCTTGTAGGCGATGCAGTAGGGTGCCGTGGCATCGATGATGGCCCGGTTGAAGGCGAAGAGCGGGTCTTCCTCCTGCAATAGATGCTGCGGAATCTTTTTGATGTCCGTGTCAAGCCCTACGCAGAGGAAACTCCCTTTGCGCCGTATGTTCTCAACTAATTCTTGTCGTGTCATAGTTTATTGTTCCAGTAGTCTTTAATATCGTTAAACCATTGTTTGCGTTCACCAAATTTTTCAATTTCCTCGTCATAGAATTCATCTAACAAGTTGCAGAGTTGAATCATCCAATTCTTACGACTAATAGTCTTGTTGAATATTAGGTTATTGGCGTTAGCGATCTGAATTTGTCCCCACCCAAGTGCACCTATTGTGAGACACTCCCACGAGAATGCTTCTATGGGTTTGAAATGGCAATTCTTGTATAATATATGGTCTTTTTCCACATTATATTCAACAATGAGAATGCAGAATGTGTTAGAGTCATTCTTATAAAAGTTAGCTATTCGACGAACAGAAATTAGATTGGGCATGTTGAATGTTGTCGACATATTGTGTGTCTTACAGTCAACAGCATAGTATTGTCCTTTTATATCAAGGAATGCCATGTCCTCCATTGAGCGTCTTTCGAAGTCGCTTTCAAACAATTTAATTTGATTTGAGGGAATGCATGATTTCAAACCTCCTTCTTCACCAAGAAATGCTTGTACAGCATCACCAACGGCGCGAGGCGAATGAAGAGACCTTCCCCTAACGATGTTGCGTCCTTTATCGTTGAGTAACCTCAATACGTTTGAGGCCGTTTCTTCAAGTATTTGGTATCTCATACTATATAGCGGTTTGAAAAAGTGTCATTTGTTTATTATTGATGTCTTTTTTGACTCTCGTGACTGGCATTTTAAAACCTTCTGCTTGCTGTTGTTTGTTAAGTGTATTACGTTCCCAGAATACACCATCTGTATAGCCTTGTATATTTGTATCGTTTTCCGCCATATCAAGTCTTTTCTCTGCCCAACAGCAATATTCAGTGTTCACTTCTATACCACAATAATGTCTGTTAAGTTTCTTTGCAGTTACACTGGTAGTACCACTTCCGAGGAATGGGTCGAATACGATATCTCCTTCTTTTGATGAGGCAAGAATTAGTTTCGCGATAAGTTTTTCAGGTTTTTGCGTGGGATGGTCCGTATTTTCCGGCATTGACCAAAAGGGAATGCTGATGTCATCCCAAAAGTTGGAAGGATATGTCATACGATAATTACCCAAGTCTGTTTCTTCCCAGTCTTTGGGTTTTCCGTCAGCTCGATAGGGCGCAATAACCTCGCGCCTGATTTTCACGGCTTCAACATTGAAGTAGTAGTCTTTCGGGTTTTTTACGGCGAACCAAATATCCTCCATCCCATTCTTCCAATTGTGCATTGCCCCTCGTCCTTTCTCTCTTTGCCATGTGATACGGTTCATAATATGTAGGTGTTCCGAAAGAACTTGCTGTAAAGCAGCAGTGCATTTCCAGTCTCCACAGAGATATAATGAGCCATTAGGCTTCAGTTTGCTGATAACAGGTGGGAGCCATTGACGAACGTAGCTGATATAGTCAGTTTGTGAGCGTGCAGCAAAAATGTTGCCATTGAAGTCTTTTGTGAGATTGTATGGCGGATCGATGATGATGAGGTCGGCAAACTGGTTGGGAAGCAGAGGGAGAACCTCCATCAAGTCTGCATTGATGGTTTTGTCAATATAAGACAGGCCATCCCTCAATTGCTCGGGGGCCAATAATCGTTGACTAAGTTCTCTAACTTCGTCTTCTGTTATCGTTAAGGTCCTGTTTCTAGGTGCTTTGTCTGTACTCATAATTTTTTTAACTTTAAAGTTCCGTTTCCTTCATTCGTTCGGCATTCTCGGCCACGATGAGGTGGTCGATGCAGTCCTGGATGTCGCCGTCCATGAAGGCTGCCAGGTTGTAGATGGTGTAGCCGATGCGGTGGTCGGTGATGCGTCCCTGGGGGTAGTTGTAGGTGCGTATCTTGGCCGAGCGGTCGCCTGTGGAGACCATCGTCTTGCGTCGGCTGGCGATGTCGTCGATGTACTTCTGGTGCTCCTTGTCGTAGATGAATGTGCGCAAGCGTGCCATGGCGCGTTCCTTGTTCTTGGGCTGGTCGCGTGTCTCGGTGCACTCCACGAGTATCTCCTCCGTTTCGCCCGTGTTGGGGTTTGTCCACATGTAGCGGGCACGCACACCCGACTCCACCTTGTTCACGTTTTGGCCTCCAGCACCGCTGCTTCGGAAGGTGTCCCACTTGATGGCGCCTTCGTTGATTTCCACGTCGAATTCCTCGGCTTCGGGCAGTACGGCCACGGTGGCGGCAGAGGTGTGTACGCGGCCTTGCGTCTCAGTGGCAGGCACGCGCTGTACGCGATGCACGCCCGACTCGTATTTCAGTGTGCCGTAGGCTCCCTCGCCTGTGACGGAGAAAACGATTTCCTTGTATCCGCCCGATGCGCCTTCGCTGTAGCTGGAGACCGCAGTCTTCCAGCCCTTCGTCTCGCAGTATTTGGTGTACATACGGAAGAGGTCGCCTGCGAAGAGGGCTGCCTCGTCGCCGCCCGTTCCGCCTCGTATTTCCATGATGACGTTCTTGTCGTCCTCGGGGTCGGCAGGGATGAGCAGGAGTTTGATTTCCTCCTCCAGTTCGGGCAGTCGGTGTTCGCTCTGTGCCATTTCCTGGCGCAGCATTTCCTTTGTCTCGGGGTCGTCCTCTGTGGCGAGCATCTCGCGTGCGTCCTGCACGTTCTGCAGGTGTCCCATGTATTCCTTCCTGGCCTCCATGATTTTGCCCAGGTCTTTGTATTCCTTGGTCAGCTTCACGTAGCGCTTCTGGTCGGCTATCACGTTGGGGTCGGTGATCAGGGTGGATACTTCCTCGTATCGCGACACCAACCCTTCCAGTTTGTCTAATAATTCCACTTTCTATTTTTCTGATTACTTGGATTACTCAGAATACTCGGATATAATCCGATATTAGGTCTCTCTTCTTACTTAAAATTCCTCGATACGAAGGGCAGGCACAGGCGCAGGGCATTGTGCCAGTATTCCCACGTGTGTCCGCCGTCGCGTACGCGCAGTTGAGCATTGAAGCGCTTCATGCGTAGCTTCTTGTACAGCTCGATGTTGTTGTCGAAGAGGAAGTCGTCGTCGCCGCAATCGATGAAGAAGGCAATCTGCCGCAGGGCGTTCAGTTCCTCGTCGCTGGCCTTGTCCAGTTTGTCGAAGGGGTTGCGCTTGGCCACGGCGTTGGTCACCTGTGCCACCTTGTCGTCCAGCGCGGCATCGGGGCGTGCCTGGGCATTGAGCCATGCGCTCATGGGGTAGCAGGCGCAGAACATGTCGGGATGTCCCAGGGCATAGCCTACGCTGCCGCCTCCGCCCATCGACAGGCCTGCCACGGCGCGTTGTCCGCGACTGCCTCCGGCTCTGTATTTCTGCTCCACGGCGGGCAGGAGTTCCTGGAAGAAGTGGTCTTCGTAGGCCCAGCCGGGCATGTTGAAGTATCCGTTCCAGACGTTTTTGGTGTCGGGGCCTCCGGCACAGGGCATGACGATGACCATCTTCTGTGCCTCGCCGGTGGCCATCAGTTCGTCGGCCACGCGGTCCATTTGTCCCTTGTCCTGCCACGAGCGTTCGTCGTCGGTGAATCCGTGCAGCAGGTAGAGCACGGGATAGTGGCGGTTGGTCTCGCGGTGGAATCCGTCGGGCAGGTAGACCATGTAGTGACGTACGGTGCCCAGGATGTTGCTCTTGATGCTGTCGCGCACCACGGCGGCGTCGGCCGATGTCGTAACCATTAGCCCCACCAGGGCCATGCTGATTTTCCGTAATACAGTTTTCATATCATTTTTCTATTTTCAACTTTCAATTTTCAACTTTCAATACTCAAACGTTCCGTATTCGCTCTTGATGCAGAGGCTCTTGGGGCCTTCCTCGATGTGGCCGACGACCTGTGCGTCGATGTTGAACGAACGGCTGATTTCGATGACCCTTTCTGCATCCTCGGGTGCGAGGTAGACCTCCATGCGATGGCCCATGTTGAAGACCTTGTAGGCTTCGCTGTAGTCGGTGCCGCTCTCCTGGATGATGGTCTTGAAGAGGGGCGGTAGGGGGAACATGTTGTCCTTCACCACGCGGCAGTTGTCGCTCACGAAGTGCAAGACCTTCGTCTGTGCTCCGCCTGTGCAGTGGACCATGCCATGGATGCGGGGGCGCAGTTCGTCCAGTATGCGCTTCACCACAGGGGCGTAGGTGCGAGTGGGGGAGAGTACGAGCCGACCGGCATCGATGGGTGAACCCTCCACGGGGTCGGTCAGACGGAGGGAACCGCTGTAAACGAGTTCCTCGGGCACGGCTTTGTCGTAGCTTTCAGGGTATCGCTCGGCCAGGTATTTGGCGAAGACGTCGTGGCGTGCGGAGGTCAGTCCGTTGGAGCCCATGCCGCCGTTGTACTGCGTTTCGTAGGTGGCTTGTCCGTAGCTTGCCAGGCCCACGATGACGTCGCCCGGGCGGATGTTGCGGTTGTCGATGACGTCGCTGCGTTTCATGCGGCAGGTCACCGTAGAGTCCACGATGATGGTGCGCACCAGGTCGCCCACGTCGGCCGTCTCGCCCCCGGTGGCATAGATGCCGATGCCCATCTGGCGCATCTGCTGGAGCAGTTCGTCGGTACCGTTGATGATGGCCGATATGACCTCGCCGGGGATGAGCATCTTGTTGCGTCCGATGGTGGAGGAGACGAGTATGTTGTCCGTGGCTCCGACGCACAGGAGGTCGTCGGTGTTCATGACGAGGGCGTCCTGTGCAATGCCTTTCCAGACGCTGAGGTCGCCTGTCTCGCGCCAGTACATGTAGGCGAGGCTCGACTTCGTGCCAGCCCCGTCGGCGTGCATGATGTTGCAGTACTCGGGGTCGCCGCCCAGGATGTCGGGTATAATCTTGCAGAAGGCCTGCGGGTAGAGGCCTTTGTCGATGTTCCGTATGGCGTTGTGTACGTCCTCCTTGGCGGCCGAGACGCCGCGCATCATGTAGCGTTGGTTCTGCATATCTTTGTAGGTTTGTTTACTAATCGGGCATAAAGATACGAAAACTTTCCGACTTGGCAAAATAATTCATCATTCTTAACTTTTAATTCTTTAATTCCAAAGACAGAGAACACATTGCCCGCAGGTTCTGTATCCTCTGTCTTACCGTATCACGCAGGAATACCTCCTGCGCCAGCCCAACTTTTAATTTTCAATTTCCCAAAAGGTGGCGCCTCGTCCCCTGACCTCCCCCCTCCCTACAAGGGAGGGGAAAGGGGGAGGGTCCTTAAGGTGTCACATCGCCCGGGTCAGCCTGTCCGCCGTTGTTGCCGCCTGTGCCCGAGTCGCCTGTGCCGCCCGTGCCTGTGGCACCTATGGCGCCGTCCACGTTCTGTGCCTGTTCCTTGCGGGCCTGGGCCTGCAGTTCGCGGCTCGAGGTCAGTTCGAACTCGGCATTGTTGTTGATGTTGGCGCGCATCTCCTTGTCAAACGACATGCGTGGATTCACGCGCTTGATGCTGGCTGCGGTGAAGTCGTCCGCCGAGTCGGCTCCGTCCGAGGAGAGGGTGGTGAAGATGGTGCCCAGTCCGTCCAGGTGCACGCGTCGGCTGTCGAGCAGCATCTCCACGATGTGCCCCACGAAGTCGTCCAGGATGCCCTTGACGGTACCCTTGGTGAAGGGGCTGTTGTGCTCCGTCATGTGTCGGGCGATGTCGTCCAGGTTCACCGTCTGCCGACTCTGCTGCAGGGCAAAGACCTTCTTTTCACTGCTCTTGTCGTTAGGCTTCGCCAGGCGAGCCACCTTGCTGTAAAGGATTTTTCCGATTTTTCCCATAGTGGTACATTTTCTTTAATGGTTAAACATGTTGTTCACTTTGTGCCGGTCGGGGCGACGTGTACCCGTTGGTGTCGCGACGTGTGGAACCGTCCTTTGCTCCCCGTTGCGTAGGCCTCCGCATCGTATTGCTCCGTCCTCTGCTCCACGTTCCACGGGCCTCCGTCTCCCGTTCCTTTGCACAATACAAAGGTACGAAAAATCTGCGACATACGCAAATGTTTTACAAACTTTTTGTGAAGTATTTTCGTTGAATTATACAGCAGAACCGACCCCGTGTGTAATTTTTGAGTTTTTGGTTGTTGCTCACGGTGCTATATGCCATTGATATATAGTTGCTTGCAAGACCGGTTTTGAGTTTTCGAGTTCATGTCTCCTAAAACTTTGTTTTTTGTTTTATAGATAAAGAAGTTTTATAGGGAAATGCGAGAAAAACTCAATTCATAGTATGTAAAAGGCCGTCTGTCAGACCATTACATCTAACAGACGGCCCGTAAAAAACTCAAAAGGAATTCAATCGGACGGCATCATACGACGTTGCAGATGGTCGGCAATGTCGAACTTCGGCTTTCCCTCGGGTGCCATGCGGCGGCAGAAGTCGCTGACGATGAAGTTGGCCAGGTCGGACATTCCCTTCAGCGTCTGCGCCCATTCCTCTACGGCATCGCAGTCGGGGATGACAATGACGTCACGCCCTTGCAATGGACGCAGCACCTCGCGCTTGAGCATTCCCTTGTTGCCCGTGGCTATCCACAGATATTGGGGATGGGCCAGGGCTCCGAACAGGGCGTTCTTGGGGCTTTCGACCAATGCCACCACGCTGTTGGGATAGCGAGGCAACAGGTGCTCGCCGAACATGCAATCGGAGCGAAACTGGGCATCCTTGGGCAACCGGCCTTCGCGTGCCCAGATCTTGCCTAACCAATAGGCCGTTTGGTCACAGTGGCCGAAGCGTTCCGAATGGGGGTCTGTCTCGTAGTGCTGCACCTTCAGATTGCACACCCGGCCATACCTGTCGATGCTGGGGAAGACGGTGTAGTCGTCCAGCCCGTTCATCGCATAGCAGCCGATGAGGTATTCCCCGACCATCCACTCCACAGCCTCTGGCTGGAACAGGCGCACGAGGCAGCGGCAGAGAGAACTCTCCGTCGATAGCAGTGCGTCCACCATCGGAATGGGGATGTAGGTGTAGACGGGTTCTGCCGGTTTCTGCACAGGGCGTGGCTTAGGCGGCGGGATATGACCGCAGACCGTTGTCGTGCTGATGCCGAACGTGGAGGAGAGCCACTGGCAGGCTTCCTGGAACGTCCAGCCTTCGTGCTGCATGACGTAGTCGATGACACTGCCGCCCTTGCCACAACTGAAGCAGTGGCAGCGGTTCTCAGTGGTACGTTCGTAGAACGTGAGCGATGGATGGCGGTCTTCGTGCCAGGGGCAGTTGGTCTTGAGAATTGCTCCCTCCCGCTTCAGGCTGTCGCCCAGGCGCCGTGCCACCTCCGTGATGGGGATGGCATTCAGGCGCTGGGTGTCGTAGTGCTGACTATTCATGACTCCTTGAGTTTAAGTTTGAAGTATGCCACGTTACCATAGTCCACACGGCTGTGGGTCAGTGCCTCCAGTCGCTTGTAGAAGTTGCTTCTGCCAATTGGGTACAGCAGCGAATCTTTGCAATAGTTGACGTAGGCCTTGAAAATCTCTGCCCCATGCGTCGTGTACTCCTGCGGCTCGCACATTTCGCTGTAGAACAGTCTGACGTTGTCCGACTGCATCAGGTAGGCATTGAAGGCCTCCTTGCAGATGCTGCTGGCAGTGAACGCTCCGCGTTTCATCAGTCCGGGCACTGTCTTGAGCACCCAGTTCAGGATGCCCGACAATTCGCCTTTTAGCTTCTGCGCCAGCTGGTCGTCTTTTTCCTCCTCGGTAATGGTGATGTTATAGGGAAGGATGATGATTCGGCGGAAATATCCGCCCGTGACCTCTGCACGTGGCAGCTGGTTGAAGGCAGCGCAGAACTTGCCGTAGTCGTCAATGTCGCGCGGGTCCTTGTACTTGCGCTCGATAGTCACGCGCTCGCCCGATGCCAACTGCTTCAGAACATTTGGGTTCACGTCCTTTCCGCTCTCGTGACTGATGTTGAGCATGCGCCCCTCAATGCCGGCGCGTTTGATGGCATCGTTCGACAGGTCGGACAGGCTGAGGTAGCTGACGTTGGGGGAACCCAGCAGTTCCTCGATGATTTCCAGCGTCACCGACTTGCCGTTCTGCCCGTCGCCTTTCAGCCAAAGCATTTTTTCCAGTCTGTGGTCGGGCATCAGACAGTAGCCGATGAACTCTCCCAACACCAGTTGCGCCTCCGGCTCAGGCAGTACGCGGTCAAGGAACTTGTGCCACAGCGGGCATTCGGCTTGGGCATCGTAGCTGTACGGCAGCGTGTAGGTGAACATGTCCTCCTTGCGGTGCTCACGCAGCACCACACTGCCGTCGCCTTTCATCTCAAGCGTACCGTTGCTCACATTCAACCAAACCTCGTTAGGCGGAACCATGCGCATACGATGTCCCTTGACGTTGAACGCCACATTCTCGTAGAGCAGGTTCATGAAGTTGTGATCCTTGCGCTGCGGTTCTGGCAGTCCACAGCGTTCGGCACACTTGTCCACAAAGTCCTTCCACTGTGGCGACGCCACGGGTTCCCAGTGGCTGCCCGTGTAGACCACCACCTGCTGGTCGCCCTTCGAGCGTTGGGAGTAGTCGCGACACAATAGTAACTCGTCGGCTGCGCTCACGATGGCATCCGAGACCACTTGTCGCAGTGTCTTGTCGCAATGTCCCTTCGTGGCGGTCACCATCGTGGTGATCTCCGTTTCGTGTGATTTCACGCCTTCGACGATGCGATTGAGCGTGAGGTTCAACAACTGCTTCTCGCGTAAAATACGCTGAGCCACTAATTCGTTGGCCTTTTGGGCCACTTCCTGCTCAAGGGAGCAGGGATTGATTGCATTATTTCCCATACTCTTTTATTATTAGGAAATAATGTGGTCTCAGGTTTACTTGCCGTCGTTCTGCTGCTTTACCACCCCTTCATAATCGGCACGCGGCTTCGTGCCTAAGAAGTTGGTGCAAAATTACGACATATTCCCGATGTCGCCTAAGGCTTAAAAACAATACTCAGAAGAGTTTAACAAGTATTTTATCGTACTCGGATTTGTACTCAACTATAGGCGGATACTCATACCCAAAGCCTGCAATTTGCTATTTAAATTAAGGATCTCCTCCTCATGTCTGTTGACCTTCAAATCACGTTCTGTACAATAGTTCTTGCATGCTGATGGTGACAAATTTGTAATGGCTCGCAGGATCTCAGCAACCATTACCTTATTGCCATAGGTTTCCACGTCAGCACCATCCTTTTCCATCATGCGTAAGACTAATTCAAGACGAAGCTTTGCATGCGATGTTATTTCCTCAACTGCTGCTTCTGACATTGTCTTTTCCATCTGCAAAGTCTCAACCTCCTGCTTCAGTTCCTCCACCTGCTTCTTCAAGCTCTCATTCTCTGCTTTTAAGACTTCTGTCTGTGGCTTTTCGCTTGCAGATTTGACGCTTACTTTTTTCTCAAGAGCCTTTACAATACGTTTCCTCATCATATCAACGGCCTCCTCGAATCGTGTAACATGAGGAAGGCTTTCGAAGTAGTCCTTCCTTAATCCGCTTTCCTCCCGCATCAGAGCATATGCCATCTGTTCTGCATTCTTCCAGTCTTCATCCTCTTCGCCAATATTTCGGATTCTGGCATATAAATATGTTGTCCAAAGCAGAGCTACTATCAATTCACGAGATGCACCGGTGAGAAGCAGTCCTCCGGTGACATAATCTACGGTATTGCTGTCGTCATAACTTCTTTTCTTCTTTCTAATGTCTTCAATATAATCTTTTATTGTCGATTTTCCGAATTCCGAAATGGAAGCCTCTATAAAATATATGGCCAAAGTCATGAAATCATATAGTTTGATATGACCATCCATACTATAATGACATGCATTACCCATAAATTTGTCAGAGAATATCGTCTCTTGAACAGTATAGGCCAATGAATCTACATACAAGGCCTTGTTATATGTTCCGTAACTGTTATTATCGGTAAATTGTCGTACAAATGTTCTCAGTGACATTGTATGTATCCTCCTTTTATATAATTACTAATACCCTTCTTATTTATACCTGACATGCTCGTTGGCTGCCTCAAGCTTTTTCCCAAACTTCTTGATTTCACTTGCAGTCAGCAGACGTGCCTTTTGCCCACGGGAGATTGTGCCATCGGGGTTCACTTTCCACTCATGCACGTGGGTTACTCCGGCGGGAATCACTGTCCCATCCCGGTTCTTGTGCTCTCTTTTAGGATTGATGTCAATATCCAGCCTGGCACGATGCTGCTTGTCATACACACGGAGTTGAATGATTTCTCCCGAAGCATCCCGCTTGAAGTACATCAACGAGGTGTTGGAATACGCAGGCAAGTCGTTGCTCCGCTTATTCGTATCATTGTATAAAACCTTGACACCCTCGATGGTCACAGGTTCCTCCTTCCATTCCAGCGTGATGAAACTACCGTCTGGATTCCTATTGTTTCCGCTTCCCATGTTTGATACCTTTATCTAAGTCCCACCATTCTTTTTCCGTATCCTCAGACCACGTCCGGAATGTGATAGGGTATCCTTTCGTGGCCATGTAGTCCAGTAGCGACTGTCCCCGCAGAGTGTCGATGTTCAGAATCTCGCCAATGTCGAGTTTCTCGTCCAGGAAATAGTCGAGCCAGGCTTCAACACCTCCTTGGTCATTTACGTTCTCCAGCCCGTAAGTATCCTGGCACTCGCGGTAGAACTCGAGAACGTCGTCCTTGTAGATTGTCTCGGACATCGTTTCGTAGTCCCATTCCTCCAGAGTCCGCATTTCCTGTTTGCGATGCAATGCATTAATCCAACGTTGTTTTTTCTCTGCCAACGTCAAAGAATCATTGTTTTCCATTTCGTAATCTATTTAAGTTTTCATTTTCATAATAAAAGGCCTGCACGCCCGAGACAAGCATCCTGTTGCCATAAATGAGCAAGGCCTTAGGATTCAAGCGATGTATGGCTTCCCTGACGAACTTGTACCACTCGTGGCGGGTGAAGTAGTTCGCGTGCGCGCGTACATTACTTATTGCGTATATGCCGCTACCCTCTAATGGGTCGAAGACTTTGTCGTAGAGGCGTGGTAAGCTAACAGGTATGTTAGGGATGACCTTGATACCCTGCAACTGCATGATGCGTGCTAAGCCATAGTTGCGAAAGATATTCCACTCGTTGACCGCATCAGGAACGTCATAGCTGACGCTGTAGTCGGGCGAGATGACCATAGGGAACTCCTTCAGCATCTTCAGGTACTTGCGGGGCGCGTTCCAGAAACGCTCTATCATGTAGTCGAATTCATAGAAATGTACGCAAGCCCGGTGTGTCTTACTCTTTGCAGCTTTACTGAATGCTATCAACTGCTGGGGAACGTGTCCCGTATAGGCCTTCACGGATAGTGTGAAGTCCTTGGGCGGCACAGGCTCTGCATCCAGCAATAGGTCGAGATTGCAGAAGCCCATGACGCGCTTCTTTAGTTCCGAGGGCTGGCCATCAGCCTCCTGTTTTTCGTTGGGAACTGGCAACGTCTCAGGAAACAAGTCCATCTTTGCCCATTCCGAAATCTGTTTTATCGCCATATTTCTTATTTTTATAAACGATTTTATGTTAAAAAAACAATTAAGGGATGGAAAAGTTGGCAGGATGCAAAAAAAGAATTAGATTTGCAATGCCAAACTTCCGTATCCGCAATTCGAAGTTTGTCCGTCTCTCATACCGTCCAAAGTTAAAGAGACATCCTCCGGCTCCGCATCATCCTCCCAATGTGCGGAGCTTTTTTATTTGTCTATTTCTTCTCCATGTGATTTCTTTTTAATTGTTCGCATATTCATTTTAAAACTCTGACCACCAGCGGCTTCGTCATACGCCACGCAACGCACGAGGTCGAAGAACACAGTGTATGTCTTGTAGTCAACTCCCAGTTCGTCAAATAGCAATTGAGCCGCCACATAATAGTACGATCCACTCTTCCGTATCTGGAACGAATCATCGTCTGGTTCTTCCATTATTGCCATACAAAGCTGTTCCGGTTCTCCTTCCATGAAGAACTTGACTCCCTTCTCAGGGCTAATTCCGAGCACCCTTGCAGTATCATCGCTGAAGTTCATCTTCCCAGTTTGCTGAATAGTGACCTTCAAGTTGCAATTGTACTGCCGTGCTGATAAGATTCTCATGTTTTTTAGATTTTATTTAATATTTATGGTGCAAAGCTACAAAACTTCTAGGAAAGAAACAAACATTTCCATTAAATTTTCCTCATATATAAACGAAAAATACACCCATGTATAATATCTATTGCAATATTGAAACGCAATTACAGCAAAACGTGACAAGAACGACAAGAAAACGCAATCGAAATCGTTCTGCGTCACGTTCCATTATTCTCTGCCTTTTATACCTTATAATAATAGGCCACTTTAAATAGACATTACCCCCAGTTCCTTAATCGGTCCATCATTCTCATTGAATATTTTCCCGTTTCCCTTTGCCGTATCGAAACATATTCGTATCTTTGCAACATGTTCGGGGAGAAATCCGGACTAACAATGCATCGCTATTATTTCGCGTTCAGCCAAAAGCCTCGGAAACTTCTTGGAAATAACAACGCACAGAGATAATATGTGATAAGATGTTTCGGATTGGAGCGTCTTACTCTCTATTTATAGTGAAGCATTCACACTTAGGTGTGATGCTTGCTTATTAGAGGGTTGAGGTTTCCATCCGAGGCTGCCTCAAAGCTGAACGCAATAAGTTGCATCACACTTTTTTACGTCCAGCGGCAAGAGCGATTGATAGTCAGATGCAATGAACATGAAAACTATCAATCGAAGAATGGCAAATACGAATTTAGCTAATGCGAAGACGGCGAAGAACGATGAGTTCTATACGCAATATGCTGACATACAGAAGGAGATAAACGCCTATCTTGACTACGACCCGGATGTGTTTCGTGGTAAGACGGTGCTGCTGCCATGCGACGACCCCGAATGGAGCAACTTTACAAAGTTCTTTGCGCAGAACTTTGAACTGCTGGGGCTGAAGAAGTTGATTTCCACGAGCTATGCCCCTGAAAGTAAGAAGTACAAAATGCCGTATCAGCCGACGCTCTTTGAAACTTCGCAGTCACACTACAATGTGGATAAGAGTAAGACAAATGGCAAGATATTCGTGCTTGACCGCGATGTGACAGGTGATAATCGCATCAATATTGAGGACCTACAATGGCAATACCTGGAGGGTGACGGTGATTTCCGAAGCAAGGAAATACGAAAGCTCCGGGACGAGGCAGACATTATTGTGACAAATCCGCCGTTCTCGTTGTTTAGGGAATTCATTTTGTGGTTAATGGAGGCAGAGAAACTGTTTATCATTATTGGCAACATGAACGCTGTTACATACAAAGAAATCTTTCCTCTTATTAAAGAGAACAAGATGTGGTTAGGTAATGGCTTTCAAAATGGGAATGCGTATTTTCGTGTAGAGGCCCCACGAGACAGTTACGCTGAGGGAGTATATGACGAAAGCACAAGTCTTGTGAAGTTCCGAAATTGTTGTTGGTTTACGAACATTGACCATGGCCGACGCCACCAACCTTTACGGCTTATGACTATGGCAGAGAATTTCAAACATAGCAAGCATAAAGAGATAAGAGGACGAAAAGACTATATTCATTATGAGAATTATGATGCGATAGAGGTTCCTTATACTGATTCTATCCCTTCTGACTATGAGGGCGCAATGGGGTTGCCAAAGTCATTCCTTGATAAATACTGTCCCGAACAATTTGAGATTATTGGAATTGCAGAAGGAGACTCTGGCAAAGAATTAGGCTTAAAACCATTTCCTCCAGAATTGAAGAAATTGAACCCAAGCCTAAGACAAGGACAACTTTACTACATGGAAGACGGCTATCCCGTTAAGCCATACGCACGAATACTAATCCGCAAAAAGCAAGCACAATGAAGACAGAACTGAAAATCTATACCGTTGAGCAACTTTGCGACGGCTTTGAATACAACGAACTTGAAGGGAAAGGTCTGTATGGCTTGGCAGGGCAACTGACCATTCAGCCAGAGTATCAGCGCAACTACATCTATGCTGACGGGAAGCGTGATGTGGCTGTTATAGAGTCCGTTTTGAAAGGTTATCCGCTGGGGTTGTTTTACTTTAACCGCAATAAAGACCATTCACCGACAGAAACAGAACTGGAAGTGCTCGACGGACAGCAGCGCATCACATCGCTTGGCCGTTTCCTGAAAAACAAGTTTGCCGTGAAGATAAACGGGCTGGAGCAGATATTCGACGGACTTGACGTGGGCAAACAGCAAAAGATTCTCAAGACAGAGTTGTTGGTTTACATCTGCGAGGGCGAGGGGGCACGCGCCGAGGAGGAAATAAAGGAATGGTTCAAGACCATCAATATTGCCGGCATCCCGCTCAACCATCAGGAGGAACTGAACGCCGTCTTTAGTGGACCATTCGTGACGCTGTGCAAGGCGGAGTTTAGTAATTCACAGAACGCCAACATTCAGAAATGGATGTCGTATGTGAAAGGTCCTGCCAACCGGCAGATGTTCCTGGCTACTGCCCTGGAATGGGTGAGCAAGGGGAATGTGGTGGGCTATATGTCGGCCCACCGTCGCGACGAGAACATCAACGAGATTAAGACCTATTTCAACACCGTCATTGATTGGGTGGATAGTAAGTTCGATGATGTCTATGATGAAATGCAGGGGTTGAACTGGGGCGAACTCTACGAACGTTTCCATCACGGGCCGTTGAACCATTCCGAGTTGTCGGCAAAGGTAAACGAACTGATGCACGATGATTTCGTGACCAATCGCCGAGGCATCTTCGAGTATGTGCTTGGTGGTTGTCAGGACACGAAGCTGTTGAATGTCCGTCTGTTTGATAAGCCTACGATGCACAAGGTATATCAGGAGCAGACGGAAAAGGCAAAGGCCGCAGGTGTCAGTAACTGTCCTTATTGCGCAGAAGGTCATGAGGCGAACCGCCATAGGATATGGAAGCCGGAGGAAATGGATGCCGACCATGTGACGGCCTGGAGTAAAGGAGGCAGTACAAGCATCGAGAACTGTCAGATGCTATGCAAGACGCATAACAGGATGAAGGGAAACAGATAAACCAATAATGATATGCAAGAACAATGGAACACTTTCGTGTACCCTCTGATTGAGGACAGAAAGCATGAGCTGGAGGAAGAGTCGTATCACATCCACATCGAAAACCAGTTGATTCCGCTCGGGTGGGCACCATGGAGAGGGGAGATTAAGCACAAGCCCAATCTGAGAATAGGAAACCGAAAGTCTATTCAGCCCGACATCCTGTTGTATCGCGAGAGCGAAGAGCAGTTTGTGATAGAAGTGAAACGTCCAAAACACATTCAGCAGGGAGAGGACATAGACCAACTGGAATCATACATGCGACAACTGAAGTTGAAGGTTGGCATTTACATCGGAGAACGCTTGGAGATATTCTACGACAAGCCAGACTCACGACATGTTGTGTCTGTGCTACAAATACCTCTTGAACTTAACGAGAAGCGAGGCTCACGTTTCGTGGAACTCTTCTCAAAAGAGAACTTCTCGAAGGAAGCTATCACCAGCTTCTGTGAGGAACGCATAGAGGAGATTCAACGCCAGGCAAGCCTGAACAAAGTTAAAGAAAGCCTGATTACCGATGCACAAACGCAGATAGCCGAAAGCCTGGCTCCGTATCTGATGGAGAAATATGGCAGCGGTTTCTCAGAGGAGGAAATAAAGTCGATGCTGGCTACACTTCGATTCACGGTTTCAACAGAAGATCCGAGCCAACCAGTACCAAGGGTTGAACCTGTGAAGGTGGAGCCAGTCGTGCCCAAAAGTACCATTGTGAAATGCCTCTTAACAAGAAACGCCCACGCACAAGGGCTTTTCGATACGTCCGACCAGTCACTGACCGTGTTGAAGGGCAGCAAAGTGAATCCTGTGCATCTTGACAAATTCAGAGAAGCCAATAGGAGGACAAGGGAACGCCAACTGGCAGAATATACGGAAGAGGTCAATGGCGAGAGAATAGTCAAGGCAGATATACGCTTCGACAGTCCCAGCGGAGCAGCTGTATTCTGTATCGGAGGGTCTGCCAACGGATGGGACACATGGAAGGACGAAAGTGGACGCGAACTGAATGAATATCGCGTCAATGACGGTACCCCCAAGACGGTAGTCCGTTTCGATGAAAACAGGGTAAGAGACCCACGCAAGTTCCAAATGGACTTCTGGACGGCATTCAAAGCCAAACTGGAGGCGACGGGAAAGATTCCCACCCTGCAGACACCACAGCCACATAACTGGTATGATGTGAGGATAGGACGCTCGAATATCTTGTTGAATAATGTCTGCAACACCCAGAAGAACTTCGTGGGCGTGAAATTGTATATCAGGAATCAGGTAGCCGATGTATATTATCCTGTGTTGGAAGCCAGACGGAATGAGATTAATCAGGCACTTGGCTGCGAACCTGTATGGGATGCCAATCCTACGGCCAAGGACAAGACTATAGTGATTTATCGGCAAACCAATCTTACTGACCCAGAAAAGGTAGATGAAGCCTTGAACTGGCTGGTAGAGCAGACCGTAGTTTTCTACCGTGTATTCTCGAAAGAGGTAAAATGGATTTCCCTCCCCAAATGATTCGTTTCTCAAATTAAAGTTGTATCTTTGCATCGAAACTCAACGAAACTGTCCACGCTTGACAAACGAAACAAACCCTGCACTCGTGAGCCGTAGCTTGCCCAGTGAACCCTTATAAACAGCAAACCTATGAAGTCAGAAAAGGAACAAAAGGACGTTGACATCAACGACGTAGCTATCACCCTGGAGGTGGAAAGCGGAGTGATTCAGAAAGTGCGTACAGGTGCCTTTACGCATATTATTATGGATGTCAATGAACAAAATCAGAATTTGATTCTTGAGAACATCAAGGGGAATCTTATCCTGGTAACCGATGACACCCCGGAGACATACCACGGTTGCTATTTATATAATAATGGTAAGTTCCCATATGCCATCAAGGGTGCGCTGGCTTTCCTGGTGCTCTCTGATGGTAAAGACGACTGCCTTGTACGAATCATTGATGTGTCCACAGAACCCGGCATGCGTTTTAATTATCAGGGTGCTGGCCAACCCATTGTGGAAAACGATAATGGTGACAGTTGCGTGTGGGAGGTCAGTTTCGAGATCGTGCCTGTACCGAAAGAGTCAAGGATTTATCTGATGCGTTGGAATCCCTCCATCAGTTCGTTTACGGAGAAGGCTTTCGAAGAGTGTGTGGCTAACATGGTGCATGGTATGTTCCGCCTTAACTGGAGCATCTATGATTGGCAGGAGGCTCGCCGGGGCGACTACTTCTTTATGCTGCGTACAGGTGACGATAAGGCGGGCATTGCATTCAACGGGCAGTTCCTCTCTGACCCGTACCCGGATGAAGACTGGGCTGGCTCTACCAAACGGAGAATGTATGTGGATATGATATGCATGAACCCTATGGAATCAGGGGAGAAACCTTCGCTCTCACTGGAGAAACTACAGAGCGCCATCCCTGCTATCGAATGGTCGGAGGGGCACTCTGGTATCCTGCTACCTGATGATGTGGCAGAAAAGCTGGGCGAACTCTTTCAGACGAGTACACACGGGAACCGACCCCGTGTATAATTATAGCAACCATTCTCCCCGCCGCGGACATCGCGCTCCACGGTGGAGCGGCTGTATTTACCGCATTAGCCTTTATTCATTTTAGCGGGAAGGATGCGGTCAACAATTACAAAGTTTTCTTCAATATGGAAAACGTACAGCCAGCGGCGGTTGTGCGACACCATCCTTCGGGCTTCGGGATGAATGCGAAGAAGGGTTTTGGAAGTGGTTAGACCAATACAATCAGCGTAAACCGACAGCATCTTGATTTCGTCCCTCATGGTGTTCGCATAGCGTATAGCACCTTCCTCCGAAAGCATTGCGTCAAGGAAAGTGCGTAGGTTTGCCATATCTGCGTGGGCGGCATGGCTGATTCGCACCTCATAGAATTGCATAGTCCTTGTGAACGAGCGAAATTAGTTCGTCGAAGTACTCATCAACTGTCACCGTACTTGCCATCACGCGTGTTCTTGTGGAAGCATTCTTTGACGTAGTATGCTGGATTGCAGATAGTTCTGGCATGGGTTCTGCTGCTGTCATAACCGACTCGGATTCTATGTCAGGATATTTTTTAGCCATATACCTTATCTTATAAGCGGAGATTTCGTCTACAAAGGTACAAAATATTTTCTCCATTCCAAACTTTTTCAACGAAAATCCCCGCTGCGGTTATCACGCTCCACAGCGGGGAGCAACTCTTTATTCTCTCCACCAAGAATCTTTGGTACGGCACGACGATAGACGTAGTTCCAAAGAAAAACGAACGTCATTCCATTTGTTGTCAATCATAGGTGAATCACTTCAGTGCCTCGACGCGCAGATTCGTAACGCGGCTCTTGAAGTTTCCGGCCCTGTGGAGGGGGAAAAACAGCGTGGGGACGTAGAACATGCGCCTGCCCGTGGAGTAGACAGTGGGGTGGAAGGGGGCGTCGGAGGCCAGGTGGTCGACGCGGTTCTCCTCCGCGATGACGTAGACAGGCTGTGTGCTGAGCACCTGACGGCGGCGTCCGTTGACGAAGAGGCGTGTCTCCTTGTTCGTGCCCTCGATGCGTATGTTCACCCTGCCCGACGAGGGGAGCGTGTAGTTGAATTCGTTGATGTAGCCGTCGCGCTCGAAGGCCAGACGGCCGCTCTGCCGACTGCTGAGGTAGAAGGTGGCGTAGGGGCTCTGTGTGAGGATGGTGCCCTGGGGCTCGGGCTGGCAGTCGATGTCGAACGACACGGCATAGTCGAAACCCACGTCGTCGATGCCGAGGCCCAGCGCTTTGCCTGGTTCAACGGCAGGGAGCGTCTGTGCCCCTGCGCTCAGCCGCCCCAGTTCGTTCACGCCTGGGGCTTCGCTCAAGAGGGTGCGCATCCGGTCATATTCGGCATAGGGCAGGGTGGTCTTCTGCCCCGTCCAGCACTTTGTGGCCACCGTCTGCATGGCAGGGAAGAGGCGGTGGTGTATGTCCTTCGTCGCGATGCCGTTGCCGTAGTGGTCGTTCCATACGGCAAACATGCCACCCTCCACCTGCGGATGCTGCTCGGGGAAGGTCTTGTTGCCCATCACGGCTGGCGTCCAGTGCTGATAGAGGTATTCGCAGTTGAGGTAGTCGTAGTAGTAGCCTGCTGCGGGCACGATGTAGACGAGGCCGTCGGGGATGGAGATGAGCTGGTAGCCCAGTGTGGCCATGGAGTCGGGCTGGGCATAGTCGGTCGACCAACAGGCCATCAGCACGCCCTCGTGGCGGATGGGCGTGGTGCCTCGGGCATGGGTCAGCGAGCCCCATAGGAGGGGTTGCTTGCCATACTGCTGCATCAGTGCCAGATAGTGGTCGGTGAAGGCGCGGAACTGTTCCACCACCTGCTGGTCGCGGTTGGAGTATTCGTCGGTGCCGATGTTTACCCTGGGGCCACGGAAGACGGGTTCCTTGCCCGAGAGGTATTCGCGGAAGAGACCGTCCATGAAGGTGTAGACGGCGGGGTTGGAGAGGTTGAAGTGGTCCATGCCGTACTCCTCGGAGCCCAGTTCAGGCCTGTACTGCGTGAAGGCCAGCACATGGGCCGGGGCGTCTATCTCGGGTATGATTTCCACGTGCAGCCGTTCGGCCAGCCGTTGCAGTTCGATGAATTCCTGCTTCGTGTAATGGCCGTCTTTGGCCGTCAGTCCTGGGTAGGTGTCGCATTCCAGGCGGAAGGCGGAGGAGGTCTTGTTCCAGTCGTTCTGGAAGTATTGCTTGAAGCCGTTGTCGTTGAGGTGCAGTTGTAGGGTGTTCATCTTGTAGTAGGCCATCACGCGCACCAGATTCCGCAGGTAGCCGATGGGTATGAACTTGCGACCGACGTCGAGCATGAATCCGCGCAGGCGGTATTGCGGAACGTCCATGGCCACGCCCCTGGGCAGCGAGCCTTGCTCGAGCAGTTGCAGCAGCGTCTGCGTGCCCCAGAATGCCCCTTGGGTGCCAGGGGAGTTTATCGCTATCGCCTCACCTATCTCCAGCTGATAGCCTTCGCTGGGCATGGTGTCCAACTTCTTGCATGTCAGCACGATGTCGCCCTTCGAGGGCTTGCCGGTGGCGATGCTTAGGCGTCGTCCGCACATCAGGGCATAGTCGGCGGCCAGTTGCTCGGCTATGGGGCGGAACTGCTTGCTCCTGACCACGATGCGTCCGCTCAGGGTGGTAGTTCCCGTGCCGCCAGTCCAATTGGTCAGTTCGGGTATGGTGAAGGGCTTGTGGTTGCCTTCGGCGTATGCTGTCAGCACCGCCAGCGCCATCATTATGGCAAGTAGTGTCTTCTTCATGGTGTTCAGTTTTTTATGAGTTATACTTTTCAAGTTTCGGATGTAATAATTTATATCAAGAATTAGAGAATTAGAGAATTTATTCTCCTGACAATGAATTAATAAGATTTGGAAGAAGGTTTTTGCAGAGCAAAAACTTTTCTCGAATTCTTGATAATTCAGTTGCTGACAGTTTTAAATAATTCTCTAATTCTCTAATTCTTGACATATAAATAAT
>ODAJ012010070.1_pt1 | contig 34260 bp, 51 predicted proteins | sample 1539241 | NCBI WGS metagenome assembly ODAJ01 (sample SAMN02144231, study PRJEB22623) | gut metagenome | biome: sheep rumen | host: Ovis aries | place: New Zealand
TTTCTTCAACCTTTTTAGGTTGTTCTACTACTATCTCATATTTTGTACCGTATAATGTAATAAATATTTTACCGTCCTTATTTGGAGTTACTTTTATAACATTATTCATAATTAACGCCCTCCTTTATCATAGAAAAAAAGACACCCTTTTTAGTGTCTTATTTCATTATATACTTTAGCACGTTTTTTACTGTACTTTCACTATACATTTTATATTTTTTTTCTTATTACTGTACTTATTACTGTAAAAATAAGAGAAAACCGCTATATTAAGCGGTTTATAACTGGCTATCATAACCAAAAACGTTTACTCTATTAACATATTTCTTAATTTTCTTATAGTAGTTTTTCCATATTGTTTGTGGCTCAATATCATTAGCAACAGCTACATTTTCCACAGCTTTAGTGATATTTATACCTTTATAGACTATTTCGTAAAACAATTGATACTCAATACCAGTCATTTTACTTAAACTATCCGCCATATTGTTTAAATATCCTTGTAGGTTATCCACATTTTGTTGTTGATATGTGATTTCCTCAGCTAAACTTTTACCAGTTCCTATATCAACCTCGTGTAATTCGTGTATATATTCAGCCATTTTATCATTACTTTTAATACCTCCGTCTACCATAACCTCTTTAACCTTAGATGTTATAGGAAAATACTTACAATATAGCTTTTCTTTTCTATCCATAAGTAGGTTTAACCTCGTTTTTGCCATTTCAAGCTCACATTTTGTATTTGTATAGTTTCGTATAGCATACATTACTTACCCTCCTTATCTAACCTCTACCGTTGGTGTTAAAGTACTAGGCTTAATAACTAGGTTATAATGTTTATCGTTAACATATTTAGCGTCTACTTGTTCTACAAAATAGGTAGTAGTTTCATTAACTCCTAAAAAGTTTTTAATATAACCACCGTTATTATCTTTACAAATAGTTTCTAATTGTTTATCCTCAGTATCAGCTGTTATATTGCAATATCCAGTTATTTCGAGTAAATATTCTCCAGTAATATTATTTATAAATACTATGTGTCTATATACTTTAAAATTATCGGCGTCTTTTGTTAAGTTTTCGTCAACAACCTCAGCGTCAGTACAACCAGTAAGTAATAATATAACTATACCCATTATTGTTAAACATATCAATAAACTTATTTTTTTCATTTGTTACCCTCCTTATGTTTATGTATCCATATTCTAAAAATCTTATAACACTTATCGCAAAAATCGTAATTATGTTTATTATTATATCGTCCATATCCTCTAAGTTTGTCGTATTCTTGGTGTACCAGTCTATGAGGTTTATAATCTTCCAATACTGTATGACATATACAGCATTTATATATCTTTTGTAGTGGCATAATCTACCTCCTACTCGTAATATTCGTAGCCCTCGTAGTTAGTAACGTTCATATAGTAGTTATCCCAAAGAGCCTCATTTTCATTACGTAATTTAATTATTTCTTGAGCTAGATTACCAAGTCGCTCGTCTTTTTCTTCAATTAAAGTATTTTTATCTTTAATTATTTGATTATCTTTATAAACTTGTATAGATAAACCAATAATTATAAGTATTAAACCAATAAGCAATAATATTTTAGTTTTCATTTGTATTTGCCTCCTTAAATAATTCATTGTCAATTAGTTTATTTACCTCGTCATACACTTTTTTAGCTTGTTTTTCTCCGTATTTTTCTTGCATAATGAGAAATATTAGCCACTCTATACGAGCAACCGATTTCATTAACTCTTTATATTCTTCTTTATTCATTAGTAACCACATCTCCCATACTAATAACCTCGCCATTTACCATTTTAGCTATACGCTCGGCTCCCTCTTTGGTAAAGTTTCTCATAATTTCTTTAGATAGTTCTATTCCACTAACATATCCGCCAAACTCTACATCAACAGCTTTGACATAAAAATCTCCAACTTTAACTACAAACATATAATATCCTCCTCAATAATATTTTTTACTGGTATTTCTTCGTCGTCCAATATATAACCTTTTAGTACCAGTTCTTGTATTTGTAAGCTAGTAAAACACGTTTTATATAAAAGCACATCTTCTTTATATACATTAAACAAAGTATATCTAGGATAGTCTTTTACTTTAATTAAGTCCAACTCAATATCGTGTCCTTGCACTTTTTTTATTATTTTCATAATATACCTCCATATATTCTTAATTACCGACCCCCATATTTTTAAAAAATTACGCTTTAATTACGCATTTGAAAAAAAGCGTAATTGCATTTTAGCCTTATTTTTCAATGGTTTAACTCCTATCAATTACGCAATTACGCTTTTTTTCGTAATTATTTTTTTTTTTTTATTTTTTCTTTTATATATTTATTTTTATTTATTTTTTATAAATATTTAAGAAAAAAGCGTAATATCGTAATTTTTACTCACAAACCGTTGATATATAAGGGCTTGCGAGATTACGCATTTTTTAAAAAAGCGTAATTTTGCGTAATTTTTAGGTTAAAAAGCGTAATTTTTAGTTATTTTTTTCTATAACTCTTACTGTTTTACCTAACATTGTTTTAGGCTTTATATCATATCCAAGAGATTTTAAACGTCTACTAAACTTATTTAAGCTAACAGCTTTTAAGTTACTATCCTCGCAATAATCAGTATAAGCCTCATATACACTAGATACTGGGTTATTTCCAATATCTCCATAGTCATTTAAGTAAGCTAACACGCTATCATTATCAAGATAATATTGTTTAGTAGCCTCTTCAATAGTTTTACTTTCGCTCATTTCTAATTTGTTGTCTAATATTCTCTTAACTCCAGCAAGAGCTAAATTAAGTAAATAACTCTTAGCATTGTCGCTACTAAGTAAATCGTCTAGGTTATAGATACGCTCCTTAACTACATTGTCAAAAGGTATAATAACTAACCTACGACCGATACCTTGCGACTTATCCTTAAATACTGGTGGCTCATTTGCGGTAAATATTAGTGTAGCTGTATTTTTTAAAGTAATTGGTTGAGAATAGATAGCTCTAGCTCCAACTGTATTACCACTAGCCATAGTTTTTAAGTTTTTAGATTTTTCTAGGTAGATAGCGTCAACGTCGTCAGCAACATTAACTATCTTACCTATTAAACTGGTTAGGCTTGTACCGTCGTCAAAGTTTGCAATATCAACGTGGCTGGATAACTCGCCAGTCCATTTTGTTATCATTTCTACAAAAGTTGATTTACCATTGGCTCCGCTACCAGTTAGAAAAAATATTTTGTGAGGAAATTTTGTAACAAGTAATATGTGTCCTAGTATTTCCTCCAGTACTATACGCATATCCTTACGACCACAACATATAAAGTCTATAAACTCGTCTACGTTTTTGTCGTAAGCCTCGCTATCATACGATACGTCTAAATAAAATGGAGTAAAACCACAGTCATAATCAACAACAGTATCCTCAACTATTACACCGTTTCTTAGTTTAACTAAAAACTTACTTTTATCCTCAATTAACTCAGCATAGATGTATAATTGAGCCTCTAACTCGGTTAATTGACTACGTCTTAATCTAAGATATTTAGATATAGCTTTATTAAGTTTAATCTTGTCTTTAGAATAATTAAGACCGTCTCTAAAATATAAATTATAGTTATAAATCTTAATATCTAAAGCCTTAACAATAAACTCAGCAAACTCTATCATATCCTTAGGGTCTCCATTATATTGACCGTCGTTTGAGTTTTCTTTAGTTTTTACACTTTCGATAGTTGCCTCTAACTCGTTTTGTTTAAGACTGTCCTTAAACAAATATGTATTTATAAAGTCAGCTACCGTATCCAAACTTAACGCTGTTTTACTCTCCTTAACACAAAGGAGATGTTTATATAAATTATCATTACGCCCGTCTCCGTCAGCTAAACCTAACAATATATTATTTTTAGACTTAGGTAGTGGGTATAATTCAACTGGTAACTCAGCCAGTTTTGTTAGGTTTAAATTATTAAGTGGCTCGCTTGTAGTCCTCACTTTACCATTTAATTTAATTACACCTTGACTGGTTGTACCAGTTTTGTAGTCAACTTTAAAACCTAACATAGTCATTTGAGCCGTCCAGTTCTTTATTGTAAGCTCATTTGGTACTCGGTAGTATAAATGTACCCCTCTAGTAGTTTCTACTCTAAAAGTAGGGTATTTTGCTGTTATATAGGATATAACAGCTTTTAACTTTTCTTGTTCCTCCTCGGTATGTGCGTCAAAGTCAACAATAACAGTCTTATTATTTAACTTTATACCCGCATTATCTAACTTATCTAAGGAGGTATAAGTTACATCAAAACCCTCTACTGGTCGTTTTTCATTGTCTAATTTCAAGTATTTAAGCATAATATCCTCCTTTAGTATAAGTTTCTATTACATAGGTCTATATAATAGTTTAAATCTAATTTTGATTTGTCAAAGTTCTCGATAGCCTCATTATGTATAATGTTATGCTCGCTAGTGTTAGCAATTTTTTGGTAGCTATCTCCTTTACGTTTATATATACCCCAGTATTTTTTATCATTTGTAGCAAAAACACGGTTAACTTTTTGTGTTGGTATGAGTTTAGTTTCCCCCTCGTCGCCATACTCATAATACATACCGTCATAAGTGCTACCCATTTTACAAACGATTTGAAAAGGGGCTAAATCGTTATTTTTATAAGCCTCAATTACTGTATCCGCTACTGGTTTACCGTGGATATAATAATTAACTAAAGCTCTATCTATAATACTTAAAGAGTTTTGCATAAAGCTACCACCCTCAAACTTACTAAATCTACCTTTAGCCTCAATTTTACCGTCCTCAAACATAATGGCGTAATTATTAACATCTCTTTGAGCGATTTTAATAATCTTGTCTATATCAAAGGTTAGGTTAAACCTATTACCAAAGTCTTTTACTATTTCAACAACTTTATCATAGTCCTTAGGCTCGTATTTAACTACAAGTCCGTCGGTATTACTTTGTATAAGCTGGCAATAATCTTTAAGCTCTAGTATTAACTGTGTTAGTATTATTTGACCGTTGATACAAATATTGTTAGCTTGTTTTGGGTCATACAATAAGTTATACTCGCTTTTCATAGCTCCAAAAGTTGAGTTAATTAGTATCTTATAGATTTTTTGTTTAGGGTCTTTTTGAGCTTTCAATTTATAACGCATATCCCTAAGATGTGTAAATGTTTGTGGCTCTTCACTTTTTCTACTCATATAATTATCAACTATTATCAAACTAGGATAATAACTACTAACGTCTATATGTAGAAAATTACCAGTAGCGTTATATTTTTCTATTGCTCCGTGGATACCACCAAAAGCGTATACGTGTGGTACACCACATACCATAAGTTTTAGTTTACGGCTCTCAATTTCTTTATAATCTCCACCGCAACGATAGTCATACTCACACTTTTTAAAAAAGTCCGTTACCTCTTTAGGTATAATATCCCAGTTAATATGTGGGTCATAATCTATATGTAGTCTATCGTTTGGGATAATTTTATCTTGACATTTAAGTACTTTACTTGATAAAATAGCTCTTGTTTTTTTAACCATTGGTACTGGTAAATTAAACTCGTTGACTATTTCAAACTTAGCTTGGAAATAGTCAGCTCTTTTTTTAAATAACATCTCAGTATCTTTAACGTCGTTTTTACAATATTTAATAAGTAAGTCTAGCTCTTCTTTAGTACAAGGTCTATCTAAGTTAAAATCAATAGGAGTTTCCACAATAGACATACCTAAATTAGCTTGACTTGATTTAAGACCAACTCCAAGTGGTAACTCTTGCATAACGTCAAGTGTTATCATATTTAGTTTATAATTAACACGCTCTCCCGTTACTACAAGTTTTTTACTTATTTCGTATGGGTCTTTACCTAAGAGTACACCAGCAAGTACAACGTCGTCATAATGGTAGTTATTAAAGCCTACTAAGATAGATTTATCATTATTTAATTTATCAATGTAGGCTTTTAACTCCTCAGTATTATTATGTATTACTCGATAATCATTGTCGCCCTCTTTAAAAACCATTATCCAGTCGTATTTTAAAACCTCAATATCGTACGTGATTATCATAGTAACACCTACCTTTAAAATGGTAGTGGTGTTACTTTGTAATTTACAAAACCGCTATTACTTGTTTTCTTATTTATTGTAGCTTGATTACCAGCCATACCGTTTAATGTTTCAGCTAAACTTTCATAACTTGCGAAAGCGTCAACTGGTAACTCATAACCAAACTCATAAGCTAATTTAGAAATAGCTTTGATACTACGTTCAATAGTTTTTTCACTAAAGAAATATGGTACAAAGATGTGTCTATTATCTTCGCTATCCATAATACTAAAGTCTAAACTTATCCAGTTAGTACCTTTTTCACTTTTTCTAGCTGTTACCTTTTCTAGTAAGCAAGTATATTCGCCGTCAGCGATTTCCTCAAAATTATCTACCTTATCAGTAGCTGGGTTAAACCCCTCCATAGTTTTAGTTGCAATATTTAATAAATCGTCCATAATTATTTATCCTCCTTTACGATTTTTTTATTGTCTTTTTCCATTTTTCTTTTTCTTGCATTATGTAAGTCAGTTCTTAATTTTTCGTTTTCCTCTTCTAGTCTTACATAATCATATTTAATATAAGTAACCCCCATAATAGTTATACCTATTACTATAATTGTGATTACAAAAGCTACAAAACCTAGTATATCCATTACTCAGTTACCTCCTCAGCTTTTGGCTCAATTTTTTTAAGCTCTTTAACAGCTTTTATTTTAACCTCTCCAGCTTGAGGGTCTTTTGTTATTTGTGGTGTAGCAAATACTCCAGTTATACCTTTTAAAATATTTAATACATCTTTATCTTTAACATCAGCCTCAACATAGTTATCACGTTTACTATCACATAATTGTAAGTATTTATTACCAACCTTACGACATTTGATAGACATATCACATCTACCCATACACATATTGTAATATTTTTGCTCTAGGCTTGGTCTTTCAATAGTTTGGTTATCTTCGCTTATTTCTACAACGTGTGATACAAATATAACGTTATATGGTAATTGATTTAATCTAACCATTAGCTTTTGCCAAGTCATTTTTACATCACGATAACCTTTACCATAAGGTACCTCGCCCTCGTCGTCAACACCATATTTTTTACATACATAATTTTGTAGCATAGTTTTAACGTCGTCAACTAAGTCAATTATGATAGTTTTAAAATCGTGTTTACCCTCTTCGATTTCTTGTATAACTTTTACAAAAGTTTCAAAGTCGTATACCTCAACACTTGGAGTATCAACTTTTTTAGCGTTTCCGTCAGTATTTATTATTACTGGGCTTGGAAATTGGCGAGCTAAGTAAGTCTTACCGCTCATACTTTGACCCCATATAAAGAATACTTTAGGGGTAATATCTTTATCTTTTGGTTTGTTTGCTGGTAATAACATTATTTAACCTCCTTTATATTAGTTTCAATTTCTAGTACTTTATATTCTTGATTAGCTACAAGTGATGTAGCAACATCTTTTAAGTTCTTAGCAAGTTCTTTATTATCAAAACTTATAGCTCCCTCAAGTACAGTTGTTACTCTAACATTGTTAAAATCAATATTAGATACATATACATAATCTCCGTTACCTTGTTCGTATCCAACATAATATCTAGTCATTATCTTTTCCCTCCTTTACTGTAATTAAGATGTAACCTTTTCTATTAGTTGTTTTTGTAACTTTATATTTATCATAGATGTTAGGCTCTTCCTCTTGTAACTTTTTAGTATCTACTGTTACTGTGTCGTATGATGTAGGGGCTACTTTTGTTATTTTTACAGCTCCAGTATCAAAACTAATAAGTCCTTTTTCTTCAAATATGTTATAAAGTTGCTCTTTGACCTCTTTATATTCTTTTTCTACATTTTTATAGCTTTCTAGTGTATTCTCTAATACCGCTACTTTATCGGTTAAAACTATTAACTCATTACCATAGAAAATATTGTTAAACTCTTCCTCAGTCATATTAGGGTTATCCTTTAACTCAGCAACAGCATATTTAAAATGGTTGATACGTTCTTCTATCTTAGCCCATAATACTGGGTCTCTTTCAATTATGTGTTCTTCAAGTCTATTTTCGTCAAACTCATAATTAAAGTAGCTGTCGTCATTTTCTAAGTCATAGTCCATACCAGTATAAAAATCAACTGGTCTTTTATATCCTACAAGTCTACATTTATCTTGGTTAAAAGTTTCCATATAAAATTGACATTGGGCTGTATAATATTCAACATCTAAGTTTTCGCCGAAAGTTTTAACCTCTAGTATAGGTATATCAGCGTCTCTATCGATACCGTCAGTATTACCTCTATAATGACGCTCATTATCAATAACTGTATCCTCTAAATAATTAACTTGATATTTAGCATTTATAAAATCTCTAATTATTGGTTCCATTATTTGACCGTATTTAGTAAATTGATTACCTTTAAATGGGTTAGGGATAATACCCGCTTTTTGCTTAGCAAACTCAAACACGCTTGTACCATATTTACTGTTAAGTCCTAAGATACTAGGTAAATCACTACCACCAACGTATTTGTGTCTATCTACTGTTACGTTTGGGTTAGCCATTATAACACCTCCACGTCGTCAGCGTCTTTTGTACCAACTAAGTTTTTAATTAACTCAAACTCTCCGTCGCTACAATGTAACTGTTTACAAAGTGTTTTTTCTAAGCCAGCTAAAGTTATTAGTAAAGATAATCTACAACCCTCAACTTTAGTTTTAGCTCCTCCGTCTTTGTCTTTTTTTATTGATATTTCGCAAGGTTGATTTAAAGCCTCATTTAACATTTTCTCAAACTTTTCTTTAGCTTTATCTAAGTCGCTCTCCTCTACTATTTCTAACATTTCCTTTATGTTTTTTAACATCTCTTTAATTTCTTTATCCATTATTTAATTTCTCCTTTTCCCATAAATTATAATTAAAGTCTTGTTTACTATCTAACGCTTTATAAATATCAGCCTCAATAGTATTTTCAGTAACAAACTTAAACGCTGTTACCTTTTGAGTTTGACCGTTTCGGTAACATCTACCGTATGACTGGTAAAACTCGGTGTAGCTTTCAGTTGGGCTAAAGTAAACTATTATATTAGCATACGTAAACTCAACAGCCTCGCTACCACTTTTGTAATTAGCAAGTGTTACACTATTTTTTATCTTGTCCCACTCGTCTTTTTTGGGATAATTTTTTTCAGCACCATTACAAACGTAAGTTGTTTTGGTAATATTTTGTTTTAGTAGCTCGTACTCTTCTTGATAATTGTAAAATATAACTATATTATCAGTTGTGTTTTCTACAAACTCCTTAATATATTCTATTTTTTTATCTAAATTAGCATTGAGCCTTAACCCGTGCCTTAGTTTCATTTGATTATCGTATAAGGTCTCGTCATATATTCTATCTTTTTTTATTATTTTGTATATTACACTTGGCTTAAAGTGTACCTCCTCAAATACTAAAGGTGGTAAATCAGTAGCCTCGTCTTTACTTAATCTACGTGATATAGATTTCCACATATTAGTTAGTTTTGCCTCATTTCGCCAACCTATAATCTCCATATATCCCATATCTAAGGATACAATAGCATTATTCTTTATAAACTGTGTTTTATTTTTAGTAAGACCAAACATTTTAAAATAGTTAATACTATCCTCCCAACCATTAGGTATAGGTGTAGCACTAAGTAATATAAAACCGCTTGCTATCTTTGTTAAGTTATATCCCGCTTTACCCCAAACTCCAGTTGAGTTTTTTAAGCGGTGGCACTCGTCAAATATTACAAACCAGTCTTTATACTCGGTGTACTTTTTATTTAGCATATTATAGGTACAAGTACTGTATTGTATGTGTGGGTAGTGTTCGGCAATAGTACGTTGCCAACCACCCTCATTGATTTTTGACGCTGGAGCAACTATTAAAAGTGGTTTGTCTTTAAAGTATTTTTGGTGGTGTTCTAGTCCCATTATTGTTTTACCAGTTCCAGTATCCATATCATATAGGTAATTAGGTTTAACGTGTTTTTGGTATTCCTCTTGGTACTTATATAATGTTATCAATTACTTTTTGCACGTCCTCTACACTCCTAGCTACTAGACTAATACCTCCAGCTTGTTTTATTTGCTCTAGGTTTACGTCTTGTAGTGGAGATGTTTTACCTTTTTCGTTTTTAACCTCTATACCGATAAATCTACCTTTATAACAAGCTAGTATATCGGGTACACCTACTTGACTAAACTGGTTACCAAAATACTTAACGTAGTAAGCTCCTTTAGATTTCAAGTAACTTTTTATTTTGTTTTCAATGTTCTTTTCTCTCATAAATTGACACCTTATCCTTTTTGTGATATATTTAAAGGTAAGATAATATACTTAAACATTTTATTTAATATCCTTAGCGTGCTTTGGTCGGTAGCTAGGGATATTTTTTATTTGTTCCTCAAAATCTTCATAAACCATACCAACTATTAACCAACAAAGTATATGTGTAATTACACCAAACCAAGTTAACATACCAAACTTAAATGTAAGATAATAAAAGTCGTGTAGTATAACTCCTATACAAAATAAAGCAATAGATAGTTTTATAACGTTACCCCATTTAATTTTTATTTTTTTCATTTTATCCCTCCGTGTTAGTCGTCCTTTTTTCTTCTTGGTACTTTGAAATAATCAATTATAGCGTGTACCTCAGCTTTCTTTTCTTTACCAAAGTCCGTACTTGGAAAATCTTTACGGTTGTATAACTCTTGTACTGTCTTTTCACTCCAACCCGTTAACTTAGTAAACTCTTTGATACTAATAAATTGTATAAGGTTAGCTTTTTCTTTGACCTCATTTAAACTAGCGACTAACTCTTTTACTTTATCTAGTTCAGTATCAATATTAGTATCTAGCGTTATATTAACTCCGCATACTTTTTATACCTCCATATTTTCTTTTTTACCGTTTAAATCGGTATCATTGAGTAAAAAATTGATATTGTTAAAAGATATATTGTATACATCTTCGATACGTTTAATTTGAGGTACGCTTGGGTAAGTTTCTCCACGTTCCCAGTTACTCAACGTATCTTTACTAACACCTATTTTAATACTCGCCTCTTCCAAAGACCAACCTTTGTTTATCCTTATGGCTCTAAGTGTTAACGTCTCCATTTTTGCTACCCTCCTCTCTATTACACTAAAAATATATCACGGTTAAATCGTTATTGTCAATATCTTTTTATAACTTTTTTTGTTTTTTTCGTAATTTTTTACAAAAAATTATAAAAAACTCTTGTTTTAATCGGTAAAATAGTGTATAATGTACGAGAAATGTAAAGGGGGTATCGGCTATGAAAACCAAAAAAGATAATACTGAGATGTATAGAGAGCTTATGAAAATACTATCAAAGTATGATTTGGATAGCGATAAAAAGGAGCAAGTTAATTTAGTAATAAATAAAATAAATAAAAAAGACTATGATAAATACTTTGAGTATATAAATACATTTTTGGAGCATAACCGAGATTTTACGGATAAAAAATTATATCATTATATAAATAGTAAAGCTCATTATGATAAAGCCAAAGATACTTTTGTTAATAACTTTCAATATTATATGAAATTAAGAGATAAAACAGTTATGGACGCCTCTAACGATTTGTATATATCTTATTCAACTGTAAACGACTGGTATAATGGTAGAGCATATCCTAGACCCGACAAGATAGAGTTATTAGCTAAATATCTTAATATACATACAAGCGATTTAACCGAAGAGCGTACTACTAAAGTACCAGTACTTGGACGTATACCAGCTGGGATACCAAACGAGGCTATTGAGTATATAGACGACTGGGAGGAGATACCAGCTAGCTGGTCTAACAGCGATAAAGAGTATTTTGCTTTAAAAATAAGTGGTACAAGTATGACACCAAAATATCAAGACGGAGACATTGTTATTTTTCAACGTGCTAGTCGCTGTGATAATCGGTAAAAATTGTGCTGTTATGATAGATAATACTGAGGTAACATTTAAAAAGTGGTTACAAAATGAGGCTGGAGTTGTTTTACAACCTTTAAATGAAAAAGATTTTGAGCCAATATTTTTTAGTAATAAACAAATAGTAGAAAAAAACATCAAAATAATTGGTGTACCAAAAGAAATAAGGCGTCAAGCCGACTAAATTAGATATATTATTTTAATATATAAAAAGAGGTTAAAGCGTTTCAGTTTGGACGACTAACACTTTAACCCATAGCAACAAAACACTTGCGTATTTTGTATGTAATTATTATATATGATTACCTACTTTTTTACAAGTGTTTTGGAGTAAAAAAGGAGGTAATTTTTTATGAGTAAGAAAAGGACAAGAGGTAACGGCGAGGGTACAATTTTACAACGTACTCTTAGAGGTAAAAAAGTTTGGGTTGCTGAGTATACCTTAGGATATACTGAGGAGCGGTAAAAGGAAATATAAAACCTTTTATGGTAAAACAAGACAAGAGGTTAAAGATAAACTAGAGGCTCTTATTACACAATTAAACACGGATACATACGTAGATAAGTCCACTATAACAATGTATCAAATAGGAAAAAATTACATAGAGGAGATGTATAAATTAAACCGTATCATTGATAGTACATATATTAGAAAACTAAACATCTTAAATCAAATAGACGGTCATTATATAGCTCGTAAAGAAATACAAAAGATAACTGGAGACGACGTTAAAGATTTCTTAATATATTTAACTAAGTACGCCGACAGTACAATTAAAAAAGGTTATGGGTTATCTAACACCATATTTAAAATAGCCATTAAAAAGAATATTGTTAAGTATAACTTTTTTGAGGATACTTTTGAGTATCCAAAACCAAAATCAAGTAAACCACCTAAAAAAATAACAGCTTTTACAGTTCAAGACCAAAAGGAGTTTTTAGACGCTATCTTCAATAAAGAGAAAAAAGTACTATATAAAACACAGTTTTTACTTGCTATGTATTGTGGTATGCGTATGGGAGAAATAAACGCTCTAGCTATTAACGATATAGATTTTGATAATAATTGTATCCATATAACGCATACTCTAACTAAAGATATTAAAGACCATACTGTTATGGGTGTAAGGACAAAAACATACGCTGGTACACGTACAGTATATTTTAGCGACGAAATAAAAGAGACACTACAAGAGCATATTAAAAATAACAATATAACTAATTTATTATTTTTAGATAAAAACAAAAAAGAGTTTATAACCACTAGCCAAGTAAATATGGCGTTTAAAAGACTTTGCCAAAAATATAATATAAACAAAGGCTATGATGTTAACCAACATCAACTACGTCATACTTTCGCTACAAGATGTATTGAGGCTGGTATGCCAGCAAACGTATTACAAAAGATTTTAGGTCATACGGATATAAAAACAACATTAGATATTTATTGTGATGTGTTTAACGCATACGAGAAAAAACACCGTGATAATACGTTTGAGTACTTACAAAACAACGATTTAACTATTTCAAGCGTACAGTAATAGGTACAGTAGTGCCACTACATTTTAAAAATATCTAGGTACATTTGAAAAATCACTAAATCACTAAAACGTAGTAAAATAGCACTTTTAAGCAATTTAAAAAAGTAGGTAAAAATACCTACTTTTATTATTTTTGGTTGCGGGGGTAAGATACTAACGTCCCTAAACGCTTATATATCAATGTTTTTATATTTTAGTACAGTAGTAGTACAGTAGCCCACTTAAAAGTCCATTTCTTTTGATAAATCTTTTATTGTATACTCTTTTTTAGTCTTTTTATCCACAAACTTAATATCAAAATCACATATACTTATAAAATTATAAATTGTGTCAAAATTAGGGTTACTGTGTTCCGTTTCGTAATTTGATATAGTATTCTCAGCTAAATGTAACTCTCTACCTATATTATCTTGAGTTAAACCTTTTATTTTTCTTATATTTCTTAAAATCGTTCCTATCATTGTATTACCACCTTTTATTTATTATTACAAAAAGTGGTTATTTTATCATAAAATCTCGAGATACTTGATTATTTTTCTCGAGATACTTGATATTATTGTCGAAATATTATATAATTTGTCAAAATAAAGGAGTGATAAAAAATGAGACGTAATATTAAAGAGCTTATTGGTGTTATATTATTTGCTATACTAAATATAACTTTAGCATATCTTATAACAACACCTCTAAATATAAAAGATGTAGTTTTATTTCAGTCTTATACAGCGACTAACTACATTATAACTTACGAGATACTAATATGGTTTATCTTAGGTTTAGGAGAGGCTTATATGTATGAAAAAATAACACAAAAAAAAGACGAGGCTTAATACCTCGTCTTTTTATTTATATATTTTTAATACTTGATTTGGATATATTAGGTTAGGGTTAGCTATTCCATTGTCTCTAGCTATTTTTTGATAAGTTGTCCCATACTTTTTAGCTATACCGCTTAAAGTATCTCCTTTTTTTACTGTATATGTTACATAGCTAGGTTGTTTATTAACTCCTAACTTTTGATTTACAATACCTTGTATAATATCGTAATTATATCCAGCTTGAGTAAGTCTATCTTTACGCTCTTGACCGTTACCCCAATTACCATTTATAACCTCGTTAGCTATTTCCTCATTAGATTTAGCTACTGGTTGAGGTTGTGGTGTAGGCTGTGGAGTTGGAGTACCACCACTAAACCCGTTAAGTCCTTTAGTTTTCATTATACTAGGATAATCATAATAAGCGTAGTTTTGGTCTACTACCATACCAGCTACTATATTAGTTCTTATTTTATTTGTTTCTCCTCCAAATTGCCATAGTCCACCAGCTGGGTTACTTGGTTTAGATGTACCCCAGTTAGCTACCCATTTATCATATCTAGTTAAACTAGGTGTATCTATATAATTATTAAACCAATTACTATTAGCATAAATACATACATAATAACCTTTAGCCTCTAAATATTCACAAAAACCTTTAATAGCATTTGTAACAGCACCTTTACCAGCTTTAGCTTGGTAATAACTATCCTCAACGTCAATAGCAATAGGATATTCAAACTGTTTACCTTTTAAACAGTTATTATACATAAACTCAGCCTCAGCTCTACCATTATCATAAGTAGTAGCTCTACTAAACCAGTAAGCACCAACACCTAAACCATTAGCTTTAGCATTACGATAATGATTTTCAAACTGGTTATCAATAGCTTTACTAACACCATTACCATATCCAGTATACCCAGCTCTTAAAATAGCAAACCTAACACCCTCAGCTTTAGCTTGAGCTAAGTTAATACCCCCTTGATAAGTACTTATATCAATACCAAAAACTTTATTCATAATTTCTTACCTCCTTTGGATAAATAACCCTATTTAGATTTAGGGTCATTGTCGTTTTTTAGTTGTTCTAATAACTCAGTTAAGTGTTGAGGTAAAGGTAGTCCCATACCTCCCCAATTTTCTAAAATACTAAGCCCCTCGTTAGCTACAAAGAAATAAATAACTAACGTACGTATTGCTCCCGTATTTCCAGTTATTTTATCTAAAGTAACAGCAACAGCTACTACGATAAAATAACCTAGTTTTTTAACAATTCCTTTAAGTCCAACCTCGCTGTTTAATTCTTTATTGTAAATTGCTTTACATATACCAGTAACATAGTCTAAAACTACTATTAAGATAAGTAGTTCTAAAGCTACGTCCCAGCCACCTAAAAAGTACACTAACATTGTAGCTACTGTACCAGTTATAAAACTTACTATATTTTTCATTACTTTTATCCTCCTTTTTTAATATTGCACCCATAAACGAGTTACAGCAAAACTGTGTCCGTCAAAAGTTATTTTGTTTGTTTTTACACTTGTATAAGGTATTAAGTGTAAGCAAGCGTTACTATCTCCTAATCTTCCCATACTAGAATAAACGTTGCTATTTCTTCTACCGTCATATACATTATTACCAGTACTTAATAACTCAAAGACAAACTCACAATTAGTCAAACTATTTATAGCACCCCAATTAACTTGAGCTATAAGTTTATTAAACTTTCCTATTTCACTCCAAGTTTTGTTTATTGTTATTTCGGTACCACTACCAGCCGACCCACTCCATATTTCAATTCTTTTATGACTATCTATATTTTTTAGATTTTCTATTACAGTACTTAATAATTCTCTATTGTGTACGATACCCGTACTATCAATATAATTGTTATTTTTTAATTTAATTGATTTAGCCATATAATATATGACTTATTATTTAAGCTGTACGACACCATATATAACACGTAAAGTATGGTTGTAAGTTATTATGGGCTTGTCCTCCGCACGCACTTGTTATAGTTGCGTCGTGAGTACCAGTACCAGTTCTACCAACAGCTAAGCTCCAAAAGTTACCTCCATTACCACCAACTCCAGTTTGCATACGAAATACATTATTTCCGTTAGCGTCTAGTCTAGTACCAGCCATTTGTAAACTGTGTGGGTGGTTTGGTATTTCGTTAACTGTTAGTGTATGTATTTTTTCTCCACCAGTTTTTTGTACCGTATTAAAATCAGTATCGTTTGTATCAACTCCAACCAAAGTACGACCTTTGGCTATTTGTTCCCACGTACCACCAAACCACGTAGCTGGGTTAGTATCATTTACACTTAAATAAATACTACCAACTGGATAATATGGGTGTGGGTACATTTTTTCATTGTTATTATTTTTTAATTGTATACTTTTACTCATATTTACTTTTTAGGCTGTACGTTTCCACATATAAACTGTTATATAAGGCTGTAAATTGTTATGAGCTTGACCTCCTCCAGTACTTGTTGTATTATCTTGTCCTCCGTCAACTGGTTGTGGTTTACGTTCATTATTACCACTTGCAACACATAAATTATTAGAGCCAACTTTATGAGTATGAGCTGGCATTTCATTTATAGTTAACTTATGTGTTTTTTCTCCTCCAGTTTTTTCAACGGTGTTAAACTCGGTTTGTGTTGTATCAACACCAACTAGAGTACGACCAGTAGCAAAAGCTACCCAAGTACCACCAAAAAATTGACTAGGGTTTATATTGTTAACGCTTAAATATATTGAGCCTACTGGATAATAAGGGCAAGGATAAACAGCGTTACCGCTTGCGTCCTTAAACTTAACTCCCTTACTAGCCATATAGACCACCGCCTAAATTAAAACCTCCTTTATTGGAGATTTCAAATAAATAGGAGATACGCTTAAATAATAAGTGTACCTCCTTTCGTAAAGGTATTGTGTGTGTGTGTGTGTGTGTGTGTGTGTGTGTGTGTAGAGCCTCAAGGGTTACAGCGTTTTTTATCATAACTTTTACCTCCTTACCACGTATCGACTACATCATAAGTAAGTATCTCTTGACCGTTGATGTAGCACGCCTTTTTATTACTACTTATAAAGAATATAGCCTCGCCAACATCTAATATTAGTGGCTCGACTGTTGTTTGTAGTTTATCAATAGCTCGTATTTCAAACTCAAACGATTTTGTATTGTCTAAAGACAATATAATATCAGTACAAGTAAATTGACCGTTACTTACGGTAGTAGTTAGATTTCTCCAACTAGACCAAGTACCGTTTGTTTCTCGGTATCTATACTGTACGTTAGTAACTGTGTTTTTATCTACGTTGTTTATATTTAATTTAGAATAACTACCACTTACTTTTAGTGTAGTTTCGTTCTCCCAGTTATTTAATCTTGATATATTAGCCTCAATAACGGGTTTATCATAATCGTAAATCATAACGTCTTTATATACTAAAGTTGAGTTATTACGACTATCATAAGCTCTAATATTTAATCTTTTACTACCAGTAGCGTTAACACTACCTAAATCAATAGTTATATCCTCAGCACTATAATTAGTACTTACGTTAATATCTTCTATTGTAGCAACGTAATTTTTTTCCGTTGCTCCTTTTTGAGCTGTCATTTTATTAGCACTAACTATCTTAGCTTGTAAAGTAGATAGTCCTTTTACTAACACTTGGTCGCTACCAGTAATAGCAACAGTATTACTGTTTGTATCTTTGTAAGTAAAGTTTTCAAATATTGGGTCAGCGTTAGTTATCGTACAAGTATTTTGTAACTCGCTACTCTCTCCAATTTTTGTATTACCGTTCCAAGTTTCAATAACCGCTCCTAAAGTAACGCTATTAGTATTTTGCATATAAGTATATAAATACTCTATTGTACTTTGGTCTAACGTAAATGATGTACCACTAGTATAGTTATGTGTTTGTAACGACCTTACATTAGGTATAGATATTCTTAATTTGTTAGTAAAGCCACTATAATAAGATGTATAACCAACACTAAAAGTACCCTCGATATTATTACCACTAAAAGAGTTTATTTTACTTGCTCTTGGTATTGTAGTTAAAGCCACCCAACCAGTACTAACACTACCACTAGACGGACACCAACCACCACTTGAGCTACCTTGAGTAAATGTACTAAAAGCATATCCACTTAAACCACCGTCGCTATTGTGGGTTACATCTATGGTACCGCCAACATTTATAGTTTGACCCGTGTATGTACTTGTAAAGGCTGTCTCACTTATTAACCTATCTACGTTATCGTGGTTATCGTGCCAATAAACACGTAAATAAGAGTTGTAATTTGACGACCAGTGCGAGCTAGGACAGTTAAACCAACCACTAATACTAACATTAGAGGTATTGGCTCCTACATTTGTAGAGTTTTCATTAAAGGATACACCTAAACCATAACCTTTACCTTGAGTACAATATAACGTAGTACTATTACTACCACTTGCCATAAATTAACACCTCCTAACCACTACTAGGGACAAAAGCCCAACCTTGTAAATCTCCAGTTGTAACTGGTACAATTTTTATAGGTATCATTTTAATTTCGTCCTCAGCCTCTAATTTTTTAACTAAAGTAGTATCTTTATTTAAACTAAATACTTTTGTTACACTACCATTTATTTTAGAATATCCAGCAAACTCTAAAGGCGACATTACTGTATAATCTCCTAAATAAATAGACGATTTAACAAGTACACCGTCTAAATTGATATTTACTTGAGTATTCATTATCTCCCCGCTGGCTTGCGTCCATAGAGTTTTATACTCTCCAACAGCCAACATATTATCAGTAAATGTAGCGTTGCTATCAGCACTACCGTAAAACTCAATAATATAATAAGTATCTTTAGGTAAAAGAGCTTTTATTTCATAATCTCCATAAAAACTACTCTCGCCCTCTCCTAATTCTATTCTATACTCTTCATTAGAGTTATATAATCTTACATAGCAAGTACCCGTTGCGTCTTTTTTGATTTTAGTACTAAAAGTATAATATGTTTTTTCGTCAGCTGGTATATCAACAGTATCCAGCTTTACCGTTACTCTTTGTGATACTTTTTTATTTAATAATGTAAATATATGACCGCTTACACTACCACTATTAAGAGCCTCAGCACTACTACTTATATTAAGAGTACCAGCACCCTCAACAGTCCAGTTATTAGGGTTATTATCAGTATCATAAGCAAACATAACCGAGTTTTTTATTAAGTTATTACCACCACTATTTTGGACGCTATTTATGATGTTATCTATATCTTGGTGTACTGTTGTAAAGTTTTCGTGTATTAAACCGTCCTCCTCGTACATATCAGTAACTAAATTCTCAATATATTGCTCTTGCTTATTTACAATAATTTCGGTATTTTTAACTCTTTTCGCTATCGTTGTAGCATATTGATATTGAGTTTGTGTTTTAGTTTCAGCAACAGTTTTTAAAGTTTCTTTTATTCCACCGTCAATAGTGATACTAAAATTAAAAAGAGTTGTGTTAAACACATCTCCAGTATCATTTATAATATCAAAATTATCAGCTATCTCATACCAACCTAGACCCTCAGTAGTTGTTTCAAACGGATAATAAGTTATACCGTGCATAGCCTCATAAATAGGCGTCATAGCATTGTCACGGTCTTTATCTATTATCTCGTTGTTTTCTATTTTCCACTCAGTTAACCCGTTTGTTGCTATACTCTCGTCGTCTCTCATAAAGATATTATCCTCTTGAGGAGTACGAGATAATATGACGCTGTTTATTTCTCCATATACTGGCTCTAATTTTAACTTTTTCATATTATCATAAGTTAAAGTCTCGTTAGTTTCAGTAATTGGTTTAAAATAAATATTATCGTCATTACCTATCATACAAGTAGTACAAGTAACTTGAGCTATTTGTACTAAAATATCACGGAAAGTTATACCGTCTATATTTTCCCATAACTCTTGGGTTATTTGCCAATTATTATGTACGTCAAAACTCTCGTTACCTAGATTTACACCAAAAGCCATACATAGAGCTTGGGTATAATCATATAAACTCATTGGATACTCAAACGACATCTTAACATAGTTTTTCATTGACATTATCATTTTGTCGTATCCAGTAATAGTAGTTACTCCAGTATCTTTAGTATATGTAATTTCAGTTACTAAAAAACTACCATAATCTAGGTACTCAAAGGTACCGCCAGTTAGTTTAACACCAAAACCAACGTGTACCCATTGTCCTAGTAAATTACGGTCTCCTAAGTATTTAGCCTCTAGCTTTCTCATAGCTGTTTTACACAAACCAGTATCACAACTAACTTTAAACTGTATTAAGTCGTCAGCACTTGTTATACTATCGTTTTCGTCTATTCTTATATAAGCGTCTAGTTCTTTAACTGGTTGCCTCATAGCTGTTTTAAAATCATTACTTACCGCTATCATAACTAATACCTCCTTTTACTTACTGGTATTAAAGATACTGTAAATGGTTTGTATAGACCTTTACTTTTATCAAATATTTCATTAGCATAGTCTCCAGCGTAATAGCTAGCTGTTGTAGTACTTTGAGTTCTTACATCAAAATAAGTTACATTAAAATACGCTTGGTCTAATAATTGACATAGCGTAGCCATTTCTTGTTGAGTTGTGTAACCTATGTTAAGCTCAATTTTAGGAAATATACCAATAAGAGTAGCCCTTACGTCTCCGTTCATATTACGGTCGGCGTCTTTCCATAATTTATTACGTCCAACTTTATAATTAACAATAGCTGGTATCCTAGTATTATTTATCTTTATTAAGTCTCCGCTATATATCATAGATTAAACACCTCCCCGTTAGTTTCAAAGTCTTTATCACGCATACCCTCAATAACTCTATCAAGGATAGTATCCTCTCCAATTTTTACTACTAATTGTATTGGTTGACCGTTAGAGCCTATCTTATCGCCGATTAGTTCAGCCATTTTTTCTAAGCCACTTGTATTATTTTCAAGAGGTACGATAGCCTCCTTACCAGCCTCTCCTATTTCAGCTATGGTTGGTTTATCTACTATACCACCTCTAGCTAATTTAGGTATCTTACTAATATGAAAACCTTTACCACCTACAACTGGTACCCAGTCGGGTATCTTAATCTTATTAAGACCACTAATAAAAGCGTTAATACCGTCAATTATTAAGTTAATTGGAGCTTTAAATATACCAACCAAGCCGTCAATAATACCTTTAAATATATCTTTGACACCTTGCCAAGCCTTTTTCCAATTACCAGTAAATATACCAGTTATAAAGTCTATAACACCACCTAGTATTTTAAATATAGCACCGAAAACATCACTTACTACACCTAGTACAGTACCAAGTACTCCTACTATTAAACTACTTATAAAACTCCAAGCTGGAGCTAATTTTTCTAGTAAAAACATAACTATTGGAGCAATAAACTTGTTATAGATTTCTAAGGCTCCGTTTATTAACTTACCTACAAAGTCCATAACATTACTTATCATACCTTTTAAATGTTTATCCCATAACCAACTTAAAGTCTCTAAAAATGGTGTAATAATTGGCTCAAGGACGTTATCCCATATACTTTGAAATAAAGCGATAGTTTTTGTAGCAAACTCTCCTATATTATCCACTAAAGGTTTACCGTATGTATTCCATTTTTCAAGTAATAGACCGCTAAAATCAGCCCACGCTTTAGCCATTATTTGGATAGCTGGGTCAATAGCGTCTTTCCATATAGAGTTAAAGACACCAGTAACACCGTCAATTATAGGTTGTCCCCAAGTTTGTATACCATTATCTAAGTCAGTCCAAAAAGTAGTCCATAACATACTCATATTTGTAAGAGTAGTACCGACATCTCCTTGTATATTGCCCCAAGTCATTTGTAAGTTTTGCCATAAGTTAATACCTAAAGTACTCCAGTAGTCCCATAAAAATTGACCGTATGTAGTAGCAAAACCAACAAAGGCTTGTATTGGCTCACTATTCCATATATTACGTAGCGTTTCTCCAACAGCACCAAATATATTTTTTAAGTGTTCGGCTATTTGGTCGGCTTTACTGGATACTCCGTCTAGTCCACTATCAAAAGCCGATAAATCAATACCGCTTAGGTCTCCTCCAACGGCACCTCCTCCAGTATCTCCGCTACCTCCACCACTTGAGCTGTCATTTTCTTTTATCACGTTCATTTCGTCAAAAGACGCTAGACCGTGTAACTCTTTATTTAACTTTTTAGCTGAGCCAGTAGCTTTATCTAAACCACTAGCTGTTGAGCCTCCGCTGGCTCCTAGATTTCCTAGAGATTTTGTAGTATTATCTACATTTTTCTTGGTTGACTTACCGAAAAGGCTACTTATACTACTAACAGCCCATACGCAAGCCTTAACAAAACCAACTATATATGGTATTACACTATTTATAGCTTTTGCTATACCTTGAAAAAAGCCAGCTATATTACTTTGACCTATTGCGTTCATAATTTCCGCTAGACCTCTTGTAATAGCTGTCTTAACATTTAACATAGATGTAGCAACACCACCAGTACTATTACGGGCTTGCTCTTCAAAACTTTGAAAACCATTAAGACCGTTTTTATTTAATTCAGTTATTTTAACCATAAACTCGTTCATTGAGACACTACCATTACGTAAAGCCTCTCCTAACTGGTCGGCACTAACATAACCCATAGCGGTAGCTACTTGTTTTAATTGAGCGGGCATAGCCGTCATAGCACTACGCCACTCCATCATATCGGGTTTACCTTTAGCGTACGCTTGACTTAATTGTTCTAGTGCTGTGGCTTGTACTTGACTACTAGCACCACCACTTAAAATAGCATTATTAAGAGCTAAAAACATCTCAGTACTTGCTTTAACATTACCGTTAGCACTTGTAAAACGTTGTACCGACATAGTAGCGTCGTCTAGTGTTGTTGGTAAACCAACTAAAGCGTCGCTTAGACGTTTCATAGAGGCTTGGGCGTCCTCATTACTTATACCTAGATTACTCATAACTCTAGGAAAGTTATTAAGTGCGTCAAGTCTACCAATAGCGTCGTCCATTTGTGAGCCTATTATTTTACCAATACCTAAAGCAATAATACCGTTCTTTAAAAAGTTAAAACTTTTTAACATAGATGTTGAGGTCTTATTAGCCATTTTTTGCATACTGGTTACTTGTTTTTGAGTGTTTTGTATTTCCTTACGTAAATTATCAGTATTAGCTGTTATCAAGACTTGTAACTCTTCAACTGTCATTTATAACACCTCCCATTTTTATAGTATTTCTACGAGCTTGTTTTTCCATTTGCTCGTCAGTCATTGGCTCTAGTTCGGTGTCTTTTTCAGTAAACGGCTCTCTAGGATAATGTTTTGGGTCATTAAAAGCAAAAGCTATATATTTACCCAAAATATGATTTAACCCGTCTACCTCTTTGATACGTTCTTTTTGTTTTTGATTATAAACTTTAACGTGTTTTATATATTGTTTAACATCTAACGACCAAAAATAGTGGAGGTCAAGACCTATTCTAATAGCGTCCTCCTCTAACTCTCTCCACGTATCGCCAAAAGTTTTTACATCTCGTCTATCATTTCTTTGGCTTGAGACATTTTGTTGTTTATAGCTTGTCTCATTTTCGCTACGTCCATTTGGCGAGATAAAAAACCCCCGTTGACTAAAGCCTCCATAATATCTAAGACTAACCCGTCCTTATCGCTTTCCTCTAAGTACTTATCAATAACGTCCATAGCAACAGTTTTACTTACTCCGTGTTGTCCGTTATCGTCAATTAGTCCTTTTTGTATAAACATACATAACATACCAATAGATGTATCAGTAATACAGTTCTCTATTGGTAGTTTTCTAGCTTGTTCTATTTCGTCTACCTTAGTAGCATTGTATTTTAAGTTTAATTTTTCCATAATATCCTCCATTTTCTTAGTTTTTGAGTGTATTTTAACGCATTTAGACGGATAATTACCCGTCTTTTTGTTTCTCGTTGCGTCTCACGACATTATATTTTTGCAAAAATATAATAAAAAAGGTGGGAGACCAGTATAAACCGACCTCCCACTATGATTAGTTACTTGCTGGTGTATATGTTGGTTTACCACTTATACGTAAACTAGCTGTAAAACCAGCTAGACCGTCAATAGTCTTTTCAGTATCTTTAAATGACTTAACAAAAGCCTTAAAAGTCCAAGTTGCACCACTTGGGTAAGTAACTACCCAGTCCTCTAAACTTTGAGCCTCAGCTAAAGCAAGCATTTTTTCAACGTTAGCCTCATTTTTTATATTACCAGCAATAGATACTTCGCCAGCGTCTTTAGACCCAGCGATAAACTCTTTATAATTGTTTGGGCTATCTAAATCAGTAGCGTCGATTTCTTCGCTTTCAACTCCTATTTCTCCAATAGATGTTAAGTTAGCGATTACTGTATCAGTTGTTTCACTACCACTTTGTAACTTTTTTAGAGTAGTACCCATAGTTCTAGTAGCTTGTCCGTTCATATTTTTACCTCCTTTTAAGCTATTGTGGTAAATCTACTATTTATATGAAATAGATTACCTACATTTGGTACGTCGCTTGAAAACGACATATTATAGTAATTTAAACGCATTACCTCCTCAACTTGAGATAATACTTGACTAGCTGTAACACTATCCTCAGCCCATATATCAATAATGATTTCTATATCTTGACTAATAATGTTATTATCCAAGTCCGTATTTATTGAGTTATCCCCAACTCTAAAAATAATAGCGGGTAAATCAGTAAACTCGGTTGGTTGAGTTTGTGATACATAATAATTTAAAGTTTTCAAACTGTTATAAATATCACTTTTAGGTAAGTACATAGTTATTGACCTCCTTACTTACTATTGTTTTTTAAATCGGTATGTAGAGCCTCTTTAAACATAGCTTTAATTTTTTTCTCATTACGTTTGATAGCTGGATACATATAAGGTTGAGCTACTTGTCCCTCAGTATGGTAAAAGTCCTCTCCGTTAGGCGTATATACCCACGGAGTATCACGATAACTTAACTTAACATTTTTATTAGGGTAAGTACCATTACCTTTAATACCAGTACCAAACTCTACAAAAGGAGCATAATTAAGGTTTGTATAAACTTTACCGATTATTGTTTTACCTTGATTTATTACTTTAGGGTGTATACTACCAGCTAAGTTACCAGTATCAACTGGGGCTAAAGTCTTAGCTTGTCCGTGTACCAATAATACGGCTTTATTCATTGTCTCCTTAACTTGCTCCGTTTGTGAGATATTATTTAATTTATGTATAAGACTATCTATACCTTTAATAGTTATTGACGCCATTTTGTCGCCACAATAAGGATATGACTATCACTAGGTAATATATCAGTAACATTGTAGATAACATCTTGATATTTAATATAATTACTTGTACTAATATCAGTATTTTTATCAGCTGTTATTGATATATCTATCTCGTAGTCAAGTCCGTACTCCTCTTGTATCTTTTTACAGTTTGAAAAACTTACGTTACCATTAAAACTATCAATAACATTTAGTCCTTTACTTGTTACACCACCCTCGGCGTCAGTTGTAATAACGTTATCCATTACATCAACTGTCTTATCGTAAAAGGCTTTAGTTATTGCTTTCGTCATTGTTTTTGGGATATACAACTTTAACCCTCCTATATCTACTAAGTAACCCAGCAAAACCACTAAATAACTCCTCGTCAGTAGCGGTTGCAAAATACTGTTTTACTCCGTCGGCGTATGTTATAGACTGTCCGTTATCGCTAATAGTTTTAACAGCTTGGTCTACCTCGCCCTTGTTAGATATACTAGCGTTAGCTTTTGTAAGACCAGTATTAACTATGTTAGCGAGTATACGCTCTAAACGAGTAGGTATAGTGTCGCTATTTAAGTAAAGTTGTACTCTATCCAAAACCTCGCCTATAACAAAATCAAGTAAGTCGTTACCCTCTATTGTTATACTTGGGTTTAATATATGTAAGTATTCTTTAATTTTAGCGATTATATCGTCCATATTAACACCTCCTTGATTAGTAGAGACTTTTTATTACTTTTCTAAATTATTCAGCGTCTTTTTTATCTTCTTTAGCTGGTTTATCAGCTTTTTTATCAGCTTTTGTTTTAATTTCTTCGTATCTATCAGTATGTTTTTCATATTGTTTTATGATTTCTTCATTAGTTACGATTTCAACTAAACCAGTATTTAAGTTTTTAAACTTTTTCATAAGTTCCCACCTTAACCTTTCTTTATATTTTTTATTTTAATTATTCAGCTGTATTAAACTTAATTAAGTCAGGCATTACAGCTTTTGTACCTTTTGAGAAGAATAATTCAAGTGCAATATCATTTGATAATGGTATTTTTTCAGCGTCGTATTCGTCAGTTACAACTGGTTGAGCTACGGCACCGTCTATCATACATATCATATCTTTAGTTTGTCTATGATTTGAGTAAATACGTACTTTGTGGAAATAATCGTCTTTTAAACCAGTTAAAGAGTTTGGTACACTATCAATATAATTTAATAAAGCACCATAGATACTTGGTTTAACTGTTAAAACTAACATATCTCTATCTACACCGTCTACCCAGTCGTTTTGTGTTGTTTCAACACTTTGGATAAGTTCTTCTAGTTTTTCAGCGATAGTATTACCAGTTAATACAACTCCAGTACCTTCTTCTTCAGCTTTAGCAAAAAATTGAGTATCTAAGTAAGCTATCATACGTTTTGAGTGGTTGCTTTTTCTCTTTTCAGCCATACCACTTATACCGTGTAATTTAATATCCTTTTTAGCGATTTCTTCAACGATTTCCTTATCAGTATCTACATTAACAGTTACTTTACCGTTATTTTTTAATTTTTTACCAGCTCCACCTTGTCTAGCTGTTCCTAAATCGTCAATAGTTGCATTTGCAAAACGTGAGATTTCTACTGAGCCAGTAGCTGGGTCTCCACTATAATTTTTATTTTTGATTTGTTCACTTATTGCACCTTTTTGTACCTCTTCAATTACTTTACCGTATGTTTCGGCTAATTTATCTTTATCATTATTATTTATATAAATACTTAAAGCGTCAGTTCTTGCCATATATACATCACTCCTTTATTTAATTTTTAATTTTGGCAATTAAAAAGCAACGGTACCTTTATATTTAGGTTTATCGTCGCCGTCATTATCATTATTAGAAAAGTCTTTTGGTGGGTTACCTTTTAATTTATCAGTAACTCCAGTCTCTACCGACTTATTGTAAGTTTTTGCTAGTGTATCGATTTTCTCTTCCATTTTGGTAGCGTCTAAATCAACTACAAAGTCCACTAAGTCAATAGGGATATTTTTGTCAGCTAATAATTCTTGAGCCTTAACTCTATTTTCACGTAGAGTAATTTGTTCCTCACGTTCTTTAAGTTCAGCCTCACGTTTTGTTTTAGCCTCTTTTTCTCTTTCCTCCTCAGTTAATTTAGCTTGGCGTCTTTCCTCAGCGATAGCTTTGTCAACAGCCTCTTTGATAGCTTGGTCGTTTTTAGCTTTTTCTTCGCCTCTAATTTTTCCAGCTAAATTATCCATATCGGCTTGAGTAAAAGTTTTACCAGCCTTATTGTCCTCGTTTGTAGATGTAGTAGCTGTTGCTACATCTTGAGTAATTTGTTTATTATCTTCCATAAGATAACCTCCTCCTATCCGTTTAACGCCCGTCGGCTAATTTTATGTATAAAAATAAGAGCCTTTTAAAGCTCTCATTTATACCAATATTAAGTTGATACCTCCTAAACCTCACATAAGGTATCGTGTCTCGCACCAGTTAACTCATAATATAAGATAAAGTGGTTAAGCTCTTTAGCGAGATTTCCTTTTATTATATTCTTTAGGTCTATCTAGGCAACCCGTATCAATAATAACGTCGCTATCTTTGGTACGTTCTATTATTAAGTATTGGTCGTAAGTTCTAGCGTCCATTGTATCAACTACATTTTTAGCTTGTACTAAATTATCAGTAGGTTTAACTAACTCCCAACCTTTATAATAATTGTTACCCTATACTCTAAACATTGTATCCCTCCAGTTATTAGTCCCACATATCAGTAGGGTATAGCTCTAATATATCGTAAAAATTAGGTATATCAGCTATTGTTTTACCATTTTTTAAGTCAGTTAATACTTTTATTTTTTCGTCTAGCATTTTATCGCTATTCACATCAAAAAACTCCAACATTGGCTCGTCTATTTTAGTTAATAGTTCCAGTATTTTTATTTTTTTCTCTTCCATATTAACCTCCTATAACATACTTTTCATTAAAGCCTCTAGTTCTTCAACTAATTGTGGCTTATCAGCTTTTAACATAGCTATAAGGTCGGGTCTTGTCATACTTAAAGCTCCATAGTTTGCCACTATTTCCTCCGCTCTAGCATTTATACCGCCTTTGAGAAAATATTTACGACCGTGTCCGTATTTAACAATACCACAGTCTCTATAATATCCAGCACTCAAGCTGTCGTATATATCTTGTAGATTATTAACACCGCCACCCATAAGGTTACGCTCCTCATAATCTATCATTTGTCTTATTTTACTACGTGCCTTACTCCAAGCACTCGTATAACTACGATAACTACTATATTTACCGTCGCTCCATTTTTTATTGATTTCCTCAAATAAATAGTTATTATCATTGGATACTTTAGTATGTATTTCCTTACATTGTTTATTAAACTCCTCAAACAACTTACTAACATCACTACCTATAACATCTTTATCACTACGTATAACATCTTTAAGTTTTTCATTTGCATTACACAAAAAGCTACCATTGTTACCTTTATTATAATCAATAGCGTGCCAGTTTTCGTGTAGCATAGTTTGGATACTACCAGTAGGGTTATCCTTGTTAGTTAATCTAGGAGCTGTTATTTCATTATTGTAAGCACCTCTACTAAAAGACCCTTTACCGTCTTTATAGTTTATAAAAGTGTTTTTACCGTTTCCTTTAGCTAGTCCCATATCTTTTATAGATTTACTATAAACTTTACTAGCTGTACTATTAGGGTTACCATTTTTATTTAACCACTCGGCTAATAAGATACCCTCTTCGTCAGTATTTCCTTTATAATCTTTAAACCAAGCTGGTAAATTATCAGTTTTAACCCAGTTTTTAGTAGTTTTTGGTTGCTGTGTAACGCTCTTAGGTGTATCGAGAACCTTTTTAGTGGGTAATTGTACGTCTTGATTTGTTTGAGTGTACTGTCTTATCCAGTCTTTATAACTCATATTACTAATTAGCTCAGTTTTACCAGTTTGTGGGTTTCTAGCTCTACGTTGTAAGGTCTTTTCTTCCTCTTCTCCTAAGTATCCACGTGTTTTACTACGACAGTTAGGGTGTAGAGGAGGATAATTAACTCCCTCCTCACGCTCACTAAACTTAAATACTTTATTATCCATAGCTTGGCATATTTCACTTGTCCTACTGTCTAAGGTAGCAACAAAAACGTATTTATCAAGTCCCATTTCTTCATACGCCATAGCGTCAACCTCATTATTAAAGTGGTTTGTCTCAGTTCTTATAAGTCGCTCAGCGTAATATTCACTAACATTAAAACGGTCTCGTATTTGTTTAGCTGTACGTTCTATACCTTGACCGCTCAACATAGCACCACCTAATATTTGACTTAAACTTTCAGCCAGTATATCAGTATTACCCCATATACGTTGGCTGTAATTTGCACCACTCCACGGGTCTTTTAATAGTGCGTCTATCATATTATTATCAATAGTGGCAAAATTAAAAGCGTATCCAGTTCCCATTTGAGTATCATACATTGTTTTATAATAGCTTTGATTTATTACTCCTTTATAACACATTGTATTAGCTAACTCTTCTTTAGGATATATTTGTTTTGCTTTAGCATATATTTGAGCTTGTAATTGCTCTAGTCTTGATATACGAGATTTATAATTATCTTTTATGTATTTATCTAGTCCTTGACGTTTCATTTGCTCCCAAGTTTTCTTAGTCTCACTACGAGTAAGTAATTCTTTTAGCTTTTGAGTATCAAGTCCAGTTTCTTTAGAATAATTGCGGTATATACTTGCTAATTGTCTATCTATATCTTTATAGGCTTGCTCGTATACACTTTTAACTCTATTTATATATACCTCGCTATGTTTTTCAGCGTCATTTAAACGCTTAATTGCCCTTTTATCCCAATAATTAGATGTTTTAGCCATTGACTAACACCTCCTAGCTTATAGCATTATCAATATCCACTTGATTATTTGCCACGTTTTCGCCAGTATTCGTTTTAGTTTCGCTTTCATTGTTTGCGTCTCCAATTTGGTTGTTAGCAAAAGCTAAATCGTATGGGTCTTTAGGCTTAGCCTCGTCCTCTTTTCTTTTAAGTTCAACCTCTTCGCTAGCGTCTTTAATAAATGATAATTGGCTTATTAAAGTCTCGCTACTTACAAGGTCGCTTAAATTATTTATCATTTGGCTAATTTCAAAATCATTACTTGGTAGATTACGTGTAAATACAGCGTCTACCTCTTCAATAGGTACATCTTGCATTTTTGACCTAGTAACTAAAAAGTTGTTATATAGTTTAAAACGTTCCATTAGTCCTTTTTCCATATAACGCTCTTTATTTTTAATATTTTGCTCGAAAGCAAGTAATTTATATCTAATAGCTACACCACTTGAGTTACCAACAAAGTTAACATCACTCATATTAGGTACCATTGATATTTTGTGTATATCAGTTTCTAAGTTTTGTCTTAATATATCAACTTGACTTTCGTTAAGTGTTTTAACTAAATATTCAACTCTACCGTCAGCTGGTAAATCAGCTAACATACGGCTAGCTTTTAGCTCTTCGGCTTGCTCTACGTCAAAGTCCATACCATACATACAAAGTATGGCGTCTACTAATTGCTCTTTATCGTTAACTCTATCACTTTGTAGTAAGTTATATGCGTCTATTAAACTTATAACTGGCTCAAAGTCCCCTAAAAACTCGGGGTTGTTTTTATATTCTATAAAAGGTACATCTCCAAAAGCGTGTTCCTCTTCTTTTTCCATTTCAGTTAACGCTTTATTTGTAGATTTATATTTTCTAATAACGTTTTTATCAGCAAATATAATCTCATAATATTTAAACTTTTCGCCTTGATATATAGCTCTATAATTGATACCAAAAAGTTTTTTATGTTCTACTGTATCGTCATAAACAATAATAGTATTTTTAACATCTACCTCACAACTACGAGGCTCAGCGTCCTCATTAGCATATACATACTCATATTGTTTACCAAAAATAGATATATCTTTAGCTATTTCAGTATCTAAATCATTTATAGTTTGTTTTTTATATGCGTCCAATACTGGCTCAATATCATATAAAGGTTTACCCTCGTTATCAGTTCCAATTTGATAATCTACTGGGTTACCAAGTAAATATCCAACATTAGTATCAGTAATATACTTAGCGTGGTTAATCATTACTTTATTATTTTTTAAACTGTCGTCTTTTTCACGTCTAAATATATCTTGCATACCAACGTAATACTCCTCAAGATGTTTGTAACGTTCTTTGTAACGTTCGTTATAATTTATAACATCAGTTAATACTTGATTTGTTATTTTAGTATCTTTTGGTAAAGTATACATCTTTACACCTCCTCCTCACTTAAATAAGTAAGCCAAAACACAGCCTCCTTTATTTTAATAACAGCTGTGTCTCGCTCTCTACTTTCAACGGTAAAACTCTCTAAATAATCAGCAAACGTACTTAAAGCGTTTATTATTTGCTCTAAATCGTCCATTGTTTTACCTCCTTTATAGTCCCATTGGTTTAGCGTAAACCTTTGGTGTTTTTACTCCTTTTATGTATTTGTTTAGACCATATCTAATAGCGTCTATTGTATGGTTAAACGTATCTACTGGCTCATTTATGTACTCTCCAGTCTTTTTATCTTTTTTCCAAGTATAGTTTTCTAACTCTTCGATAACTTTGTAACAACGTTCGTCAACTATAAGCTCGTATTGTTGTATCCATTGGATACCGTGTATAATAGAGCCTTTACCTTTTTCAGTAGGCTCTATGTTAATACCTTTATCTTTAATCTCGTCAATACTCTTACGCTCAGCACTATCTCCATAAGATTTATCTTTGGCTAGTCCTAAATCGTACATTGTCTCAGCTATCTCGTCGTTTTTCATACCTTTACGTACATACTCTCCAGTAACGTAAATCTTTTTACGTATTGTATCTATATATCCCCAAACAAGAGCGGACGGGTCGTTGATATACCCAAAGTCTAGTCCTATCCAACGTTTTAAACCCTCAGTCTCTTTATCACTTATTATTTTTGTCGTATATGTACCAAAGACTAATTTATCTAGGGTGGCAAACTCTCCTAAAGTATAAATACGATAATAAGCTGGGTTTCTATATTGCAACCTCTCAAGCTCAGCTACATACTCAGCACTTAAAAACTTATTGTCTTTATATGTAGTCTTAACAACTTTTACATTTAAAGGTAACTCTCCAACAAAGAAATAATTGTATACCCAGTTCTTTTTAGAGATAGGGTTAAACATCAAATATATTTGTGGAAAATCAACCAACGCTCTTAAACGTAAGTTTAACTGTGTAAACTCGTCCTCAGTAAGTTCGGTTGCCTCTTCAACTACTATATCCGTGATACCGTCTATTGACTTAATCTTTTCCTCGTCGTCTAGTCCTTTAAATATAAAAATAGAGCCATTAGGTAGCTCTATCTCAAAATCACTCCTATTTATTTTACATTGGTCGTAATAACCACTATTACGTAGATGTGTTATTATTAACGCCCAAATAGAGTGTTTTATTGTACGTTGTATTTTACGTATTACTAATACTGTACGTTTATATTTTAAGGCTTTTAATAATACCTTTTGTGTAGCACCATACGACTTACCACTACCAGCTCCACCCATATAGACCTCTATACGGTGTGTGTAGTCGTTTATATCCTTATAAACCCAGTCATTAAAAATAGCGGGGTTTAACTTTCTAGCCATTGGTATTATCGTCCTCGTCTATAAACCAGTCAGTATCAACCTTTTTAACCTCAACCTTTTCAACAAAGCCACCTTTGGCTTTTGCTAGTAACTCGCTGGCTTTAAGTCTATCAGCTTGTTTGTTATCCTCGTCTTTAAAGGTATCAGTCCAAAACTTAAATATATCCTCAAGAGTAGCTATACTATCGTTTTTAATTTCTTTAGATAGCTCAACTCGTCTCTCGTTTAATAAATCTTTAAACTTTAAACTGTTTTGATAACCAATAGCTCTAAGATTATCATTACTACCTTTATATCCAGCGTTACGTGAGGCTGTTGTATAGTCATTGTATTTAATATACTCGTCTATCCAACGCTCTTGTTTAGGAGTTAGTTTATCGCCTTTTTGATAAGGTTTAAAATTACGTGCCATAAACTACCACCTCCTTAATTGATACTTATTTAGTAGTTTCTTTAGCTGGCTTTTCTTCAACCTTTTTAGGTTGTTCTACTACTATCTCATATTTTGTACCGTATAATGTAATAAATATTTTACCGTCCTTATTTGGAGTTACTTTTATAACATTATTCATAATTAACGCCCTCCTTTATCATAGAAAAAAAGACACCCTTTTTAGTGTCTTATTTCATTATATACTTTAGCACGTTTTTTACTGTACTTTCACTATACATTTTATATTTTTTTTCTTATTACT
>ODAJ011950065.1_pt1 | contig 34246 bp, 28 predicted proteins | sample 1539241 | NCBI WGS metagenome assembly ODAJ01 (sample SAMN02144231, study PRJEB22623) | gut metagenome | biome: sheep rumen | host: Ovis aries | place: New Zealand
GCAAGGGCAATGATTAAAAAGCCGAAAATCCTTATTCTTGACGACTCAACAAGCGCAGTGGATACCGCGACGGAAGCAAAAATCAGAGAAAGCTTTTATTCCTCGCTTAACGACACGACTGTGTTTATAATTGCACAGCGCATATCGTCAGTTCAGGACGCAGACAAGATTCTTGTTATTGACGACGGCGAGATAAAGGGCGTCGGCACACACGACGAGCTTATTGAAGAAAACAAGATTTATCAGGAAATATATCAGACACAGCAGAAGGGGGTGCTTGAATAATGCCGGGACCTATGGGCGGAAGAAATCCGGGAGTGGTAAAGCCTAAAAATGCGGGCAAAACATTCCTCAGGATTATAAAATATTTCGGAAAAAGAAAAGCACTTCTTTTAATTGTTGCACTTTCACTTGTACTCAGTACGGTATGCTCCGTCGGTGCGTCATACTGGTTAAGACCGATACTTAATGACGTTGCCGACACAATTTCAAACGGCACCTTCCAAAGCGAAGGAATAAGACTTCTTGTTAAAAACCTTATTATAGTTTCGTCGTTTTATATAGGTGCGTCGCTTTTCACTTTTATTCAGGCGAGAATTATGGTGAAGCTTTCATACAACACGACAAACACGATCAGAAAAGACTTATTTAATCATATGCAGACTCTGCCGTTAAGGTACTTTGACTCACAGACGCACGGCGAGATTATGAGCCGCTTCACAAATGATATCGACAATATCCAGATGATGCTCGAGCAGTCTGTTGTTCAGCTTATATCCTCGGTGTTTTCATTTGTCGGAATTATTGTAATTATGATAAAGCTTGAATGGAGGCTGTTCCTCGTTGCCTGTATTTTCCTTGCAATAATGGTTGTCAATTCAACCTTTATAGCAAAGAAGACGAGAAAGTATTATAAACTCCAGCAAAAGTCGCTTGGTGAAATGAACGGCAATATTGAAGAAACAATTGAGGGAATGAAGGTTGTAAAGGTGTTCAACCACGAGGATATTGCAAAGGGAGAGTTTGACACGCTCAATGACAAATATCGTCAAAATGCAACCAAGGCAAATTTCTATTCGGGTATTATGGGACCGACCTCGATGGGTATTAACAACGCAAACTATGCAACCATTACCCTTGTCGGCGGTATACTTGTTCTTACAAGAGGACTTGATATCGGTGCGTACTTCACATTCCTTACGAACTTAAGACAGTTTACCCAGCCGATAAATCAGATAATGAATCAGATGAACAATATCTTTTCGGCGCTTGCAGGTGCTGAGAGAGTGTTCGAGATTATGGATATGCAAAGCGAAGTTGACGAGGGTACGGTAACTCTTGAAGAAACCGAGGAAAACGGCGCAAAGGCATGGTACTGGGTTGACGGAGATAAAAGAATAAAAGTTGAGGGCAAAGTCGTTTTCGACAATGTTGATTTCAGCTATGTTCCGGAAAAGCAGGTGCTTAAAAATATCAGCCTTTATGCAAAGCCGGGACAAAAAATTGCCTTTGTCGGCTCAACAGGCGCCGGCAAAACAACTATTACAAACCTTATAAACAGGTTCTACGATATTCAAAGCGGTACAATCACCTACGACGGTATTGATATTAAGCGCATCAAAAAGGACGATTTAAGGCGCTCGCTTGCAATGGTACTTCAGGATACGCATATGTTCACCGGCACGGTAATGGACAATATTCGTTACGGCAGACTTGACGCAACCGATGAGGAGTGTATTGCCGCAGCAAAGCTTGCGTCGGCACATTCGTTTATCAAGCACCTTACAAACGGATATAAAACCGAAATCACAGGCGACGGTGAAAATCTTTCACAGGGACAGCGTCAGCTTCTTGCAATCGCAAGGGCAGCGGTAGCCGACCCGCCTGTTATGATTCTTGACGAGGCGACCTCATCTATCGACACAAGAACGGAAATGCATATCGAGCACGGCATGGACAGACTGATGGAGGGCAGAACGGTGTTCGTTATTGCCCACAGGCTTTCAACCGTAAGAAATTCAAATGCAATTATGGTGCTTGAGCACGGCGAGATTATAGAGCGAGGCGACCACCGTCAGCTTATGGAGCTTGGCGGAAGGTATTATCAGCTAAATACCGGCCAGGCAAAGCTTGCCTGATTTCATATATGCCAAAACAATATAACCGGCTTCGAAGTATATCGAAGCCGGTTTATTTTATACATTAATAATTTTAATAAGTACTGCGCCGTGAGGAAGAACCCTTGCGGTGAATTTGTTTTTATATGTGCCGAGCACCTCTTTGCCCCAAATGTCGTAAATGCTGTACTTTGTGTCCGGCATAAGGATGTCGGAAAGGTTGAGTGATATGGACGTCGGTTTATCCTTTGTGTTGAAGAGCGCCGCATATTTGCAGCCCTTACCGCTTGCAACCCATATGATTGTACCCTTGCCGTTTTTCTCATTTCTTGAATATTCGTGAGCGCCTCTTGAATCTCTGTGCATCTTCAAATATTCCTCGTTTGTAAGAAGCGAGAGGGTAAAATCGTCGTTATCAGGCAGATTTCCGCCCATCATAAGCGGACTTCTGAAAATTCCCCAAAGGCTCATCATCGTGATTTGCTCTTCGGGCGTGAACTGCGTCATTCTGTCCTGAGGGCCGTGGCAGCTGCCGTTTTTTGAAAGTCTGCCGAGCGGCAGCATATCACAGTCAGGATAAGCGCCCTGTGAAACCTCGTTTTCCCAAAGGTGGCAGCGGTAGAACATATCGTGAAGTTTTCCCCAGTCGTCCCAGAAATCTCCTGTCATACGCCACATATTTGCATTTTTTGCAAGGTGCTTTGCGCAAGATATTTCAGCAGGACCGGGCGAAAGAGAAAGAACCATATCACGACCGCAGCCGTCAATCGCATTTCTTATCATTTCAATTTCGTAATCGGCTGAATACGGATTATCCCACTTGCGAAATTCGGTAACGCAGATATCGTCGCACTTGATAAAATCAACGCCCCATTGCGCATAAAGCTCAAAGATGGAATTATAATAATCCTGCGCACCCTTGCAGTTATACATACCGTACATATCGGTGTTCCAGCTGCACACAGAGAAATGGTGCGCAACCTCCCTTGCGGTGAAGGTGCTGTTTTTTATCGGCATATCGGCGTGTACTGCCTGGCGCGGAATACCCCTCATAATATGAATTCCGAATTTAAGTCCGAGCGAATGAACATAATCCGCAATCGGCTTAAAGCCTTTACCGCCCTTTGAACTCGGGAAACGGTTCTCTGCGGGCATAAGTCTGCCGTACTTATCGGTATTAAGAGGAGTAAAGCTGAAATAGTCGTTGTCCCTTGCCTTTGGCTCGTACCACTGTATGTCGCAAACGACATATTCCCAGCCGTAAGGCTTGAGATACTTTGCCATATAGTCGGCGTTTTCTTTAAGCTCCTTTTCATTTACCCCTGCGCCGAAGCAGTCCCAGCTGTTCCAGCCCATAGGCGATGTTTTTGCAAGCGCTTTATGATTTTTCATAATATAAAAACCTCGAAAATTATTTATAATTATTATAAAATCTGTATGTAATTAAGTCAATATAAAAATAAAACGGGCTGCCGGGAGAAAGAGCCCTGACAGCCTTTATGTTTATTCTGTTTCCTTAGCCTTTGCCGCTTCACGCTCAGCCTTGCGCTGCGCTCTCTTTTTCTTAGCCTTGTAGCCCATAAGCTTGTCAAGATGCTCGTCGGGAGTTGTACAGGAACCGAGTGTTACGGTCCTTTTGCCATACAAGCCCTGGAAGTCAGAGCCGCCCGTGAGAAGCAGCTTGTGCTTTTTGCAAAGTTTTGAAAGATATTCAACATCTTCATCAGATGCTGACGGATGCCATACCTCTATACCGTCAATGCCGAGCTCAATATATCTTTCCATATCCTCGACATTATTGTTTTCAACCGGTTTTGAAACAACGGCAATACCGCCTGCCTCGTGAACCTCTTTTATAACCTCGTCAACCTCCGGATATTTTACAGGGGCAAGGATGTTGGTTTCGCTGTCGTGAGAGAAAAGTGCGTTATAAAGATCGCCGTAAATCTCATTTGTGTAGCCGGCGTCCATAAGTGCGTGCATAATATGCTGTTTGAAAAGGTTTGTTGAGCCCGATGCATGGCTGATAATAAAATCATTTGAAATCGGGAAGCGTGACGCAACCTTAAGCATCATTAGCTGTGCCGCTCTTTTTCTTGCTACCGAAGTGCGTCTGCAAAGTCCTTCAAGTCTGTCCGGTGTGTCGGCGAGATAGCAAAGAATGTTAATCTGTTTTCCTGCCTGTGAATCAATAGCGGAAAGCTCAACGCCCGGGATAACCTTAACCCCGTAGCGTTTGCCGATAACCTGTCCTCTGACAGTACCGGCGAGGCAGTCAATGTCCGTGATAGAGATAGTGTCAATACCGCTCTTTTGTGCAATGACGATTAAATCCTCAATGCCCACAGAGCCGTCGCTTAATTTTGTGTGACAATGTAAATCTGCTGCCATAAAACTCCTTTCCTTATAAACGATGTTTATAATATTAAATAAAAACTTATAAATATACTTATAAATATACAGTGATATATTAATATATTAACATTATTTAATAGTTTTTGCAAGTAAAATAATAGACAAATATCTGTAAAATTTCGAGTTATATAACAAACTGTTTTTTGAATGTCTTATAATGCCTGTATTTTAAGGTGCCGGTTTAATAGGCTTACGGGAAGTCCTACAACATTAAAGTAGTCGCCGTCTATTTTTTCAACAAGAAGCGCGCCCTTTCCCTGTATGCCGTATGCACCCGCTTTATCCATAGGCTCTCCCGTTTTTACATAGTCCGCAATCTCCCTGTCTGTAAGTTCAAAAAACTTCACCCTTGTTTCGCATGAAAATGTAGTGATAGAGCCGTTTTTGATGATTGTGACGCCTGTAAAAACACTATGTGTTTTACCGCTTAAAAGGCGCAGCATTCTGCGTGCGTCCTCCTCATTTTCAGGCTTGCCGAGAATGTTGCCGTTTATGGCAACGACCGTGTCGGCGCCGACAACTGTATCGCCGTCCTTTGCAAAGGGAAGCGCCTTGATTTTTGAAAGGTATTCAACCGCCTCCTTGGGTGTCAGACCGTCGGGTAATGTTTCATCTTCGTTAGAGCTTAAAATAGTGAAATCTTTGGTAATAATAGACAGAAGCTCTTTTCTTCTTGGTGATTTTGATGCAAGTATAAGCATTATAATGTACCTCTGTAATAAAGTCCTCTGGTAAATTTCTCGACGCTTTTTTCTTTTTTGCCGATTTTGTCAATTAACGCTTCAACCTCTTTGCGTGTTTCGGTGCTGAAATAAAAATGCGCAAAATCCGTTTTTACCTCGTCGAGTCGGTCAAGCATATAAATCGGAACGCTGTTTAGTATTTCCACACAGGGGTAGTTTGAACAGATAACGGGGAATTCATAACCCTTTCTGTCCGTAAGCATACCTCTTTTACCACATTCATAGCAGCCCTTTTCCGCTTTTACCGGGCAGTTTCTTGTAAGCATAAGCGGAACTTTGCCGTAAACGATAACTCCCGTGTTTTCAGCGCAGATGCTGTTTGCCTGACTCAGCGAAAGCTCAAAAGAAAGTATAGGATTATTAAAGCTTTCAGCGGAAAGTGAATTATAAATATTCAATCCGAAATCGCCGTAGGTTTCAAATCCGAGCTCTTCACAAAGTCTGTAAGAACCAACGTTACCGCAAAGCGCAGTGCGAACGCCCGCCTTTTTCAGTTTTTCAAGCCGCTGACGGATTTTCTCCTCCTGACCGAAAAGCCCTCGGGGAATTACCACTCCCGCACGGTTGTCTATAAAATCCTCAAGGCTTGAATCAATCGGTATGAAAACCCTTTTGAAAGGATGTCTGTCGGGTATCTGTGATGCGTCGTTAAAGCTTGCCGTATAATACGGCGTTGCGTTCTTTTCGGCTTTTATTATCGGCGTAAACGCTTTTGAAAGCACCTCGCTTTTTTTCGCTTTTGAAAGCGCTTCAACTGCCCTTCTTCTCATATCGTTAATTGACGACGCCGAAAGAATAAGTCCGTCGTCAATTTCGGCTGTAATATCTCCGGCATAAAACTGCGTGCCGCCAAGCTTTGAAAGGCGCATTATAATAGTTTCATTACTCATAGGCTTGTTAATTGCCTTTTCAGGTATATCGCCGTCAACAGTAACGGTTTTGCCGAGAGCCGAGGCTGTGAGAACTGCCTTTTCACCCTTGCGGCAGGTAAAGTGCATATCTATAGGAAGAAGCGCATTTTCTCTGTCGTAATTTCTGCTGATATCACGAAGAACCTCCTTAGCCGCCACAACGTCGTCTTTGGTGCGGTAGCCAAACATAGCGCCGCCTCTTTTGCCGGTAAGATATCCGTCGGTAAAACCCGAGCGTGAGAAAACGCCGCTAAGCTCATTTTTATCGTGCTCGTCAAGTGTTCCCTCTACCGCCTTTTTAACAGCGGTAACGGCAGCGCTTACATATTCGGGACGCTTCATTCTTCCCTCAATTTTAAGAGAGGTTATTCCGTTAAGCTTTGCAAGGTGGTCGATAAGGCTTAAATCCTTAAGCGAGAGCGCCCTTGCATCTTTATTTGCGTTTGACGTGAATGGCAGTCTGCAAGGCTGGGCGCAGAGTCCTCTGTTGCCGCTTCTTGAGCCGAGCATTGAGGAAAGATAGCACTGCCCGGATACGCTCATACAAAGTGCGCCGTGAACAAATAGTTCAAGCTCAAGGTCCGTGTTTTCTTTAATTTCCCTGATTTCGTCGAGGCTCATCTCCCTGGGAAGCACAACTCGTGAAAAGCCAAGCTCCTTCGCATATTCTACGCCTTTAGGCGACATAATACTCATCTGAGTTGAAGCGTGAAGACGGGCGTTTGGAAAATGCTCGTTTATCATTTTTGCAACGCCGATGTCCTGAACGATGAATGCGTCAACACCTGCTTCAAGCGCTGTTTTGACAAGGTCGTATGCCGATTTCATTTCGTCGTCGGACACAAGAATATTGAGCGTAAGATAAACTCTTACACCTCTTGCATGGCAGTATTCAACCGCAGTATTCAGTTCTTCATTATCAAAATTGCCGGCATTGCGACGGGCATTGAACATCGGACCACCTAAATAGACCGCATTAGCGCCACTACGAACACCGGCAATTAATGACTCCATACTCCCTGCAGGAGCCAGTATTTCAAAATTCATCTTAAATCCTATCTTTTGTTAAGTCTTTCACGAAGGTCGGCAATCTCCCTGTTGAGTCTTTCAACCTCACGGCGGGCAACCTCAACCTCCATCCTTGCTCTTGCGCTTTCTTCAAGATAATCCTTAATCTGTACTCTGAGATTGTCTGAAGAAGCCGATGCCTTTTTGCATGCGTCTGCCTGATCAAGCGCTACAAGCACAGCTGCCTGGGTAACGGAAAGAGAGGGGTTTGAATTGCAAACCTCTTTAATACTTTTATCAACTGCCTCCGCAAGATTTTCTACATATTCTTCATCGTCTTCAGTTACGATTGTGTAGCTTGCTCCGCCGATTCTTACCTGAACTCTGTTTTTATTCATATTCGCACCTTCTCATTATATGACAATACTAATTAATAAATCTTATAAATCAACAAAATAAGTATAACAGTTTGGTTACAAATTGTCAACAATGCGCTTGTACTGTTTTTGAGGTAAAAAAAGGGTTAAAAACGCTCTGCACTTTAGCATAGTAATAGACTAATACACTAATATATTTCTAAAATCATTTGACTTTATATAGCAATGTTTGGTATAAAATAATAGTGATTATTTAATAAAGGAGTAATATTATGGAAAACACATCACGAAGCACCTTTAACGGCAAGCTCGGATTTATTCTTGCTGCAGCAGGTTCTGCAGTCGGACTCGGAAATCTCTGGCGCTTTCCGTATCTTGCAGCCCAGTACGGCGGCGGTGCATTTCTTTTGATTTATGTTATTCTTGCAATAACCTTCGGCTTTGTACTTATGGTTACCGAGATTGCAATCGGAAGAAAAACGCAGCTCAGTCCTATGAAGGCTTTCGGTGCGCTTAGTAAAAAGTGGGGATGGCTCGGTAAAATTGCAACTCTTGTACCCGTTCTCATTTTCCCGTACTATTGTCTTATCGGCGGTTGGGTAACAAAGTATGCCGCAGTTATGGTATCAGGTCAGCTTGAAGCGTCAACAAACGATTCATTCTTCGGCGAATATATTTCGAATACGGCTGACCCGCTTATTTGGTTTGGCATATTCATCGTTGCAACAACTCTTGTTATCGTCTTTGGCGTTAACAAAGGAATTGAAAAGCTTTCACGCTTTCTTATGCCGGCGCTTCTTGTTCTTACTATTGCACTATCAATTTATGTAGTAACAAGACCGGGCGCAGGTGCAGGCGTAAAGTATTATCTTCTTCCGAGTTTTGAGGATTTAAGCGTTAAAACCTTCCTTGCGGCTCTCGGACAGCTTTTCTATTCAATGTCGCTTGCTATGGGTATTATGATTACATACGGCTCGTATCTCAGCAAGGACCAGAGCATTGAAAATTCGGCAAGACAGATTGAGATTTTCGATACCGCTATCGCATTTCTCGCAGGTCTTATGATTGTTCCGGCAGTGTTCGTTTTCTCAGGCGGCGACAAGGAAGCGCTCGGCACAGGTCCTTCGCTTATGTTTGTAACTCTGCCGAAGGTGTTTAATTCAATGCCCGGCGGCCGCTTCATTGGACTTGCGTTTTTCGTGCTTGTACTTTTCGCTGCTATAACAAGCTCTGTTTCTATAATGGAGGCTATCGTTTCGGGTATTATTGACAGCTTCAATATCAGCCGTACAAAAGCAACCTTTATCGTATTGCTTTACGGTGCCGTTATAGGTGTTGTATGCTCATTCGGTTTCGGTATCTGGAGCAATGTTACAATCATGGGCTTCAGTATTCTCGACTTCCTTGACTTCATTTCAAACAGCATCCTTCTTCCTGTTGTTGGTATGCTCACCTGTATTATGGTCGGCTTTGCCGTTAAGCCTTCAACAATTATTGAAGAGATTGAGATTAACGAGAAGTTCAGGATTAAAAAGTTCTATACCGTTATGGTTAAGTGGATTGCGCCGATATTTATTCTCTTTATCCTTGTATCCTCGATTCTTTCAACCTTAGGTGTAATAAGCATTTAACAAAATTAAAGCCTTCCGCAAGGAAGGCTTTTGTGATATAATTAATAAAAAGCATTTGTAAGGAGATAATAAATGGAATTAATACAGAGTTTTTCGGTTGACCACACCCGTATTATACCCGGAATTTTCACAAGCAGGGTTGATCATCTCGGCGACTATACTGTTACAACCTATGATATAAGACTTAAAAAGCCTAACAGGGAGCCGGCTATTGATGTTGCGGCAATGCATTCACTTGAACATATTATCGCAACATATCTTCGAAATGACCCCGACTGGAAGGACGAGGTTGTTTACTGGGGGCCAATGGGCTGTCTTACAGGATTTTATCTTATTCTCAAAGGCAGCAGGGAGCCGAAGGAGCTTTATACACTGATGCTTGATGCTTTTGAATCTGTTGCCTCTTCAACCGAAGTTCCGGGAGCAACTCCCGTAAATTGCGGCAATTATCTTATGCATAATCTTGAAATGGCTAAATGGTACGCAAAGGAGTTTGCCGATTATCTTAAATCAAATGCAGAAGACAGCAACATCTTTGAATATCCGAAAACCCAGCGCTTTGTTACCGACGACGGTATGCATTTTTTCGATTCATAAAAACTAAAAGGGACTAAGCGTAAGGCGAGGTGCGATAACGAAGGATAGGTTTTGACTTTGTCTTTTTGACTCTAAAACAACAAAAAATCCGCTGAATACGGCAAGTATTCAGCGGATTTTATTATTGCCTTATAGCCTAAAAACACTTTGTCAAAACTGCTTCGCATCCAAAATCAACAGATTTTTTGTCAGAACAATGAATAAAAGTCCATTTGGGCTGGCGCCCTAATGGACTTTTTGAAGCGGTTGTGGCGGAAAAGATGCGATTTTTGGACTAACCTTCGTTATCGCACCTCGCCTTAAAAACTTAGTCCCTTTATATTATTTCTCATCCTTCCAGAAGCACAAATCGTTTTCGTCAAGTCCTATATCCTTTGCTTTGAAGATGGGATTTTTCCCCGCCTTTTTTTGCTTTTCAAAGTCTTTAAGAGCCTTTGCGACAGTGCCTGAAAGTATCAGGCAGCAGGGGATATTTATTACTGTCATACCGCCCATTGTTATATCTGCCATAGTCCATGCAAAGCTCATCGGAATGATTGCGCCAACGAAAATTACGGCAATGCAAAAAATATAAAATATTTTCATGAACCGCTTTGAAGGCGGTCTTTTTTTATTCATATAAGCGATTGCATTGTCCAGGTAATAGAGATTACCGAGAAGCGTTGTAAACGCAAAAAGCACCATTGCTATAGTAATAAATATCGGACCCGCCTTTCCGAACACGGTTGAAATTGCATTTTGAACGTAAGGTGCTCCCGAAACGCTTTCGCCGTATTCGGTGCCGGAGCTCAGGCACATGAGCGCCGTTGCCGTGCAAAGAATCATCGTATCTATGTAAACCGAAATAGTCTGAACAAGTCCCTGCTTCACAGGGTGGGTAACGTCCGCAGATGCTGATGCATTCGGAGCAGAGCCGACGCCCGCTTCGTTTGAATAAAGGCCTCGCTTAATTCCGTATACAAGGCACGAGCCTGAAAGCCCGCCGAGTATAGAGCGAAAATCAAACGCGTCCTCAAATATGAGGGCAAACATTGACGGCACATTTTTTATATTTGCAAAAATTACAACAAGAGAAATAAGCACATACGATATACCCATCACAGGAACAACCTTTTCGGTAAGGCGTATAATTCTTTTTCCTCCGCCGAGAATACAGTAGCCAACGCATACGGCAAGTATTGCGCCGATTATATACGGCGACTTGTTTTCATCATAAAACGAATATGTTGCAAAGGTTGACTGAAGATTATACGAGCAAAGCAGGTTAAAGCCGAAAGCGTAGGTTGCGATAAGAAACACGCAAAACACCATTGAAAGCCAGGGCTTTTTAAGCGCCTTTTCAATATAATACGCGGGTCCGCCGAAACAGTTGCCGTTTTTGTCACGCTGCTTGTAAATCTGGGCAAGCGTACTTTCCATAAATGCCGACGACGCACCGATAATGCACATAAGCCACATCCAGAAGCACGCACCCGGACCGCCAAGGCAGATTGCCGTTGCAACGCCGATAATATTACCCGTGCCAACTCGGGAAGCGGTTGAAACCATAAGTGCCTGAAACGACGACACATGCTGCTTTCCGGATGGTTTTTCGACGATGAGCTTACAAGCTTCGCCAAAGAGCCTTACCTGAACAAACCTTGTACGAAAGGTAAAATAAAGCCCGCCGAATGCCAATATAATTATCAGCACGGGGTAATACATATATTCATCAACCTTGTTAAAGAAGTTTAATATTGCTTCCATTCATATTCTCCAAACAGTTATTTATCTCAATTATATATTAATCCGTTTTTTATTGCAAATTTCCTTCGCCTGCGGGCGAAAGATATATTGTTATAACATACCTTAAATCATCGCACGAATACGTCGCAGTATTAAGATTTACTCCGTCGATTTCTGCAATAACCCTGTCGAGTCTGCCTTCTTCAATAAGCGTGTCGCAAGCGTCGGCATAAAGCTCCGGACTTGAGTATTTAAGCTCAATCAGCACTCCGCCGTCCTCAAGGCGCCGGCGCTCAATATTTTCATAAACCTTGTCTGCGAGCTCGTCGGGAGAAAGCTCTTTTTCAACATAAAGCCCTTCACGGATAAAATAGTTGTCCTCAGTGCTCTCGCTTTTGTAAAACGGCATACCGTCGTCAAGCGTATGGTCAAGCGCCATTTCCTCGTCGGAAAGGCAGAAATAGGAGTAACTTATAACGCCCTTTCCGTCAATTACATCCTCGAAGCTGTCAGCCCAGGTAGGGTCGGTATAATAATAGTTTTCGTCAAGCTTTTGCATTACCCACGCATGACCTTCTGTTTCACCGTCGCGCTCGGCATAACCGCTTATATATGCGCTGCTTAATCCTGCAAGTGAGAGAAGATACTGATACGTTCTTGAATATCCTGAGCACACTGCTTGCGAATACACAAGAGCGCCTTCAATCGTTGCGTCGCGATAAGAGTATTCGCCGTCGGTTTTTTCGTATTTCACATTCTGTGCAACAAGCTCGTATATTTTAAGCGACCTTTCGTACTCATCAGCGTCGAGGTTTACGCCGCTCATAAGCTCTTTTGTGCGTTCTCTTATTATCGGGTCAATTTTATCACATTCCTCTTTAGTATGAATATAGTCAAAATAAACCCTGCCTAAAGAGGAATAAGATATTTTCCCGTTAACCCAGTAGATTTCAGGATGGTCGCCGAGCACACCGCAGAATATGCTGAAAACCTCGTTGTCATCAAACGAGGTACTCACATATATATCCTCGTCAAATTCAAGAAGCGCACGGTATATTTTTTCATATGCGCTTTGCTCTTGCGAATCAAGTGTTTCGTAGTAGAAGTATTCGATATCCTCCTGAGATGTTTCAAGTCTTTGCGAATTGTCGTAGGTTACGCTTTCGGGGATAATCGGTTTTGAAAAAAACGACTTAATCTGCGGCTTGTAAAAAACAGCGCAGACAAGCGCAAACACCAAAAATGCGAGAAGCAGTGATGACACTGCGCTTTTGATAAAGTTTTTCATTTAATCACCTTCAACATAATACCATATTAATGATAAAAAATAAACAAAATATACTATTGAAAGTTTAATGATTATTTAGTATCATATATATAATATATTTTATATTATAGTGATTAAGGATTTACGGAGGTAATTTATGGATAAAACTATTGACCTTGCTCTTATCGGGGACATCCTTGATGAGTATGCAGACGTTAAGGGCTCGCTTATTACAATCCTGCAGAAAACACAGGATGTATACGGCTACCTTCCAAAAGAGGCTATAATCCATATAAGCGAACGAACGGGCATCGCAGAAAGCGAGATTATGGGTGTTGCAACATTTTATACCCAGTTTCGTCTTACTCCTGTCGGAAAGTATCTTATAATGCTTTGCCAGGGTACTGCCTGCCACGTTAATTCAAGCGAGCTTATTCTTGAAACAATCAAGGACGAGCTCGGCATCGACGATGGCGAAACAACCGAGGACGGACTTTTCACACTTAAGTGCGTTGCATGCCTTGGCTGCTGTTCACTTTCGCCCGTTATGATGATTAACGAGGATACTTACGGCTCTCTCACACCGGACAAAACAAAGAGAATTCTTAATGAGTTAAGGGAGGCGGATTAATATGCGTATAGTAGTCGGACAGGGCTCCTGCGGTATTGCAGCAGGTGCCGAAAAAGTCAGAAAGGCGCTTCTCAAGCAAAACCTTAACGAAACAGAGCTTACTATTGCGGGTTGTATCGGTATGTGTTATCTTGAGCCGATTGTTGATATTTATGACGACAACGGTGAGGTTAAAAGGCTTGTTAAGGTAAACGAAAGTGACGCAGAGAAAATTGCCGAATATGTCAACACGGGTGACGAAACGGCAATAAAAGACCTCCTTGTTTCTGATGAGGATAAGCAGTTTCTTGAAAAGCAGACAAGAATTGCGCTTCGCCGCTGCGGCGTCATCAACCCTGAGGAGCTTGACGATTTCATAAAGGCAGATGGTTACAGCGCACTTAAAAAAGCTGTGTGTGAAATGAGCCCTGAGGATGTCATTGAAACGATTAAGGTTTCGGGACTTGCAGGGCGTGGCGGCGCCGGCTTCCCGACATGGTTTAAGTGGAACGCTGCAAGGCAGTCCGAGGGCGATGAAAAATACCTTATCTGTAACGCCGATGAGGGCGACCCCGGGGCGTTTATGGATAGAGCGGTTATTGAATCAGACCCGCACAATCTCATTGAGGGTATGCTTATCGGCGCTTATGCGATTGGCGCAAAGCATGCAGTTGTGTATGTCCGCGCGGAATATCCTCTTGCAATTAAAAGACTTCAGCGTGCAATTAAGCAGGCTACCGAAGCAGGCTATCTCGGCGATAATATTTTCGGCACAGACTTTTCCTGTGATATGACGATAAAGGCAGGCGCCGGCGCATTTGTATGCGGCGAGGAAACTGCGCTTATAGAATCTCTTGAGGGACACAGAGGAATGCCGAGGCTCAAGCCTCCGTTCCCGGCACAGTCCGGTTTCTGGCGTAAGCCGTCAAACATCAACAATGTTGAAACCTTTGCAAATGTCGGCTGGATTATCCTTAACGGCGGCGAGGCATTCTCCGCAATGGGCACTGAAGGCTCAAAGGGTACAAAGGTATTTGCCGTAACGGGTAAGGTTAAAAGAAGCGGACTTGTTGAAATCCCTATGGGTAAAACACTTCGTGATGTCATCTTTGACATCGGCGGAGGTATGAAGGGCGACAAGCCGTTCAAGGCCGTTCAGATGGGCGGACCATCAGGCGGCTGTATTCCTGCTGATTTGATTGACACCGTTATTGACTATAAGGCTCTCGGCGCTACGGGCGCAATTATGGGCTCGGGCGGTATGGTTGTTATGGATGAAAGCACCTGTATGGTAGGCATGGCGAAATTCTTCCTCGACTTTACTGCGAAAGAGTCCTGCGGTAAGTGTATTCACTGCAGAATCGGAACGACGAGAATGCTTGAAATCCTCACAAGAATCACAAAGGGTGAGGGTAAGCCGGGCGATATTGAGCTTCTTGAGGAGCTTTGCTACGGCATCAAGGACGGTGCACTTTGCGGTCTCGGACAGACTGCGCCTAACCCGGTTCTTACAACAATAAAGTATTTCCGTGATGAGTATGAGGCTCACATAAATGACAAAAAATGTCCTTCGGGCGAATGTTCAGACCTTGTTGAGTATCATATTGTTGAGGACAAGTGCAAGGGTTGTACTCTTTGCGCAAGAAACTGCCCTGTTGACGCAATCACGGGCGAGGTTAAGAAGCCTCACTTCATTGACACAGACAAATGTATCAAATGCGGTAAGTGTTATTCCTCATGCCGTTTTGATGCAATTATCAAAAGATAAGAAAGGAGCAGACAGATATGATTAACTTAACTATTAACGGTAAAGCGATTACTGCTCCTGAAGGCAGTACGATACTTGAAGCAGCACGTGCAAACGGCATATATATTCCCACCCTCTGCTATGATGAAGCAGTTGAGGTTTACGGTGCCTGCGGCGTATGCGTTGTTGAGGCTGAGGGCGTGCCTAAGCTTCTTCGTTCCTGCTCCGCAAAGGTAAGCGAGGGTATGGTTATCAACACCGAAAGCGAAAGGGTTGTAAAATCAAGAAAGATTGCAATGGAGCTTCTTATGTCCGCCCACGACGGCGACTGCGTTGCTCCGTGCCAGCTTGCCTGCCCTGCAAACACAGACTGTCAGGGATATGTCGGTCTTATTGCAAACGGTGAATTTGACGCAGCGTTAAAGCTTATTAAGAATAAAATCCCGCTTCCTGCATCAATCGGCCGAGTTTGTCCTCATCCGTGCGAAACAGCCTGCAGAAGAAAAAAGGTTGAAGAACCGATTAATATTGCGCAGCTTAAGTTTTTTGCCGCTGATATTGACCTTAAGGGTGAAAGCTATCTTCCTCCCGTCGCAGAAGAAACAGGAAAAAAGATTGCCATTGTCGGCGGCGGTCCCGGCGGACTTACAGCGGCGTACTATCTTCGTCAGTTAGGTCACGAGGTTACCGTCTTTGATATGATGGAAAAGATGGGCGGTATGCTTCGTTACGGTATTCCCGAATACAGACTGCCAAAGGCAGTGCTTGATTCCGAAATAGCGCTTATTGAAAAGCTTGGCGTAAGACTTTGCAACAATGTAAAGTTCGGCAGGGATATCACAATAGATATGCTTAAGAAGGTAAACGACGCAATCATCCTTGCACCCGGTGCGTGGAAGTCAAGCCCGATGCGTGTAAAGGGTGAGGAATACGACGGCGTATGGGGCGGCATCGACTTCCTTCGAAGCGTTATCAAGGGCGAAAGTGTAAACATCGGCGACAGAGTTGCAGTGTGCGGCGGCGGTAACACCGCAATGGACGCGTGCCGTACAGCAGTTCGTCTCGGCGCAAAAGAGGTTTACGTAATCTATCGTCGTACTGAGGCTGAAATGCCTGCAGAGGAAATTGAGATTAAAGAGTCTAAGGAAGAGGGAGTAATCTATAAATTCCTCACAAATCCGACAGAAATTCACGCTGAAAACGGAAAGGTTGTCGGTATGACTCTTCAGCTTATGGAGCTTGGCGAGCCCGACGCAAGCGGAAGAAGGCGCCCTGTTGCCATTGAAGGCAAGACGGAGTATCTTCCTCTTGACAGCGTAATTATGGCAATCGGTCAGAAGCTTGATGCAAGTGATTTCAGCGACGTTGAGCTTACCGACAGAGGCAATATTCTTGCTGACGAGGACACCTTTATGACAAATATCGAAGGTGTGTTTGCAATCGGTGACGCGACAAATAAGGGCGCTTCTATAGCTATTGAGGCTATCGGCGAGGCTGACCGCTGTGTTAAGATTGTTGACGCATATCTTAAGGGCGAGCAGTTTGAAATCGACACTCCTTATCTCAGCAAAAGGGACGACGACAAAGTTGACGTTTCTGACAGAGAGGTTGTGCCAAGGACAAACGCAAGCGTACTTGATGCAAATGTAAGAAATAAGTGCTTTGACGAGGTTTCGCTCGGCCTTACCGTTGAAGAGGCACAGAAGGAAGCGCAGCGCTGCCTTGAATGTGGCTGTCGCGAATATTTCAAGTGCAAGCTTCTTAATGTAGCACAGCGCTACGACATTCATCCCGAACGCTTTGAGGGTGAAATGCCGCAGAAATATACACACGATGAAAATTCATTTATTGAGCGTAATGTTTCGAAGTGTATTCTTTGCGGACTTTGTGTGCGTTCCTGCCGTGAGGTAATGGATATTCACGCAATCGGTCTTCTCGGCAGAGGCTTTTCAACAAGTGTTTCGCCGGCATTTTCACTTCCGCTTGACCAGACGAAGTGTACCAACTGCGGACTTTGCGTAAAGCTTTGCCCGACCGGCGCACTCACTGAAAAGTCAACGATGAAAAAGCAGGTACCGCTTAACGAGCAGTACAGCGTTGAAAGAACAAATCTTGACGGCAAGGATTGTGAAGTGCTTGTTTCAAGATATAACGGCAAGGTTATGCGCGTTATTCCAAACGATGAAAACGCAAGAAGCGTTGACAGACAAAAGCTAATAAGTAAATTTACAGAGGAATAATTATGGATGAATTTAAGGTAATTGAAATAAAGAAAAGCGTTTTTGAAAACAACGACAAGGAGGCTGACAGATTAAGGCAGGAGCTCAAAAAGGAAAAAACCTTTCTCTTAAACCTTATGTCATCACCCGGTTCGGGCAAAACAACTACCCTTAAGGCAACTATCGCACGCCTTAAGGATGAGATGAGAATAGGTGTTATGGAGGCTGATATCGACTCCGACGTTGACGCGAAAACCATTGCCGATACGGGCGTGCGTTCAATCCAGCTTCATACAGGCGGTATGTGCCATCTTGACGCAGGTATGACCGAGCAGGGATTAAAGGAATTCGGCACCGATGAACTCGATTTTGTGGTGCTTGAAAACGTCGGAAACCTTGTTTGTCCTGCAGAATTCGACACGGGCTCAAGCAAAAACGCAATGATTCTTTCGGTTCCCGAAGGCGATGACAAGCCGCTGAAATACCCTCTTATGTTCACAATTGCAGATGTTGTTCTTATAAACAAGATTGACACAAAATCAGTTTTCGATTTTGATGATGACGCAGTTGTTGAAAGAATAAAAAAGCTTAATCCAAATGCTGATATCTTCTTCATTTCCGCAAAAACCGGAGAGGGAGTTGACGCTTGGTGCGACTGGATAAGAAAAGAGGTTAAAAGCTGGAATAGCTGATGCACGAATTAGGTGTGGTTATCGGTCTGTTTGAAACGCTCAGACAGATTAAAGAGGAGCAAAATTTAATCGAAATAAAAAGGGTTGTGCTCGATGTCGGTGAGATGTCGGGCATACTCCCCGATTATCTCAGCGAATGCTGGAAGGCGGCAGGGCTTGAAACTGAGTTTGAAAAGACAACGCTCAGCCTCAACCGTATTGCAGCCGTAGGCAAATGCTCCTGCTCAAAAGAATTTGAGTTAATAAAAAACAGCCGAATTTGTCCGTATTGTCATAAAAGTGACTATACCGTTATTGACGGCACACAGTTTGAAATCAATCACATAGTTGCAAAATAATAACCTGACTTGTAAGCAAGTCAGGTTATTATTTGTATATTTTAACAGCTACGATTGTTCGCTGTTTTTTTGTTGTCCGAAGGGGAGAGCATACCTGAAACCTGCCAAACCCTCGCACCGAGATTATATCTCCGTCCTGTGTCTTCTGCGATGGATTTTGACATAGGCGGGAATTTACAAACACCCTGTCAGAAGAAAAAAGTTCGCTGCAGCTTTTTCTTGAAAGGTGAAAAACTCCGGCAATAAGATTGTCCGCACGAAGAGAGGAAACATTTATTTCGATTTCCTCCGGCTGATTAACCGCCGTGTCGGGAAGACAGTCAATAAGCGAACATTTTACAGTGGTGTGTCTGACTCTTGAAAGGCTTTCGCAAATGTATTTCGCAATGCTCTCAAGACAAAAAAGATATGCCTTGTTTTCGCTTATTACAATATCTCCGAGAAGTTCTCTTTTTATTCCGAGGTTCATGAGTGCACCAAGAAAATCTCTGTGTGAAAGCTTGTCTGCGAATTTTGGTGCGCTTGGAGAAATGCAGATTATGCGTATCGGGAAATCGGAATAATCTATCTCGTCGCCAAAGCCCGCGACAACTCTTTCGGCGTTTTCATAACCGCCGAATTTAATACAGGGCAGATATTCGCCCTCGAGTATGCTTTGCTCGTCGAGGTTGAGAAAATCCGTAAATACTTTATAGTTTTTTTCAAAAGCACGGTTATATAATTCGTTAAATCTTTTTTTATCCATAGCAAAAAATAAAGGGGTAGGATAGCCTACCCCTTTCTGAATTCAATTATTTTACCTTAGCGCCTTTTGTTTCCATCATATATTCGTCTGATGCAGGGAAGTGAATATCATATGTTACAAGAAGTGTAGCCGACTTATCTTTAAGTACTGCAACGCTTGCGTGCTGTACTGCGATATGAGCCTCCATATGATAATCAGCGGTTGTGATAAGACCTGTTGCAGTATCAACAACAACTGTTGCAACGCCGCCTTGATAGTTAACAACTACGTTTTCAGCGGTTGTGCCCGATGCCCAGCTGAGAATTGAGATTGACTCAACAGTTTCGTCGATAGCGCCGAGAGTTGAGAACATATGGCCCTGTGCATCTGCACCCTTGTGCGACATATTAACCTTTACAGGCTGAATCTGAAGGGTGATGGTTCCGTCGCCGTTATCCTTAACGCTTGCGTCAAGAACATCGTCTTTAGTAAGACGCGAGGTCTGGAGCGACTCGCCGTTTTCATCAACGTCAAGGTTAGGATCTCTGTTTTCGCAAGGAGAAAGACCGTTAAGTCCGGGTGAATAAAGACCACCTACAACGCCGGGTACAAGACCGTTAATTGTTCCGTTTTCCTTACCCTCAATCATAATGTTTGAAACATTAAGGGTTTCTTCACCGAGAAGTGCGTACCATGTAACCGTGTTGCCCTGGTCGTCTATATACTCTTTTGTCTGTGCCTTGGTCTTGTCGTATGCTGTGTTGTAGTAGGTAACAACGTCCTCGATTGAGCCAAAGTCAACACCGCCGTATGTACCTGCTTCAAACGAAGTTTCAAGAACGCTTACGTCCTCTTCTTCACCTGAACCTGTATCAACAACCTTTTCGGGTCTTGTGATAAGGAAGATGTTAACGCCGATAGCAATAACAAGTAAAACACACAAGAATATGTTAAACTTTGTAAGCTTTGATTTCTTTTTCATAATCATAAATCCCCTTTAATAGATTATTACTTATATATAATATACTAAAATAGCGCAATTTTCAATAGTTTTTGACTATTTTATTTTACAGTGTATTTTTCGAGGTATTCCTCAAATGTCTGCATAAAGGATTTATTGTCGGAGTTTTTAACCTCCTTAAGATAGCTGTGCGTCTGGAAGCTTCCGTGTGAAAGCTCGATAATGCTTACCGCAAGGCTTGAACAGTGGTCAGCAATTCGCTCAAACGAGTTGATAATATCAATGAAAAGCATACCCTGCTCAAAGTCGCACTTGCCGTCTTCAACACGTTTTTCGTGCTTTTCACGAAGCTCATATTTTAGGTTGTTGATTACCTGCTCAAGCGGCTCAACCTTTTTTGCAAGCTTAACGTCATCGTTTATAAATGCCTCGGTAGAAAGGTCAACAATCTCTTTTACTGCTTTTGACATAATATCAAGCTCTCTGTTTGCCGAGTCAGAGAAGTGGATTTTGTTTTTGTGCATTCTTCTTTTTGTTTTAAGAATGTTATAGCCGTAGTCGCCGATACGCTCAAAATTACCGATTGAGTGGGTAAGCTTGTTAAGTCTTACCGAGTCGTATATACTCAAATTCATTGTGCTGATTTTTACAAGGTAGGTTTCAAGCTCATCCTCATAGTTATCAAGCTGCTTTTCGATATCTTTAATACGGGCGTCTTTGTCACGGTTGAAAAGCTTGATAAAATCAAGGCTTAAATAGATATTCTCTTTTGCGAGCTTCGCCATATCGTCGCACTGCTCTTTAACCTTGTCAAGTGCATAAGACGGTGATAGAAGGAAACGCTCGTCAACAAGACCGCTTGCTTCGGATTCACTCTTATGCGCTTTTTCGTTCTCTGATTCGGGAATGATAATATACATAAGCTTTTCAAGCTGCTTGCCGAACGGAAAGAGGATAAGAGTTGTAAATATGTTAAATACCGAGTGGATTATAGCAATTGAAACGGCGTTAACCTGTGCGTCAACAAACGGAAGTCCTCCGATTATAAAGTCAGCGCCGTAAAAGCAGAGCATTGCCGCTATTGCGCCGAGCACGCTGTATATAAGATAAACTCCCGCCGTTCTTTTTGCATTTTTGCTTGTTCCGATTGAAGAGAGAAGAACGGGAACGCATGCACCGATATTCTGACCGAGAATAATCGGAAACGCTGCACCGACAGTAATTGAGCCTGTTACCGAGAGCGCCTGCAAAATACCGACTGACGCGGACGAGCTTTGCACGATTGCAGTAAGAACTGTTCCGGCAATAAGGCCGAGTAAAGGATTTGAAAACTTTGTAAGTAAGCCTGTGAATTCGGGTATGTTTTTAAGTCCTTCAACAGAACCGCTCATGGTTTGCATTCCTATTAAAAGCACTGCAAAGCCAAGAAGAATTGAACCGATATTCTTCTTTTTCTCACTCTTGAAGAACATAAAGAGAATGATGCCTATAAGAGCAAGAACAGGAGCAAAGGAGCTTGGTTTGAAAAGACTTAAAATAATACTGCCGTTACCCTGAATATTTGTGAGCGATAAAAGCCATGCGGTTACCGTTGTGCCTATATGGGCGCCCATTATAATTCCGATAACCTGTCCGAGCTGCATAATCCCGCTGTTTACGAAGCCGACAGCCATAACCGTTACAGCGCTTGACGACTGAATAATACCCGTTACGATTGTACCGAGTATTAAGCCCTTAAAACGGGTGTTCGTCATTTTTTCAAGTATGCTTTCAAGCTTACCGCCGCTGACCTTTTCAAGTCCGATTCCCATCGTTTTCATACCGAAGAGGAACAGGGCAAGTCCGCTTACAAAGGTCAATACATCAAAAATTGTCATATGGTTCTCCTGTTAATATTTGCAGTAAATCGGCGAAGTTATCGCCATATGCTTTTTTACCGAGTCAATTTCTCCCCAAAGCTCAGCGCGGTACCACTTGCCTTTTTCAAGTGTGATTTGCGCCTTCGTTTCATTACAGGGGATTTCAAGGGCGGTTTCACCACCGTTTGTAATAATCTTTATTGTGTTATATTTTATCCTTTCGTCGTGAAGCTTTTCACGGCGAAGGTTAAAATCAGTTTCAAATAAAAGAGTTGCTTTTCCCTCGGGAACCGTGTCGCCGAGACGGTATTGCTTTTCGCCCGACAAAACGCTCATAAAAAAGCCGAAGCCGCCTGAAACAACGCTTCTTCCGTTTCTTATTGCGTCAAGCGCCGCTTCTTCGCACACATCGCCGTCAATATCAAGATATGTGCAGCCATAGTGACCGTACGGGGAAATGCCGTGCCAGTCCCTGCCGTATGTCGCGGCAAGTTTATAGCCCTTATCAAGAAGCGAGGTCCAGAATATGTGCGCCATATCGTTTTCATATGAAAAGCTCCTGAGGTTGTCATGGAGTATTTCCATATAATCCACTTGCGACCAGTCCCTAACCTCAAACTCCCATCTGCCGCCTGTGCATACGGGAGAGCCAATCTGGCAAGGGTGTGCAACGCCGACAAGTCCGCCCTGCGCTTTTATCTCTTTTATCTTGTCGTCTATATTATAAGGTTTAACCTCACGCCAGTCAACAAATTTTTTGCACCCCAAAACAAGCATATGACCGAAATAAGTCGTCCACTCAATTCCTCTTATTGCAGGGATAATGCTGTCGTTAAGCTCGTCCCAGCCCGAAACGGTGTTGTGGTCGGTTAATGCGATAAGCGAAAGTCCGTCATCTTTTGCGGCGTTTTGAAGCTCGCTTACCTGAAAACTTCCGTCAGAATGTACGGTGTGGCAGTGAAGCTCACAAGGATACCAGCTCATAGTTCCACCCCCTGTACAACAAGTGAATAGTCTACATCACAGCACACGCAGTGAACGTTTACGCAAACGCACCACAATCCTTCTTTTATTTCGGTTTTGATAAAGCCGGGTGAAGAAAGCTTTTCGCTTATTATATGCTCCTGCGTGCTGTCCTGTCGGTGGGCAGCGCCTATGTAGTTTGAGTTTTCGTCAACCGAAATTGTCAGCAGATTGTTTACCGGCAGATATTCATTTGGTCTGCCTACAAGCGGTTCGTTGTATTTTTCAAAGCATTCCTTGATTTCCTTAATCGCTTTGCTTCTGCTTGAAAGAGTTTTCGGCGAATACGAAAAGCTCAGCTTTATACACTTAAGTCCGTCGGGAACTGTAAAGGTGTGATAAATATTAGTTTTGTCGTTGTCGGGAGTCAGCCGACCTTTTACATTAAGAAGTATCATATTTTCTCTCCGTTTTCCGTCACTTAAAATTATATAATATAATGTTATCATTTTCAATTGATATTATTGAATAAAAATGTTATATTGTTTTTGGTGATATGTATGAAAAGAGAAAAGCTTGACAGCCGATGCTGGATGAAAAACATTGACGACAGTAAAGAGGTTTTAAGCCTGAATCTTGCAGGCACTCACGACTGCGTTGCAAGATATGTTCAGTTTTCAAGGCTTGCAAGGTGTCAGAGCCTTAGCATATATCACCAGCTTTTAATCGGCATAAGAGGGCTTGACATAAGAGTTAAAAGCGACGGAGAAAGGCTTTTGATGGTGCACGGAAATGCAAACGCTTATAATAATGCGCTGCGCCTTGGCGGTCAGATGGATATGGTTGACGTTCTTGCAGACTGCTACCGCTTTCTTGAGCGTTTTCCGAGCGAGTGCATTGTTTTTCAGTTCAAAAACGATAGCAATCTTGAAAGGGAAAAATGCTTTAACAACCTTTATAACACATATATAAAAAAGAATAAAAAAGCATGGTTTCTTGAAAACAGAAGTCCGTCGATTAAAGAGGCGCGAGGAAAAATAATTCTCCTTCGCAGATGTAAAATGGAGGAGAGGGAAGAGTATACCGATATGAATACGGGCATTGACTTTTCCCGCTGGGTTGAACAGGATGACGCTGTAAACGAACCGCTTTATCTTGAAACGCTCGGAAAACACAGTATGACCTTTTATATTCAGGACCGATACGCATATAAGCCTGAGCCGAGATGGAATGAGGTTATAGTGCCTTTTCTTGAAGAGCGCAAGAAATTTGACGGCACTTATGTAATAAACTATCTCTCAACCGCCGGAGGTATAAAAGGACCGTATGAAAATTCAAAATATATCAATCCGAGGTTTATGGATTATCCGCTGGAAAAAGGTGTTTACTACGGAATGACATATATTGATTTTCCTTCAAAGGAGCTTGTTGAAAAGATAATTAATTCAAACGGTGATTTGTTATGAAACTTAAAGATATAAATATTCGTGACCCGTTCATTCTTTGCGAAAACTCAAGGTATTACCTTTACGGCACAAGGGCAAAGGATTTCGGTATGCGGGTTTCGGGATTTGATGTTTATGTATCAGATGACCTTGAAAATTTCAGCGAAGCCAAATGCTGCTTTGATTCTGAAAAGGCTGGGCTAAATAACGGAGTCAACTGGGCGCCCGAGGTTCATAAATATGGCGGCAAATATTATATGTTTGCAACCTTTACAAAAGAAAACGGACTAAGAGGAACGTATATTCTTTCATCAGACAGCCCTGAGGGCGAGTTTACTCTTCACTCTCACGGCGCCGTCACACCTTATGAATGGGAGTGCCTTGACGGAACTCTTTATGTTGAAAACGGTGAGGCGTACCTTGTTTTCTGTCACGAGCACACACAGATTACCGACGGTACCATATGCTATGTAAAGCTTTCGCCTGACCTTAAGAAAGCGCAGGGCGAAGTCGCCATTATCTTTTCGGGCTCTTCTCCTTATTATGTTGAAGAAAAACCGAAGGGAGAGCATTATATAACCGACGGACCGTTTATGCACAAAAACGCTGACGGCAAGCTTTATATGATATGGTCAACCTTCATTAATCACAGATATTCCCAGTGTATTGCCCGTTCGGTAACAGGCAGCATTACGGGAAAATTCGAGCACCTTGAACCGCTTATTAAAGATGATGGCGGTCACGGTATGATTTTTGAACACGGTAAGGATTTATATCTTACCTTTCATTCGCCGAACGAAACAGGATACGAAAGACCGAAAATTGTTCCCGTTTGCGAAACTGACAGCGGTCTTATTATAAAGGGGTAGAGTAATGGATATTAAAACAAAATTTGACAACACAGTTGCAAAAATAATTGATAAGGTAACCGCATCGGGCGTTATGCAGGAGGAGATGACTGCAACGGGCGAAAACCTTGTGTTTGAAAACATGCCGGAGCTTATAAGAAGTTCGGCAAACGAGGGTATGGTGCTTCTTAAAAATGAGGGAATACTCCCGATTAAAGAGGACAAAACCGTATCCCTTTTCGGCAGATGTCAGAGGGATTATTTCTATGTCGGTTACGGTAGCGGCGGCGACGTAAACGCGCCTTATTTTGTAAACCCTGTTGAAGGGCTTGAGAACGCCGGCATAAAGTTAAATAAATCGCTTGTTCAAACATATAAAATCTGGTGTGAAAAAAATCCTGTAAGTCACGGCTACTGGGGTCATTGGCCGATGAACTATCCTGAAATGCCTGTAACGGCTGAAATTGCAAACGCCTCGGCGCAAAAGAGCGATATAGCAGTTGTAATACTCGGAAGAGCTGCAGGTGAGGACAGGGAAAATAAGCTTGAAAAGGGAAGCTACTATCTTACCGACACCGAGCTTGATATGCTTGATAATATCTGTAACGCTTTTGACGAGGTTGCCGTAATTATGGACTGCGGCAACATCATTGATATGAGCTGGACTCTTAAATATGGCGAAAGAATAAAAGCGATTCTTTACGCTTGGCAGTGCGGTATGGAAAGCGGAAATGCGCTCGGCGATGTGCTTTCGGGCAAGGTTAACCCGTCAGGCAGTCTTTCGGATACCATTGCCGTAAATTATGAGGATTATCCGAGCGCTGACAATTTCGGCGGCAAGGATTATAACGAATACTGCGAGGATATTTTTGTAGGCTACAGGTATTTTGAAACCTTTGATAAAAGCAAGGTGCTTTACCCGTTTGGATTCGGTTTGTCATATACTGATTTTGAAATTACGGACTCGTCATTTAAGTTTGAGGCAGATAAATTTAACGTAACAGTAAGCGTTAAAAATGTCGGTGATGTTTCGGGAAAGAAAGCGGTTCAGCTTTATCTTAAAGCTCCTCAGGGCAAACACTCAAAGGCAGAGAGAAGTCTTGTTGCTTTTGGAAAAACCTCGCTTTTAAGCGCAGGGGAAACTGACAATCTTAACTTCAGCTTTACCCTTTATGATATTTCTACATATGACGATACGGGAGTTACCGGCGAAAAAAGCTCCTACGTTATCGAACCGGGAAATTATGAGTTTTTTGCAGGCTTTGATGTTAGAGGGGATTATAAGGTCGGCGAGGTTGAGCTCGGTTTTCAGGTTACCGAAAGATGTCATCAGGCTTGCGCTCCACAGCGCAGCTTTGATAAAATTACCGCTCGTGAAGTAGACGGAAAGCTTATGCCTATTCGCACGTCGGCGTATGCTGCAAAACCTTATTTAAGACAGAGAATTCTTGATAATATGCCTGTTGAAATCGGCTACCGTGAGAATACAGGAGAAAAGCTTGAGGATGTTGTAAGCGGAAAAATCACTCTTGACGATTTTATAAAAACGCTTACTAACGAGGAGCTTGAGGTGCTTTCCCGAGGTCAGGGCTATATGAACAGCGAGCACGGGGTTGAGGGCAACGCAGGCGCTTTCGGCGGAACGTCGCAGTCGCTCATCGAAAAAGGCGTGCTTCCGATAATAACAACCGACGGACCTGCCGGCATAAGAATAAAGCGTTTCACATCGCTTATTCCGTGCGGTACGGCGCTTGCCTGCACAATGAACACTGCGCTTGTTGAGGAGCTTGCAAAGTGCTTCGGCAGGGAGATGGTATTCAGAGAAACAGACGTAATTCTTGCACCGGGTATGAATATCCACAGAAATGTGCTATGCGGAAGAAACTTTGAGTATTTTTCAGAGGATCCTGTTCTTTCCGGTTATATAAGCGCTGCGTTTGTAAACGGTATTCAGTCAAACGGCGTTTCGGCTTGTCCAAAGCATTTTGCCTGCAACAATCAGGAAACGAAAAGGACAAAGACCGATACGGTTATAACCGAAAGAGCACTTCGTGAAATCTATCTTAAGGGCTTTGAAATCTGCGTTAAAAATGCAAAGCCCATGAATATTATGACAAGCTACAATAAGATTAACGGAGTATGGAATCATTATAATTTCGACCTTGTAAAAACCATTCTTCGTGACGAATGGGACTTCGACGGCAATGTTATGACGGACTGGTGGATGCAAAAGAGCAAGAGCCCCGAATTCCCTGTGATAAGGGACAACGCTTACCGAGTTCGCTCAAGGGTTAACGTTCTTATGCCTGGCGGAAAGCAGACGGATAAAAAGTATAAATCAGACGGCACACTTCTTAAAACACTCGGCAAGCCCGACGGCATAACAAGAGCTGAGCTTGAAGAAAATGCGAAGCCGGTACTTGAGCTTGTAATAAAACTTAAAATGAAAGGTTAAAAATGAACCGGACAGAAAGACTGCTATTTTTAATAAAATATCTCATAAATGAAAACGACAGGTACAGCACTCTTGAAATTCCCCAATCAAATGAGGAGCGTTTCAGGCTTTATCGTTCGCTTGTAAATGTGCGTATGCCGGATTCAATAGGAGACGATTATCTTGCAGCAGAGGATGAATATCTGAAATCTCTTATTGATGATAAGGGGATAACTGATATAGATACTTTAACGGAGTCAGAGCCTGATATTTTTATTTGGCAGGGGGATATTACTACGCTTTGCTGCGATGCAATAGTTAACGCCGCAAATTCTCAGATGCTCGGCTGCTTCGTTCCCTGTCACGCTTGTATAGATAACTGTATTCACACCTTTTCAGGCGTAAGGCTTCGTATAAAATGCGATGAGCTTATGAAGGCTCAGGGGTTTGAGGAGCCGACAGGAACGGCGAAAATTACACCTGCCTACAATCTGCCGTGTAAGTACGTTATTCATACTGTCGGGCCGATTGTAAGCGGTGCGCTTACCAAAAAGGACTGCAGTCTGCTTGAAAGCTGCTATCGCTCCTGCCTTGAGATTGCGGAGGAAAACGGTGCGAAAAGCATCGCCTTTTGCTGTATTTCAACCGGTGTTTTCGGATTTCCTCAAAGAGAGGCTGCCGAGATTGCGGTAAAAACCGTAAGGCAGTATAAAGCTCAAACCAAAAGCAATATTAAGGTTATATTTAATGTTTTTAAGGACGAGGACAAAACAATCTATGAAAACATACTCGGAAAAAAATTAAAAAAATAAAAAGGCTGATTGACGGCGCAGATGCTGTTTTTGCAGGCACAGGCGCCGCCTGAAATAAAAAAGCGCTCCATTTGTATCAATGCGGATATAAATGAAGCTCTTTCGGATTTGATTAAATAATATAACGGACTATCGGTTAATTCCGACAGTCCGTTTCGTTTTTATATAGATTTTACGCGGTAGACCTTAACGCCGTGCTTCGGTACCGAAACGCTAATGTTTGAAGTAACCGTTCTTTCGTCGCTCCAAAGGTCGTGAATTTCATATGTGCTAACCTTACCAAAATCAAGGTAGCTGTCCTGCGTAAGCGCCTCGAGTGAAAAGCGTGCAGTTCTTGCAGAGCTTTTTGGATTAAAGAAGCAAAGTGCAACGTCGCCGTTTGAAAGCGGTCGTGCAAGAATGTCAACACCTACGGATTTTGCAATTCTCTTTGCGGGCTTACAAAGCACATCCTGGTCTATTGCAATAAGCTGCTTGTTTGTTAGAATCTTGAGTGTTGAACTGTTGTTTACAGGATTTGAATTTCCGTCAAGAAGCTTTCTTATATCGTTTCCGAGCATAAGAGGAGCTGCCATCATACACCATAAAGAGAAGTGCGCAATGTTCTCGTTTTCGGTAAGCTTGCCGTTTCCTACCTCGAGCATATCGGGGTCGTTATAAGCGCCGACTCTTGCAAAGCTGTACTTCTTTATCGTGTGCTTATAAATAAGGTTGATGCTCTTCCAAAACGGGAAAATATCGTGGGTTGTGCGCCACATATTACCTGCCTTTGCGCCCCAAAGGTAAGGTTTTGCGTGCCCCCATTCGCATATTGAGAATGTTATCGGCTTTTCCTCTGTGCCGGTAAACTCAGCCCATTCCTTAGTAGCCTGCTTGAGCGCTTTGCCCATTCGCTGATACTGAATGAACGAGGAGTCAACAAAGGTTGCAACAGGATTTTGAAGAACAATTTTGTTTACGCCCTCTTCAAGTTTGATTTTAAGCTGAACTCTTCCGTTGTCGCTGAAGCCGAAGCCCTTCGGGAAGTTTACCTCGAAAAGAGTATCGTTCACGATAACCTGAAGGTACTGCTCCTTCAGTGAAAAGTCTTTGCCGTAAACAATAGTAAGGATGTATTCACCCTCTTCAACGAGCGGAGTTTTAAGCGTAGCCGTGCCTGAGCCGTGGCTTATAAAACCGATTGCTTTGCCGCTCGGTAAATCCTTGTCGGTGATTGTTTTTGCTCTGCCGGTGTATTCAGCCCTGTCAGGCGGAAGAGTGATGTATTCGCTTTCGCCGAGTTTGTTAAGCTCAAGATATTCAATCGGCGGACAGCTGCTGCTGATTGAACTGTGATGGCAGAAATCATATTTGAGAAATTCGCATCCCCATGATGCAAAGGTGCGTGCGTCGAGAAGCTCGTTGCCAAGCGACGCAGGCATATCCTCACAGGTGAGAGTGCCGTTTGAGGAATAAAGGCCAACCTTTAAGCCTTTTTCGTTAATTCTCTTGATAAGTTCCGGTATACCGTCGCTGAAGGTTCTCAAATCACCCTGAAGCTTTCCGTCGGCATCCCTCATAGAACTTTGCCAGCAGTCATCGAGGTTTACGTATTTGTAACCTGCGTCCGCAAGACCTGTGTTTACAAGCGCGTCGGCGATTTCTTCGATAAGAGTCTGGTCGATGTGATTTCTAAAGGTGTTCCAGCTGGACCATCCCATTGGAGGAGTCGGCGCCATACCTTCATCGTAATCCTCAAGCTTGTCCACGTCTATGGTAAGCTTTCTTGGGGTAAACACTCTTTTCATTGCACAAAGGGGGCAATGTCCATTTACCTTCATAACCATAAACCATGCGACAAATGCCACAAAAAGAATTAGTAAAATTGTCAAAAGCACAATTAATAATTTAATCATTACAGTCCTATCTCCTCAAAAAACTTCAGCTGATTTTCAGCCTCGGTCAAAGTATTATTATCTCCTAAATTTGAAATGGCTTTTTTGGTAAAGCTTCGTCGGTGCTTTGCCGTATAAGCAAATCGGTATACCCACGCCGCAGGGGTGAGGTAAGGCCTTTTGTCAATAAAGCCGATATATTTAAGCCGCCTTAATTTCTCGTAAGACGGGAAGGCAAGCCGAAGCCTTGTCATAAGCGGCGAAACGCTTTTACCCTCTTCAAGCTCACGCCTTGTAAGAACGGCGCTCTTGTTGTCGGAAAGGCTGCCGAACACACCTGATGAAACGAGGTACTCTTCAAGCTTGTTTGTGTCGCCTCCAAAGTCCGTGCCAACGCCGAACCAGCGGCTGCAGACAGTTAGAATGTTTTTACCGAAAGCCGAAAGGTTAAGCTTTTCAAGCTCCGCAAAAACCTTGTCATAGTTAATCTCGAAAGTCTTCTGAAGCACAGCCATATCAAGCACAAGGCGTATGCCTGCGCCGTAATATTTTATATGGTGTGCCATATGCGCAATGAGATACGCAAGGTGAAAGTCCGCCTCCAAAACGCCCTTGACTCCGTTAAACTCTGCGTTTTCAAAAGCCGTGTTAAACGCCTTTTCACCGTAGTCCTCAAGCATTGTATTGTGCACCTCTAAAAGCACATCATATTTTTGAAAATCGTGAACTGCACCGTTTGGCGCAGTACATTCAAAGCCGTGTGCTTTAAGCGCTGCTTCGGCTTTTTTTATATCCTCTTTTTTTATAAGCAGGTCGATGTCGCCCATAGCCCGGCTTTCTTTAACCGGATATAACTCACGCAAAACTGCGCCCTTAAAAAGAAGGTATCTTACAGAGCATTCTTCCATAACCTTTTCAAGCTCTGTCAATACAAGCTTTTGCCTTTCAGCTGTGAAGACGTAGTCGATAAAGCTGTTTTTAAGCGCTTTTTCAAATTTTTCGTTAAAGCCCTTTTCGAGCGAGCACCACAAAACGCCGAGCAGATTGTGATGCGCCGCAAGCGACAGAAGAAAGCCTAAATCGGCGCCGTCATCAATTTTAAGCGTTTCGCCGTTTAAGTACGCACGGCAAGCGGTTATTAAAAACTTCTCTTCGTATTTCATAGTTAAAACAGAGCAACCTTAAACACAGTGCTCAAAAGTGTAATAATAAGTCCTGCAATAAATACGCCGACCGCAATAACGCCAAAGCTCTTTTTCTTGTCAAGATGAAGCAGCGATGCAAGAAGAGCACCGGTCCAACCGCCCGTGCCGGGCAGGGGAATCGCAACAAATAAAAGCAGCCCCCATACGCCGTATTTGTCAATCTTGTCGCGCTTTTTCAGCGTCTTTTCCTCAAGCCAGTAAACAAGCTTGTTTATAACAGGCACTTTTTTAAGCAATTCAAAAATCCAGTTTATCAAAAGGAGAATAAACGGAATAGGAATAATATTGCCGATAAAGCTGATAATAAAGCCTACAAAAGGATTCATATCAAGCAGTGCTATTGCGGTGAACATACCGAGCCTGCACTCAAGTATCGGACAAAGTGAAATTATAAATACAACAAGCCAGTCAGGTATACCGTGGTTTGTCAGAAACTGCTGTAAGCTTTGTACTAATTCGTGCATTATAATCCCCTTAAGTGTTATTTATTGAGTGAATTTCAATTCCCTCTGCCTCGTGACCACGATAGAACTTTTCGGGAGAGGCGGGCTCGCTTGGATACTCGTTTTCAATATAGCCCTGAGAGATGAGAAATTTTTCCGCCTCGATAAGAATTTTTACGTCGTTGTCAAATCTTAATCTCTGTAAAGCTGTATGAAACGGTAACCACTCGCAAGCGGCAATTTCGCTTTCCTGAATAACGGTTTGCTCGTCGTCTGTTGTGCCGACAAATATGGAAACCTTTTTATCTATTCTGTCACGGATTTGATACGAGGATATTCCCTCAAAGCCGAAATGGATATTCACATGAATTCCTGTTTCCTCAAGCACCTCTCGTCTTGCGGCGTCATATTTTGTTTCGCCCATTTCGATATGTCCCTTTGGAAATCCCCAGTTTGCATTTCTGTTTTTTACAAGAAGGAAGCGCACACGGTCAGTTTTGCGATAGACGATAGCGCCTGCACTTGTTTCATACATACATTTTGTGACCTCATATCCTTTAAGTTCGTTTTCCATATCAAGTGCGGATATGATGTCTATGTTGATATAACGTTCTCCTTCTTTTGCAACAATCCAGATTTTGCCTATGTTGCGGCGCTTGCTTTTTTCCATTGGCTCTATAAGGGCGATTATCCTGCCTTCAAAGCTGTACTGCGCGTTGTCGCCGTCTGAGCCGATATAAAAGGCATATTCTCCATTGGCGTCGCCGCCTTCGATGCGTCCAAACGCAAGGGCGCAGAAAATGTCGCTTTCCCTGTCATATCTGCCCGCGGGAGTAATAACTCGCGCGCTGACAATTTTGCCAAGCATTTCATCACCACCAAACAAATAGATATATACATTTTTATTATATAAAAAAGTCGCTTATAATACAAGTTAATATTTTGTGAATTGTTGCTAACAAAAATGCACGGGTGTTTTCCCCGTGCATTTTTGTCATTATTTTTGCTTTTTAGAAAGCTTGATATATGCGAGTTTTCTGTTATGTGAGCCGTGTTCGATGAAATGGATGTTTTCCTCCCTCATAAAGCAAATAGCTGTCGGGGTTTTGTTTCATTTAGTCTGCCTCAATCATCCTGTCATTTTATAATTATAGTATATTTTATTTCTCGTTTGAGTCAATAAGGACAATAAAAAATGCATAGGCGAAAGCCTATGCATTTCATTCTTATTGGATTAAGCAGCGTTCTGCTTTGCAGCTCTTTCCATAGCAAGCTTGTAATCCTTTGTGCCAACGAAGATTTCGTTTGTATAAGGATTCTTCTTCTGCTCTTTTGCTCTCTTGATGATGTGTGTGATAACGAGAACGTTAACAGCAATTGCAAGAATAGCAACAACGCCCTGTGCTGTCGGGTTAGCGTCAGCAGCTGTAAGAACGAGGTTTGGATCCATTCTTCCGTCTGCACCTGTTGCGAAGAGCTCAGGATTTGCATAAACGGTCGGAAGAGTTGTGAACTTTGAATGGTTCTGGAAGCTCGGGAATACCTGAGCGAACATGCACCAGAGTGCAAGTGTGTTTGCACGGTTCTGAATCCAGCCGCCCTTGTTCCAGAATGCGTTTGCAAATGTAGGAGCAAGAAGGAGTGCAACACCACAGTACCATGTATGAAGCGGAAGATTGCAGTATGTGTACTCGAAGTTCCATACATCATAAGCGATGATGAATTCCCAAGTCATATCAGGCCAAAGCATATCCTGCTGCTTATTCTTTGAAGAATAAATGCCGAACCAGCCTGTCATACACATAATGTTGATAAGACCTGCAATACCGTTGAGGATGTTCCACCAGCCGCCGTAAAGCCATACGCCTTCTGATGAATACCACCAACCGCCTGCCATACCGCCGATTGACATACCCTTGATAGCTGACTCAAAGTCAGACGCAACAGCGATAAGGATGTTGATACCAACGATAATGAACGGATAACACTTGAACCAATGGCTCTTGCCGAGGCTGCCCCACTGATACTTGAGAATCATGAAACCAACGCAACCGATTGTTGCAGCGTAGAGCTTTGCATAGTGGAACCAACCGTTCATCTGAACAACTGTCGGGTTGTCAGCAGCAAAGGTCTTTGCACCGATGTTGATTACTACAAAGTAAACAGTAAGTGCCAAAGGTAATACAACAAAGCAGAATAAACCGCCTGCTTTACTACGGCGTGCTATTTCATTAGCAACTACGAGTCCGGCGAATACCAAGCACCAGCCGACAAGCTGCCA
>ODAJ012186640.1_pt1 | contig 34197 bp, 31 predicted proteins | sample 1539241 | NCBI WGS metagenome assembly ODAJ01 (sample SAMN02144231, study PRJEB22623) | gut metagenome | biome: sheep rumen | host: Ovis aries | place: New Zealand
AATTTGAAGAAACATGTGTAAGCAGGAATTATCCTCTTCCCCAAGAATGGATTCAGGTACGCACCTTGCCACGTCAATAATCGTTCACTTTGAACCCCCTTTGCCATTTGCACCCCCCTTAATCGAAATGCACCCCCTGAACAGGCGGTGCACCCCCGTGCTTGAAATTCTATCAAAACAGTGAAACAAATCCATCAAAGAAACCTCTTTTGTCTACCAAGGCAAGAGAGGTTTTCTTGTTGCTGTAACCTTGTGGTTATGATATAATATACCAACAAAGTCTGAAAAAGAGGTGCTGACTATGAAAACGAATAACGATTTTCAGGCATTTCTTTACCAGTTGAACGGCAGACGTTTGGTTTCTTTCGGATGTGAGGCTGACATTCTAGAGTTTATCTTTGAAGGTAATTTCGTTCTTCATGCGATGGGATTCAGCCGTGTTATTATCGGAAACGATATCCTTGTCACAACACACGATTATCAGTCGTGGGATGAATTGGACAGTACGCATAATGATGAATGGGTGAACGCGGCTGCTTTCAGAGAAAAGATCGTTGGCGGACTTGTCTTGTCTGTGCTGATCAACGAAGTTCATGACCTCAAAATCACGTTGGACAATGGAATTGTGGTTGAATGTATGGTTGCCAACTCTTATCCGCATCATTCCAATGAAAAGGAACAGTGGCTCTTGTTTGAACATACAAAGGACCACTCCGGGAAGTTCCTTACTGCATATAATAAAACAATCGAACTAATCTAAACCGATTCTACTCCTTCTGGTGTATCTTTTAGGCGTTCTTTCTATGGTTTGGTGTCCTTTTACGCGCTCTTTCACACATCAGCACGGTAATTCTGATAGAATTGCCCTAATGCTATGATGAACATGCAAACAGGACCGCGGGTCTGCCTGGGATGCCGGGAGAGGATTGGTAAACGGGTGGGCAAATCGGGATTGCAGGGAAAAATATCATCCGAAGAATCGGGAAAGATATGGGAAAAGGAAGAGCGTATTGCGCCAATCAAAGGCCGGAAGTATTCTCATATCCACAAAAACTGCCCTGGAAAAGCTTCATTCCCAATCGATATTGATAGAGGTGAACATGATGTTGGAAGTATTGAAAGCGAGATTTTCAGAACACAAGGAACTTCACCCGGATTTGGATTGGGTCGAGGTCGAGAAAAGGCTGCGCGAGTTTCCCAATGCCATCGCGGTTTTGCAAAAGATGGAGGAAAGCGGCGGTGAGCCGGACGCCATCGGCTACGACGAAAAAACAGGAAAGCTCATTTTCTGTGACTGTGCAAAGGAGTCTCCTTCCGGGCGCAGAAGCTTGTGCTATGACGAAAAGGCTTTGCAGGGACGCGCCAAAAATCCGCCGTCAGGCAGCGCAGAACAGAAAGCGAAAGAGATTGGCGTTTCATTGATGACGGAGGAACTGTACCGCAGACTGCAGAGTCTCGGCTCATTTGATCTGAAAACATCAAGCTGGATCGCCACGCCGGACGAAATCCGCAGGTTGGGCGGCGCGCTGTTCTGCGAACGGCGCTATGATACCGTGTTCACTTTTCACAACGGCGCCGACTCCTATTATTCCGTGCGCGGATTCAGAGGATTTATTCTCATCTGAGCATGCCGCCCGGGCAGCGCAGGGAACACCGGCTGAACGGCGGATCGTCCGCCTTATGGCACGACAGAAAAGGAAGAAACAGGCCGAGCGGAGCGGCATTCATGCCGGGGGAGGAAAACATGAAGCAAGAGTACCCGCGTTTCGATATGCGGCGCCCACCGGTGCGCACGCGCTGGTATCTGCGCCCGCTGACATACCTGCTCAGCGCGCCTGAGACCTATCTCCACCGCACGATCATCACGCGCAAGGGGACGGAAGGGCTGAAACCGCCCTACCTCATGCTCTGCAATCACAACGCCTTTCTGGATTTCAAGGTCGCAACCAGAACGATCTATCCCCACCGGGCGAACTACGTCGTGGCGATCGACGGCTTCATCGGCAGGGAAGAGCTGCTGCGGAATGTCGGCTGTATCTGCAAACGCAAGTTTACCAACGACATCAGCCTGATCCGGCAGCTCAAGCGCGTGGTGGACAACGGCGACGTCGCCATGCTCTATCCCGAGGCGCGCTACTCCCTCTGCGGGACAACGGCGGTGCTGCCCTCCTCCCTCGGCAAGCTCTGCAGGCTGCTGGGCGTCCCGGTCGTGACGCTGATCTGCCACGGCCATCATGTCAATTCGCCGTTCTGGAATCTGCACAGCCGCGGCGTAAAGCCGACCGAAGCGGAATTCAGCCTCCTCTTCACGCCGGAGCAGCTGAAAAGCACCCCGCCCGACGAGATCAACGCCGCGATCGTACAGGCCTTTCAGTATGACGACTTCGCCTGGCAGAAGGCGCGCGGCATCCGCACGCCCTACGGCAAACGCGCGGAGGGACTGCACAAGGTGCTGTACCAGTGCCCCGCCTGCCGGACGGAATACCGCATGGGCTCCGAGGGGACGCGGCTGTTCTGCAAGGCCTGCGGAAAGAGCTGGATCATGTCCGAGCTGGGCGAGCTGAGCGCGGAAAAGGGCGAGACAGAGTTCAGCCATATCCCAGACTGGTACGAGTGGGAGCGCGCGAACGTCCGCGCGGAGGTCGAGAGCGGGACCTATTCCAGCGGTGAGTTGCCCGTAACGGTCGATTCGCTGCCCAACGCAAAGCGCTTTATCCGCCTGGGCGAGGGGATCATGGTGCACGATATGGACGGCTTCCGGGTGAGCGGCGTCGATGTGGACGGCGACCCCTTTGAAATGATCAAGCCCGTCCCCAGCCTGTATTCCTGCCATATCGAGTATGAGTACCTTGGGAAATTCGGGGACTGCGTCGATCTCAACACGCTGGAGGACACCTGGTACATCTACCCGCACGACTGCGATTTTTCCGTCACGAAGATGGCGCTGGCAACCGAGGAGCTGTACTGCCGCCATCGCCGGGAGATCGGCCGCCCCTGCCCGCCCGGGCTGGCGTGAGGACAGAGAAGCGGGGGAGCCCGAGGGGGCAAGACCCGCCTCGAACACAAGAAACCGCTGTCGGAAAAGTCCGGTATTGACTTTTTGACAAGCAGACAAGCCCCGCAATTCCAGAAGGAATTGCGGGGCTTGTCTATTAGCGCGGATATCAGCCTTTGACTGCGCCGGCCACGAAGCTGTCCTGGATCTTCTTGCTGAGGAAGATGTAAATGAACAGCGTCGGGAAGGTGGCGAGGACGAGCGCGGCGCCGATGGGGCCCCACTCGGTCGTGTACTGGCCGGAGAGCGCCTGGACGCCGACAGGCAGGGTCCTGAGGGAGGATTTGCTGATGAAGACGTTGGCGAACATCAGCTCGTTCCAGCACTGCAGGAAGGTGTAAATGCCGACGGTAGCCACGGCGGGCTTCATCAGCGGCACGATGATGCGCAGGAAGATCCCCCACACGCTGCAGCCGTCTATGCAGGCGCTTTCATCCAGCTCGCGCGGGATCTCATTCATGAAGCCCGTGCAGACCAGGATCGCCATGGACAGCGAGAAGGCGGAGTAGGGAATGATCAGCGCCCAATAGGTGTTGAGCAGGTGCAGCCGGGAGAGCGTCACATAAACGGGGACGATGGAGGCGTGAATGGGGATCGTCAGACCAAGCATGAAGAACTTGTTGAGCGTCTTGCGCCGCTTCCAGATCAGCCGCGTCAGCGCAAAGGTGGCCATCAGCGCAACGACAAGCGTGATAAGGATCGTCGCAATGGCAACGATGGCGCTGTTAAGGAAGTAAACGCCCATCTTGCCGGTGTTCAAGGCACTGCTGTAGTTCGACCAGAGCCATTCTCTCGGCAGGCCGATGATGTTCTCGCCGAAGATCTCCGGATTGCTCTTCAGAGAGAAGGTGAACATCCAGTAGACCGGGAAGAGGTTGACGAGCATCCACAGGATCAGACCGATATAGATGACGATCTGACGAGCTTTACTGGTATTTCTCATCTCAGTCCTCCTCCTTGAAGATGGCGCTGATCAGCAGCGCAAAGCCGAAGCACAGAATGATCAGCATGACTGCGATCGTGCTGCCCATGCCGTAGCGGTTGCGCAGGAACAGCATGTTTATCATCAGCGTGCTCGGCACCTCCGTGGCGTGCAGCGGGCCGCCGTTCGTCAGGACGTAGATCAGATCGAAGGATTTGAGCGAGCCGGTCACTGCGAAAATGACGCTGATGCGAATGATCGGTTTGATGTAGGGAAGGACGATATAACGGTTGACCTGTCCGTCGGTCGCCCCGTCGAGCATGGCGGCCTCGCGCAGCTCCTGCGGCACGCTTTTGACGCCCGCGTAGAGCAGCAGCATATGGTAGCCGACGTACTGCCACAGCGTCGGGACAAAGACCGCGCCCAGCGCAGTCTTCTTGTTTCCCAGCCAGATCTGTGCCCAGTCTTCGCGGCCGATGCTGCGCAGGAACACGTTCAAAATGCCGTAATCCGGATTGTAGATCTTCAGCCAAAGCTGGCCGATGACCACGGTGGAGATCAGAACCGGCATGAAATAGACCGAAAGGAAAGTCCGCTCGCCCTTGATCTTCTTGCCCAGCGTGAGTGCCAAGGCAAGAGCCAGCGGCAGCTGCAGGAACACCGACAGCAACGCGAGCAGCAAAGAGTTGCGCAGCGCCTTCAGAAAGCCGATGGCGTTGCTGGTAAAGAGCTCCTTGTAGTTGGAAAAGCCGATAAAGGTTTTGGCTCCGAAACCGCTCCAGTCAAAGAAACTGAAATAGGCGGAGGCGCCGATCGGCGCGATCAGCACGCCGCAGAAAAGGAGCAGCGCCGGCAGCAGAAAAATCAGGATATGAAGTTTGTTGCTGTAAAGCTTTTTCATGTGTCACACCCCTCTGATTTGGGAGGCGGCTCCCACAGATCCCTGGACGATCTGTGTGGAGCCGCCTTTTTTCAGTGCCGGAAGTCCGGCGGGAGGCGATTAGCCGAGGTCCTTGGTCAGACCGGCAACAAAGCCCTCACCGTCGATCTCGCAGCCGTAGACCTGGGCGACGTAGCTCAGGTAGGTGTTGGCCGGGTCGGCGCTCATGGCGGTGTCGCCAAAGAGAACCATGCCGTCGGAGGCGGCGACGATGTCAGCAACAGCGGCGACCAGAGGCAGCACGTCACTGGTGTCGTAATCGGGCGTCCAGGCCGGCAGGCCGGCACCGGCGAGGTAGCAGTAGTGGCAGATTCCGCGGCCGAGCTCAAAAGCAGCCTGGGCAGCCAGCTCCGGATGCTTGGAGGAGGCGCAGACGGCGAGAGAGTCGGACGGACCGCCGATGACCTGGCTGTAGGTGGCGCGGTCGGCGTTCATGACCGGGAACAGGGCGACAGCAGCGTTGAAGTCGGCGTTGTTGACCTCACCGGTGTTCCAGGAGCCGTTCTGATAGAAGGCGGTCTTGCCGGCGAGGAAGTTGGCCTTGACCTCGTCGTTGCCGAGAGCCATGCCGGCGGGATCGAAGTAACCCTTGTTGATCATATCCTGGAAGGTGGAAACAGCGGTGGCGATGTCGGGATCGTTCCAGGTGGCCTGGCCCTGGAAGATGGCGTTCAGCGCTTCATAGCCGATCGTCTTCTCCATGATGGGCTCGAGGTACTCAGTCACGCACCAGGTCTCCTTGCCGGCGCAGCCGAAGGGGATGATGCCCTCAGCAACCAGAGCGTCGCAGCAGGCGCAGAGATCCTCGTAGGTCTCGGGGACGTGATCCCAGCCGACCTGGCCGAGCAGATCCATGTTGGCGAAGAGGGTGACGATGTTGTAGGTCAGAGGAACTGCGTAGTGCTTGCCGCCGTAGGTGGAGTTGGAGAGCATGACCTCGGGCAGCTGATCGGCGAAGGGCTTGTAGGCCTCGTCCAGGCAGTAGACCGTGCCGGCGTTGGCGAAGTCGCCAAGGAAGGCGCCGGACCAGGTGAAGAAGATGTCAGGCAGATCCTCGGTGTCGCCGCCCATCATCGCGGCCTTGATCTTGGTCTTGTAGGACTCGTTCTCGAAGGCTTCCCACTCGATCTTGATGTCGGGGTGAGCGGCCTCGAACTCGGCGATGGCCTTCTCATAGCCGGGGCGGTTTGCGTCGCTTTCGGTCGCGATGCACCACAGCTTCAGAACGGTCTGCTCACCGGCAGGGGCTTCGGCAGCAGGAGCTTCAGCGGCGGGAGCTTCAGCAGCGGGAGCTTCAGCAGCGGGAGCTTCGGCAGCGGGGGCAGGGGCGGCCTGCTGTCCGCAGGCGGCCAGCGCAAAGACCATGCAGAGCGCAAGGACAAGAGCAAAAATCTTTTTCATAATATTCCTCCTGTTTTTGATGGTTGATGGTTGGTTTGCGTACTACTAAAGAATTGGGCGAAACGCGGAGCCGATCCTTGTCCAGGCAGACGGTAGACCGCGTCGGCCAAAGTCTTCACAAAAGAAGGGAGTGCCCTGTCTCAGGGGCGGGAGAGGGGAAGAGAGAGCGGCTTGCGTCCGGTCAGCTCAGCAGTGCGTTGATCCGGTGCGCCGAAGCCGGCGTAGAGGGTCCAGCTGCCGCTGCCCGGCAGCCGTTCGCCCGCGTCGTTGACGACGGTGAAGGCCGCCTTGTCGATCTCGATCGTGAGCGCCTTCTCCTCGTGCGGGGCAAGACGAATACGGCGGAAGCCGCAGAGCACGGGATTGGGCGGCGCGAAAGCCGAGCTCTCGTCGTGCAGATAGAGTTCAACGACCTCCTCGAGCTCGCGGTCGCTCTCATTTCTGACCGTGAGCCTTGCTTGCCCGGTATCCGCCTCCAGAGCGGAGAGGGAGCAGCTGCCGTAGCTCAGGCCGTAGCCGAAGGGGTAGAGCGGCGTTTCCCGATAATAGCGGTAGGTGCGGCCGCGCATGGAGTAGTCCGTGAATGCGGGCATATGGGCGAGCGCGTCGTTGCGATAAAAGGTGACGGGCAGCTTGCCCGAGGGCGATTCATTTCCGAAGAGCAGCTCGGCAACGGCACGGCCGCCGGAAGCGCCGGGATACCAGCTCAGCAGGACGGCGTCCGCCTTTTCCTGGGCCTCGGAGAGATCAATTGCGCTGCCGGCCATCAGGATCACGACCGTCGGCTTCCCGAGGGCGAGCACACGCGAGAGCAGAGCCCGCTGCGGCGCCGGCAGGAGCAGATCCGCCTTGTCGCCGGAATAGTAGCTGTTCCCGGTGTCACCCTCTTCGCCCTCCAGCGTCTCGTCGAGACCGAGAACGAGGATCACCTTGTCGCTGTTCTTTGCGACGGCGACTGCCTCCGCGATCCGGTCATCAGCCTGGGCGAGCGGCTCGACGCGGTCTTCGCTCAGCGCGCAGCCCTGCGAATAGAGGATGCGGCAGCGCCCGGCCGTCAGATCCTGGATCCCCTCCAGGACGGTGACATAGCGCGAGGCCGTGCCGTGGTAGTTGCCGATCAGCGCGGAGCGGCTGTTGGCGTTGGGGCCGATCACGCCGATCGTTTCGCCTGCCTCGAGGTCGAGCGGCAGCAGACCGTCGTTCTTGAGCAGGACGCAGGAGCGCAGCGCCGCCCGGTGTGCGAGCGCGAGATGCTCCTCACATTCGATCACGTCGTAGGGGATCGCGTCGTATTCGCTGCCCTCGCCGCCGAGGATACCGAGCAGGAAACGGGTCGTAAAGAGTCGGACCGCACAGCGGCGGATATCCTCCTCCGTGACGAGGCCCAGCTCATAGGCGTGCATGATGTGCTGATATGTACAGCCGCAGTTGAGGTCGCAGCCCGCCTTCAGCGCTTTGGTAACGGATTCGACGGGCGAGGCGGTGATCTTGTGGTTTTCGTGGAAGTCCCGGATCGCCCAGCAGTCGGAGACGAAATGGCCCTGGAAGCCCCATTCGCCGCGGAGCTTCTGCATCAGGGTCTCGCTCGCGCAGCAGGGCTCGCCGTTCGTGCGGTTGTATGCGCCCATCACAGATTCAACCCCGGCGTCGCAGACGAGCGTCCGGAAGGCGGGGAGATAGGTCTCCTCCATGTCCTTCGGCGAGACAAGTGCGTTGAAGCTGTGCCGGAGCGCCTCGGGACCGCTGTGCGCGGCGAAGTGCTTGGCACAGGCGCTTGTTTTCAGCGATTCTCCCTCACCCTGCAGACCGCGGACGAAGGCGGCGCCGAGACGGGAGGTCAAATAAGGATCCTCGCCGTAGGTCTCGTGGCCGCGCCCCCAGCGGGGGTCACGGAAGATGTTTACGTTGGGCGACCACATCGTCAGCCCGTGGTAGATATCGCGGTCGCCCTCGGCGGAAAGCGCGTTGTATTTCGCGCGCGCCTCGTCGGCGATCGCAGAGGCGATCTTCCGCAGCAGCTCGTCGTCGAACATGGCCGCCATACCGATCGCCTGGGGAAAGCTGGTTGCGGTACCGCCGCGGGCAAGCCCGTGCAGCGCCTCGTTCCACCAGTTGTATGCGGGGATGCCGAGCCTCTCAATGGCAGGAGCGTCAAAGCGCAGTTGACCGGCCATTTCTTCGACGGTCATCCGGCCGACCAGTTCTTCCGCCAGCTGTTTTGCATGCTCCCGCGTCATTTGGCTCCTGTTCCTTTCTTTGATATATAGGACCCACGCCAGTCCGCTCAGCCCAGCCGCTTCACGGAGCCGCCCTCCAACAGGCTTCCTCCGATCACGAGGTGCTCCTGCAGCGAGGTGCGGGGGTGTTCGATCCGCTCGATCAGCATGGCCGCAGCAGTCCGGCCCAGCTCGTCTGTGTTCTGATGCCAGGTCGTGAGGCGGGGGCTGACTGCCCTTGCCAGGTCGATCCCGTCATAGCCCATGACGGAGATATCCTCCGGGATGCGCAGCCCCATCTCACGGATGGCGTTGATTCCGCCAAGTCCCGCATAGTCGTCGGGGAAGAGGATGCAGCTCGGACGCTCGGGCAGAGAAAGCAGACGCAGCGTGGCCTCGCGGCAGTAGTCCGGATGGTGGTAGGCACAGGGCTGGACATACTCCTCGGGCAGCGAAAGCTGCAGCGCTTCGCAGACCCGGTAAAAGCCGGTCAGCCTGTTTTCCGTCACCGCGGTCCGGTTGCCGTGAATATAGGCGATGCGGCGGTGCCCCATCGCATAGGCGTGCCGGACAAGGGCTTCTATCCCCTGCATGTTGTCCGACAGCACAGCGCAGCGGTTGTTGAAGGCGTGGTCAAGCGTTACGACCGGGACATTGGAGAATACCAGCTCCTGAATACCGGGGTCCAGAAAGTCCGCACAGATGATGGCGACGCCTTCGACCTGCCGATACAGGGCGTGCTGCAGATAGCTCGCCTGGTGATGACCGATGTCGCTGCTGATGAAGGTGATGTCATAGCCGCAGCGCTCCGCCTCAAAGCGAAAGCTGTTGAGCGTCGAAGCAAAGTATTCGTGCGTGAAGCCGCTGTTCTGCAGATCCGAGAAGAGGATGCCCAGATTATAGGTGCGGTTGGTCTTCAGCGCGCGCGCCGCGGAATTGGCGGTATAGCCCAGCTCCTTCGCCGCCGCGATGACACGCTCTCGCGTTGCCTCGCCGATATCCCGGTGCCCGTTCAGGGCCTTGCTCACGGTGGCAACGGAGACGCCGCACTTGCGTGCAACATCCTTCATCGACACCACAGGATCAGCCCCTTTACTTAATCGTTTTCGTTGTTTCAAAAATAGCGCAAAACAACAGAAAATGCAAGTGCTTTGGGCGATTTCTTTTGATTTTGTTAGGCATGCACAATCAGAAAGGGTGGTATTTGTGTATTTTTAACAGAACTCCGGCAGCTCTTCCTGAGGCCCTGCAGGACGAACGCCCCAAATAAGCGGATTAATGGGGAAAATGCTAAAAAAGGACTTGCAATTTGACTGTATTTCAGATACTCTTAATAAGTCAGCAAGAACTTAAACGTTTTCTTGAGGAGGCAAGCATGCAGTTCGGATATTTTGACGATGCGCGCCGGGAGTACGTGATCACCACGCCGCGCACGCCCTTGCCCTGGATCAACTACCTGGGCAGCGAAGCCTTTTTTGCGCTCTGCTCCAATACCGCGGGAGGCTACGCCTTCTTCCGCGACGCACGGCTGCGCCGCATCACGCGCTATCGCTATAACAACTGCCCTCTGGATTCCGAAGGCTTTCATATCTATATAAAGGACGGCGGGACGGTCTGGAATCCGGGCTGGCAGCCTGTGCAGGAGGAGCTGGATTCTTACCTTTGCCGCCACGGCCTGGGCTATACCGTGATCGAAGGGGCAAAGAACGGCGTGGCGGTCAGCCAGGAGCTTCTTGTCCCGCAGGGGGACGACTGCCTGCTCATGCGCGTCAGTGTTCGCAATGAGAGCGCCGAAGAAAAAGAGCTGCGCCTTTTCCCCTATGTGGAATTCTGCCTCTGGGACGCCATGGACGACGGCTCCAACTTCCAGCGCAACTATTCCACCGGCGAGGTGGAGGTCGTGGGTGCGGCGATCTATCACAAGACAGAGTACCGTGAGCGGCGCGACCACTACGCTGTCTTCTGGGCGAACCGGCAGCCCGACGGCTTCGACACCTCGCGGGACGCTTTCGTGGGCGTGTACGGCAGTCCCGCCCGGCCGCAGGCCGTCTTCGGCGCCGGCTGCACCGGAAGCATCGCCCACGGCTGGCAGCCCGTTGCCGCGCAGCAATTTGATCTTTCGCTCGCACCGGGCGAGAGCAGCTCGCTGATCTTTGGCCTTGGCTACATCGAGAATCCCGCAGAGGAAAAATGGGCAGCCCCCGGCGTCGTCAACAAGACGCGCGCCGAGGCAATGATCGCCCGCTACGCAGATGACGCCGCTTTCGACGCCGCGCTGGATGCGCTGTGCGCGCATTGGGATGCGCTGCTCTCCGGCTATCGGCTCTCCAGCGGAGAGGAAAAGCTGGATCGCATGGTCAACATCTGGAACCAGTACCAGTGCATGGTCACCTTCAACATGAGCCGCTCGGCCAGTTATTTTGAATCCGGCATGGGCCGCGGCATGGGCTTCCGGGATTCCTGTCAGGATCTGCTGGGCTTCGTTCATATGATTCCGGAGCGGGCGCGGGAGCGCATCCTGGACATCGCCGCAACCCAATTCCCCGACGGCAGCGCCTATCACCAGTATCAGCCGCTGACAAAGAAGGGAAATCTCGCGGTGGGAAGCGGCTTCAACGACGATCCGCTCTGGCTGATCGCCGGGACGGACGCCTATCTGCGCGAGACCGGCGACTGGAGCATCCTCGACGAGCCGGTGGACTTTGACAACGATCCCTCTCTGGCTCAGCCGCTGCTGGAGCATCTGCGCCGCAGTTTCGATTATACCAGGACGCATCTCGGGCCGCACGGCCTGCCGCTGATCGGCCGGGCGGACTGGAACGACTGCCTCAATCTCAACTGCTTCTCGGAGCATCCGGGCGAGAGCTTCCAGATCACCGGCCCCAGCGAGGGCCCCGTGGCCGAGAGCGTGTTTATTGCCGGCATGTTTGTCAAATACGGCCGCGCCTGGACGGCAATCTGCCGCCGGCTCGGGCTGGAGCAGGAGGCCGATGCAGGCGACGAGGCCATTGCCGCCGTGGAAAAGGCTGTGCTGGACGCCGGCTGGGACGGCGCCTGGTTCCGCCGCGCCTTTGACGCCTTCGGGCATGTCGTAGGCGGAAGAGAATGCGAGGAGGGCCAGATCTTCATCGAGCCCCAGGGCATGTGCGTCATGGCGGGCATCGGCAAGGAGACGGGCGAGGCCGCCAGAGCGCTGGAGAGCGTGAAGGAACGGCTGGATACGCCGTACGGCATCGTCCTGCTGCAGCCGGCCTACAGCCGCTATCATCTGGAGCTGGGCGAGATCTCCAGTTATCCACCCGGCGTCAAGGAAAACGCCGGCATCTTCTGCCATAACAATCCCTGGATCGTCTGCGCGGAGGCGGAGCTGGGGCATGGCGAGCGCGCCTTTGAGGTCTACCGCCGCACCGCGCCCGCCTACATCGAGGATATCAGCGAGATCCACCGCACCGAGCCCTATGTCTACAGCCAGATGGTCGCCGGGAAGGACTCCCCGCGCTTCGGAGAGGGGAAAAACAGCTGGCTCACCGGCACGGCGGCCTGGACCTTCCTCAGTATTTCCCAGGCCATCCTGGGCGTGAAGCCCACGCTGGACGGCCTGCAGATCGACCCCTGCGTTCCCGGCTTCCTCCGCCGCTTTACGGTCACCCGCCGCTTCCGCGGCGCGGTCTATGCGATCACGGTGGAAAATCCGGATGGGGTGGAGAAGGGCGTGCGCTCCGTCACCCTCGAAGGCCAGGAGATCGCGGGGACTGTTCTGCCCGTGCAGCCCTCCGGAAGCCGTGTCTCCGTCCAGGTTCGCATGGGCTGAGCTCCTTCGGCGGTTTGGATGCCGGTTCTCCTTTTGTGACATAATAACCGTAAGACAGTTATTATAATTCATTTCGGTCGTTTTTCTCGCCGCTGGCGCGGCAAACGAAAAACATGACAGATTATACAATAGCCGCTTCGCATCTATGGTATAATAACCGCAAGGCGGTTATTATTCTAATCTCAAGTCGTTTTTCTCGCCGCTGGCGCGGCAACCGAAAAACATGACAGATTACCAAAATGCTCCGGAGATAAACGATGAAAACACTTGTGATTTTCTTCAGCGCGGAGAGCGGGACAACGGCGCGGGCAGCGAAGGACGCTGCCGCTGCGCTGGGGGCGGAGCTCGTCTCCTGGGTCAAAGAGCTGCTGTGACGGAAGGCATGGAGAAGCAAAGCTTCCTGCTGGACGGGCGCGCGGTGACGCTGTTCTGTTCATCGGCGCCGCAGATCCTGTTCCTCCAGCCGGTGGACACGCATGACGCGGCCCTGCTGGACAGGCAGCTTGAGGCGATGCGGCAGTGCCCGCTGCCCTTTGCGCTGGCGGCCTTTGAGATCCAAGACTGGAACCGGGAACTGAGCCCCTGGGAGGCGCCGCCGGTGTTCGGGAAGACGCCCTTCGGCGGCGCCGCGGAGGAGACGCTCCGCTTTGTGACAGATCGGCTCGTGCCGGAGCTGCGTGCGCGGCTTGCGCTGAACGGAGAGACGCCGCTCTGCCTCGGCGGTTACTCGCTGGCGGGGCTTTTTGCGCTCTGGGCGGCGACGCGGACGGGGATCTTTTCCTCCGTTGCGGCGGCCTCGCCCTCCGTGTGGTTCCCCGCCTGGCTCGACTATGTCCGCTCTTGCCCGATCCGGGCGGGGAGGGTCTATCTGAGCCTCGGCGACAGGGAGGAGCGGGCGAAAAACCCCGTCATGGCCGCGGTGGGCGAGCGCATCCGGGAGCAGTACGCGCTGCTGCAGCCCGATCACTGCGTCACGCTGGAATGGAATCCCGGCAATCATTTCCGGGACAGCGAGCTGCGCACCGCGAGAGCCTTCTGCTGGATCGCAGAGCAGGAAGTGTGAACACGCGCCCCTCCGCACGTTTCGCAGCCTGAGAGGACAGTCGCGGCGCGCCCGGGGAAACATCATACAGAAAGAACACGGCCAGTCCCGCAGCAGATGCGGGGACAGCCGTGTTCTTTTTGCCCGGTGAGAGGGGAGCCGCGAGCGGCGACCTCTCTGCCGTGGTGAAAAAATATTTTCGTCTCTCCGTGTTTTTAAGTTCGTTTAAATTTGCGCCGCTATGATGGCATCAGAACAAGGAAGGAGGCGTCGCAAATGGATACGACCTTCATATTCAAACGGATCGAGAAGAAATATCTTCTCTCCGAGGCGCAGTTTCAAGCGCTCTTCCGGCGAATCCGCTTTCATCTGCGGCCGGACGAATTCGGCCGCAGCACCGTGATGAGCCTCTATCTGGATACGCCGGATCACCGCATCATCCGCAACTCCATCGAGGCGGTGAACTACAAGGAAAAGCTCCGCCTGCGCAGCTACGGTACAGCAAAAGCCGACAGCAGCGTGTTTCTGGAGCTGAAGAAGAAAAACAACGGCGTTGTGTATAAGCGCCGCGCGTCCATGACGCTTGCCGAGGCGGAGCGCTATCTGGAGCAGGGGATCCGGCCATTTGAAAGCCAGATCATCCACGAGCTCGACTGGGCCATGAGCTTCTACGGCAGCCTGCGGCCCGCCATGCTGATCGCCTGCGAACGCGAGGCCTGGTTTGATGAGGAGCACCCGGATCTCCGCCTGACCTTTGACCGAAACATCCGTTACCGCGAGAGCGAACTCCGCCTCAGCGCAGGTACGGAGGGAATTGCCTTGCTTCCGGAGGACACGGTGCTGCTGGAGATCAAAACCGCGGGCGGCATGCCGCTGTGGCTGGCGCATGCGCTGGGCGCGGAGGGCATCCGGCCGGGCAGCTTCTCCAAATACGGTGCCGGCTATCTCCACAGCCTGGAGAGAACAAGGCGCATCATCACGTTATCTAAGGGGGGAAACCAATATGTCGTCAATTTTTGATTCGGTTCTGAGCGGAAGCCTTTCCGTTGGCAGTTATCTGCTCTGCCTGCTCGCCGCGGGGCTGTGCGGCGCCGTGGCCGCGCTTGCGCTGAGCCGCGAGCGCGAGGCGAGCCGCAGCTTTCTCATCTCACTCGTCGTCCTGCCGATCATCGTCAGCACGGTGATCCTTATGGTCAACGGCAACGTGGGCACGGGCGTCGCCGTGGCAGGCGCGTTCTCGCTGGTGCGCTTCCGCAGCGTGGCGGGCAAGGCGCGGGATATCTCCGCGATCTTCCTCGTTATGACGGCTGGTCTCGCCCTCGCGCTGCTCTTCACGCTGCTCGCATCCGGCGTGATGCTGCTGCTCTCCCGCCTGCCCATGAGCTGCGACCGCACAGCCGCGCTGCTCGTCACCGTGCCCGAGTCGCTGCATTTCAGCGACGCCTTTGATGATCTGTTCGCGCAGTATACGAAGAACAGCAGACTCGTCAAGGCAAAGACCTCGAATATGGGCAGCCTGTATAAGCTGCATTATAAAATAGAGCTGAAGGATCCCGCGGCTGCGCAGGACTTTCTGGACGCGCTGCGCTGCCGGAACGGAAATCTGGAAATCGCTCTGCTGAACGATACCGAAGGAGGAGAAGAACTATGACAGGCAAATACAGGATCATGCTGGCCGGTGCGCTCGCAGCCCTGCTGATGACGGGCTGCGGCCTCACATCCCCGGCCTCGGCGGAGAGCACGGCGGCAGAGACCGCGGCCGCTCTCTCCGCAGCGCCGGAGGCCGATGTGTCTGAGCGCGACGCCTCCGGCGAATACGACGCTGCCGAGGCGGTGACGCTCTCTCCCGGGAGCGATCTGACGATCACGGAGGCAGGCGTGTACCTCCTCTCCGGCAGCTATGAAGAGCAGATGATCGTGATCGAAGCGGGGGAGGAGGACAAGGTGCAGCTCGTGCTGGATAACGCGGAGATCAGCAATGCCGATGGCCCTGCGATTTATGTCCGCAGCGCGGACAAGGTCTTTCTCACTGCCGCGGCGGGCACGGAGAACACGATTTCCGACGGTTCCTCCTACAGCCTCTCCGACGGGGAAAGCACGCTGGACGCTGCGGTGTTCAGCAAGGCGGATCTCACCATCAACGGCGCCGGCAAGCTCACGATCAACGGCAACTGCAAGCACGCGGTCGTCTCCAAGGACGATCTGGTTGTCACGGCAAAGGATCTCAGCATCTGTGCGGAGAACGTCGGCCTGAACGGCAAGGACTCTGTGACGCTCTCGGAGGCGACGGTCAGCATCACGGCCGGCAGCGACGGCGTCCGCTCGGATAACGGCGAGGATGCGGAGCGCGGCTATGTCTATGTGCTTGATTCCGCCCTCACGATCACCGCCGGGAAGGACGGGATCCAGGCCGAGACCGTTTTTGCCTCAGAGAACGCGGAAATCAGCATTACGGCCGGCGGCAGCGCGTCCGGCGCCTACAGCACAGAATCCGGCAAGGGGATCAAGGCCGGCGTCTCCCTCGTCATGAACGGCGGCTTCTGCAGCATCGACTCCCTGGACGACGCTATCCACACAAACGGATCGCTTACGATCGGCGCGGGCAGCTTCTCGCTCCGCAGCGGGGACGACGGGATCCACGCGGATGAAAAGGCGGAGATCAGCGGCGGCACGCTGGAGATCAGCGCGGCAGAAGGCATTGAGGGCAGCTATGTTCTCATCAGCGGCGGGGAGATCACGATCCAGGCCTCCGACGACGGGATCAATGCCGCCAGAAAGTCTTCGACCTATGCGCCGAGCGTCGAAATCGCCGGCGGCAGCATCAGCATCACGATGGGCGCGGGGGATACCGACGGGATCGACTCCAACGGCAGCCTCATCATCAGCGGCGGCACCATCAGCATCAACGCCAATTCGCCCTTCGACTATGACGGCAGCGCGAGCTTCACCGGCGGCACGGTGTACGTCAACGGTCAGCAGGTCAGCACACTGACGAACCAGATGATGGGCGGTCCCGGCGGTATGGGCGGCTTCGGCGGCGTTCCCGGAGGCGGCCAGGGCGGCTTCCCCGGCGGCCAGGGCGGTTTCCCCGGCGGCCAGGGCGGCTTCCCGGGAGGGCGCCCCTGACAGCAGATCACACAGAAAAAAAGGACACGGATCCGTTGATCCGTGTCCTTTTTGCTCTTAACTTATGCGAGAGGCAGCTCCGCCGTCACAGTCAGGGATGCGCCGTCCTCCGACTGGGCGTGGATGCTTCCTTTATGCGCCTCCGTAATCGCCTTGGCGATCGCAAGGCCGAGGCCGAAGCCGCCGGTTTCCGCGCTGCGGGAGGGATCCTCCCTGGCAAAGCGCTCGAACAGCCGGTCCGCGTTCCCTGTTTCCATCGGCGGCGTGCTGTTTTTGACGGCGAGCCGCGCGTTTTTCCCTGCCTTTGAGAGCGTGAGACTCACCGTTCCGCCCTCGGGGGAGTACTTCATGGCGTTATCCAGCAGGATGGAGGCGAGCTTGGCCAGCGCCTTCTCGTCACCGTTGACTGTCAGCTCCGGCTCGATGGTGGAGAGAAAGCGCCTGCCCTTGGTGATCGCCAGCGCCTGGAAGGACTGCGCCGTTTCGTCCACGAGCTCGGAGAGAAGGAGAGGCTGCAGCTGCAGCGCGGCGTTTTCCTCCTCCATCTTCGAGAGATAGATCAGATCGGCGGTCAGCTCCGAGAGCCGAAGCGTCTGGCGGCGGATATCCGAGAGCCATTCGCTCTCCTCGCCGAGCTCGGAGCCCAGCACATCCGCATCCGCCCGGATGATCGTGATGGGCGTTTTCAGCTCATGCCCGGCGTCGGTGATGAAGCGTTTTTGCTTTTCGTAGCTCTCCGCAATCGGACGGACGATGCGCCCGGAGAAGAGCAGCAGGAGCAGGAAGACCGCGAGCGTCCCGGCCAGGGAGATGCCGATGCTCGCATAGAGAAAGCTGCGGAAGGTCTCCAGCTCCCGTGCGCAGTTGAGAAAGAGCAGCAGCGTTTCGCCCTCACAGTCTGCGCGGCAGCAGCGGTATTCGCCGGCGAAGCCCCGTGTCTTCCCGGAAGCGTAAACTTCCTCCGCAAGGGCCTGCGCCTCCTCCTCGCTCAGCGAGGCGAGGTTGTCCAGATTCAGGCGCAGAAAATCGCCGTCTTCGGAAAACCAGGCGGAAAAGAAACGGGACTGGTAGGCGAGCTCTCTGTTGAAGCCGTGCCCGCCGCCGAACAACTCGCTTTCGCCCGGCGTCGGCGGCAGCATACCCTCGTCCGGCATGGCCGGCGGAAGTTCCGGCCGGTCCTCATCCCGCAGCATCTCCCCGGGGAAGGAGCCCCGGTTGGCGGAGAGGATCGCGAGGGTCTGATCCGCATCGGCGACGAGGCGCTGATAGTTGATCAGGTTGATCGCGCCGATCAGCAGGAACAGCACCAGAAAGACGGAGACGATAGCCGCCGCCACGAATTTTCTGCGGAGCTTTCGGATCATGTCTTGCCCTCCAGGTAGTAGCCCGTGCCGCGCTGCGCCTTGATCTCGATATCCGCGTCAATGGCTCTGAGCTTTTTGCGCAGCATGGAGATGTACACCCACACGACGTTCAGCTCCGCCTCGCTCTCGTAGCCCCAGATGTGATCCATGAAGGTCTCGGTGGAGATCAGCTGGCGGGGGCTGCGCATCAGCATTTCCATCATCTGGAATTCCTTGCCGGCGAGCTTGACGCTCCCGCCCGGGCCGCTCAGATCGTATCCCGCGCAGTCGAGCACAACGGAAGCGAAGCGTAAGGTCTTGTCCGGCTGAACGGAGAGGTCGCGCGTCATCGCGCGGATGCGCGCAAGCAGCTCCTTCATATCAAAGGGCTTGGTCAGATAGTCGTTCGCGCCGCTGTCCAGCCCCGCAACCCGGTCGTCGATCTCCGACCTGGCGGTGAGCAGCAGCACAGGCGTGCGGTCGCCGCGGGCGCGCATCCGCCGCAGCACCTCGAAGCCGTCCAGCTTCGGCATCATCACGTCCAGGATCGCACCGTCGTAGTTTCCGGTCTCGAGGTAATCCAGCGCGCTCTCGCCGTCATAAACGACGTCGACCGCGTAGTGATTCTTGACCAGGATCGCCGAAACAGCCCTGGCCAGGGATCTCTCGTCTTCGGCATACAGAAGCCTCATGCACATCACCTCTGTCCCATTGTAGCATAGCGGCTCGGAAAAAGCATCCTTTTTTTCGCGGCGTTATGCGGAAAAGAGCAACGGATTTGCTTTGCGGACGGCTTGTTTCCGCGCCGCAGGCATGGTAAAATAACCGCAAGGCGGTTATTATTCTGATCCAAAGTCGTTTTTCTCGCCGCTCGCGCGGCAACCGAAAAACATGACAAATTATGCCATAGCCGCTTCGCATCTATGGTATAATAAAGTAAAAGAGCAGAGGAGGGGCGCGCGTGAAAGAGGAGAAAAGGAAACGGGGCGGGGGAGGATGGCTCCTGCTGCTCCTGCTGCTGATCCTGGGCGGCACGCTGCTGCTGCGCCTGCATGCCTCCGCGCATCCGTCCGGGAAACCGGACGCGCAGGCGAACGCGAACGAGCTGTCCGCGCCGGAAGTGACGCAGCCTCCCGCCGCGTCGCCCGAGCCGACGCGCTCCCCGGAGGCAAGCATACTGCCCGAGCCGCCTGAGACGAGCGCGCCCCCTGCCGCCGTGAGCGCTGCGGAGCCTACGCCGAACCCGGAGGTCATCCATCCGATCCGCTACAACAAGCAGAGCTTCCAGCTTGTGACGGATATGGTCTATGCCTACCAGCACCAGACGGCGGATCACCTCGCGGTGATCGAAAGCGACGTCACGCAGCTTAAGGCGATCGACCCGGAGCTCGGCGCGGCCTGGGAGGAGATCATGCGCACCTGGGTCGAGGTCAATGGGGATCTGGAGATCAATTATGAGCGCCTGCCGGACGATCTGCCGCAGGACGATTCGCTTGCCATCCTCGTGCTGGGTTTCCAGCTTGAGCCGGACGGCAGCATGGCGCCGGAGCTGAAGGGGCGCTGTGATCTGGCCCTGAAGGCGGCGGAACAATACCCCAACGCCTTTGTGATCGTGACGGGCGGCGGCACGGCGATGAAAAACCCGGACGTGACAGAGGCGGGCGTCATGGAGGCCTATCTGCGTGAGCAGGGGATCGCACCGGAGCGGATCATCCGCGAGGCCGCTTCCCGCACGACAGAGGAGAACGCACAGCGCTGCCTGGCGATCCTGACGCGGGAGTATCCGCAGGTGCGGCAGCTCGCGCTCGTGACGAGCGATTATCATATCCCGCTCGGTACGCTGCTCTTCACCGAGGTGGCGCAGCTCTACGGCTGCGAGCACGGCGCAGTGCCCTTCCGCGTGACGGCGAATCTGGGCTTCCCCGCGGAGGGACTGCCGGATTACACCGACCCGAAGCGCCAGGAGCTGTATGTCTGGGCCGTGGCCGATCCGCAGATCACGTCATGATCCCGCGAGACGCAGCCCGCGGGAATAAGAAGAGAAAGAGAGAGCAGCAGGGTCTGTTGCATAATAAGGATGAGCGCGAAAATGTGCACCTGCGTTCGTAGGGGCGGCGGCTCTGCCCCGCCCGGCGGCGCAACAGTATACACATAAAAATGTTCGGCGAATTCGCAGTCTGTACGAATTCGCCGAACATTTTTGCCGTTCATGCAGCTTGATGCTGCCGGGAGGGCCAAGGCCCTCCCCTACGATGCAGCCAGGGTTTTCGAATTTTGCAACAGTCTCTTGCTGTACGTATCGTAAATCTGTACAGCCTTCGCCGGAAAGCGGCAGCCCCGACTGCCCGGCTTCGGCAGGCAGCCGCGCGGGATCGGCAAGGCAAGTGTGCAGGCCCGAGCGGATCCGCACTTTTGTCTTGCCAGTTTGCCGCCGCTCGATTATACTGTAAGAGTCTCCAATGCTGAACGCGCCGCCGCCGAGCGGGCAGAAAGGAAAGCATGCCATGAAAATCGTCGTTCTTGACGGATATACCGAAAACCCCGGCGACCTGAGCTGGGACGCGCTGAAAGCCTTCGGCGAGCTCACCGTATACGACCGCGTCTCCTATGAGGAATCTCCCGAGATCGCCGAGGCGATCGGCGACGCGGAGATCGTCTTCACCAACAAGACCCCCATCTCCCGCGCCACGCTGGACGCCTGCCCGCAGATCCGCTATATCTCCGTGCTCGCCACCGGCTATAACGTGGTGGACGTCGCCGCGGCAAAGGAGAAGGGCATCCCCGTCTCCAATGTGCCGACCTACGGCACGGCGGCCGTGGGGCAGTTCGCCATCGCCCTGCTGCTGGAGATCTGCCACCACATTGCGCATCACAGCGAGGCCGTGCACGCGGGCCGCTGGGAGGCGAATCCCGACTGGTGTTTCTGGGACTACCCGCTCATCGAGCTGGCAGGGAAGACCATGGGCATCATCGGCTTCGGCAAGATCGGCCAGACCACCGGTCGCATCGCCAAGGCCCTGGGCATGACGGTGCTGGCCTCCGGCAGCCGCCCCACCGAGAGCGGCCTGGCCATCGCGGAGTATGTGGAGCGGGACGAGCTTTTCGCCCGCTCGGACGTCATCTGCCTGCACTGCCCGGCCTTCCCCAGCACGGTCAACATGATCAACCGGGACGCGATCGCAAGGATGAAGGACGGCGTGATCCTTATCAACAACAGCCGCGGCCAGCTCGTCGTCGAGCAGGATCTCGCCGACGCCCTAAACTCCGGCAAGGTCGCGGCAGCCGGTCTGGACGTGGTCTCCACTGAGCCCATCCGCGGAGACAATCCGCTGCTCAAGGCCAAAAACTGCTTCATCACCCCGCACATCTCCTGGGCGCCCAAGGAAGCGCGGGAGCGCATTCTGGCGTGTTCCGCAGAGAATCTGCGCAGTTTCCTCGCGGGAGAGCCGCAGAATGTTGTGAACGCCTGAGAGGGGAGAAGCATCATGTCATTGCGCTCTGACGCCGAACAGATCTATCGCGGCGCCCTGCAGGACGCGCTGCCGGATGAGGCCGTCCGCCGCGCGCTTTCGCAGATCGATTTCGGCGGGAAAAGCGTCCATCTGGTCGCCATCGGCAAGGCCGCCTGGCAGATGGCTGCCGCTGCCCATGCCGCGCTCCCCGGCGCCGTCGCGGACGGCATCGTGATCACCAAGTATGAGCACGCCAAAGGCCCTATCGGCGAGCTGCGGATCTTTGAGGCCGGGCACCCCGTGCCCGACCGCAATTCCTACGCCGCCACCGGCGAGGTAATCAAGCTGGTCTCTGCGCTTACGGAGCGGGACGCGGTGCTTTTTCTGGTCTCCGGCGGAGGCTCCGCGCTCTTCGAGCGTCCGCTGATCGGCGAGGAGGAGTTTGAGGATATCACGCGCCAGCTGCTCGCAAGCGGCGCGGACATCACGGAGATGAACGTGATCCGCAAGCGGCTTTCCGCCGTCAAGGGAGGGAAGTTCGCGCAGCTTTGCGCCCCGGCGCGGGTCTATGCGGTGATCCTCTCGGACGTGCTGGGCGATCCGCTGGACGCCATCGCCTCCGGCCCCGCCTATCCGGACAGCAGCACACGCGAGGACGCGCTGCGCATCGCGCGGCAATATGAGCTCAGGCTCTCTCCTGCGGCGCTCGCCTGTCTCGAAGAGGAGACCCCGAAGACGCTCGATAATGTGGAGAGCATCGTGACGGGCAGCGTGCGGCAGCTCTGCGCTTCCGCGGATCGGATCTGCCGGGAGTTGGGCTATCGCCCGATCCTGCTGACGGATCGGCTCTCCTGCACCGCGCGCGACGCCGGTGTTTTCCTCGCGAACATCGCGCGCAGTCACGCCGGGGACGGCGAAAAGCTCGCCTATATCGCGGGCGGCGAGACTGTTGTGCGCCTCACGGGCCATGGCCTCGGCGGGCGGAACCAGGAGCTTGCGCTTGCCGCCGCAGACGGTATCCGGGGTCTGGAAAAGGTCTGTGTGTTCTCCGTCGGCTCCGACGGCACGGACGGCCCGACGGACGCGGCGGGGGGATACGTTGACGGCGGCAGCGCCAGGGCGCTGAAAGCCGAGGGCATCGAGCTCGCTGCTGTTCTGCAGGACAACGACTCCTATCACGCGCTGGAGGCCATCGGCGGCCTCATCGTCACCGGTCCCACCGGCACCAACGTCAACGACCTCTGCTGCGTCCTCATCGGAGGATAAAACGGAGAATAGAAAGAGCCTCTTGCAAAATGCGAAAACCCTGGCTGCATCATAGGGGAGGGCCTTGTGCCCTCCCAGCAGAATCAAGCTGCATTCATAACAAAATGTTCGGCGAATTCGCACAATCTGCGAATTCGCCGAACATTTTTTCTGCGTATACTGCTGCGCCGCCGGGCGGGGCAGAGCCGCCGCCCCTACGAAATCGGGCACACATTTTAGCGCTCATCCTTATTTTGCAACAGACCCTTTTTGCCCCTTGAAGACACGGCCGTTTCCCGGATAAGAACACGCGCTTGCGCGGGCGGCTTTCCTTTGCAGCGGGAGAGACCTGCGCTCACAGACGCTTTATCAGCGTCAGGACATTCTGCCCGTCCCGGAACTCGTAACGCAGGTCGTCCATGGACTTCCTGGTCATGAAGATGCCGAGACCGCCGATCTCCCGTTCCTCCGCGGGGAGCGAAACGTCCGGGTCTGTTCTGTCCAGCGGGTTGAAGGGAATGCCGCTGTCAAGAAAGGTCAGCGTCACCGCGGGCGGCTCCTCCTGCAGCTCAAGGCGGAGGGTGGCTGTGCCCGTCTCCGGCGCGTAGGCATAGTGCGCGATATTGACATAGATCTCCTCCGCTGCGACGGAGATCTGCATCTGCGCCTTGAGCGGGCAGTCCGCTTCCTCGAGATGCTCCTCGAGAAAAGCATTGACAAGCCTGAGATTATCGAGCGTAGCGTCTACGGTCAATTCATACGTTTTCATGGCAGTATTATTCTCAAAAGAGAAGCGTTTCCGTCTTGTCAAGAAGTTCCAGCAGCTCCTTTGTCCACAGCGCGATTTCCGCGCGGCCCTTTTCGCTTTCAAGTCCCTTACGGCGGATGGAGCGGCGGATCATGCGCGTATAGCCGACAATGCGCGCCTTGTCGGCCACCTCGCGGATCCTGGCCGGGTCGTCCGTCTCCAGATAGGCCGCCAGCACCTTGTTCCAGAAGGTACGGCCCGTTTCATAATCAAAGCCCTGGAAGGACAGAATGACGCTGTGGTCATACTCGGAATAGCCGATAAAGGAGTTGTAAATGCTCGCCAGCTCAAAGACCGGATGACCGACGGCCAGCGTGTCCATGTCGATCAGCAGCACTTCGTCGCCCTGCAGCTCGAGGTTCTTGGTGTGATAGTCTCCGTGGAGCATGTGGTCGTCATGGGGAACCGCCTCGACAAGAGCAGCCAGCTTTTCCCAGGCCTCCTTCGGCAGATGATCCTGCATGAAATCCACCCAGCCGAGGACGGTCTGGCGCATATCCGGCAGCTTGCCCTCCGGCACCACGGTGCTGTGGATGATCTTGAGCATCTTCACGTATTCCTGCACGCACCAGTCCAGCTTTTCCGGCTCTGAGGCGATGATCTTGGAAAAGGAGCGGGCGTTGAGAAGCTCAAACACGGAACCGTAGCTGTTGCCCACGCGCACCACGTCGTAAGAGATCGCGGTGGGGACACCGAGGATCAGCGCCAGCTTTGCAACCTCGCGCTCATGCTGGATATCCGCCAGCGCGTCGGCATTGTTATAGACCTTTACAACGTTGTCTTGGTCGATGCGGTAGATGGTGCCGTTCGCGCCGCGCCCGATCTCCTCGCAGCCCTCGATGGATACGACCCGATATGCCTTTTCCACGTCCATCATCTGGGTAAAGCCGGTCATGTCCAGGATTTCGTATACCTCGCTGCCGACATTGATCAGGCGCAGCGTGGGATTGATTTTCCGCAGATGCAGCAGCACGCGCAGCCCCGCGCTGGAGATGTAGCTCAGCTGCTCCAGATCCAGCACGATCTGCCTGTCCGCAGCGTCCGCGGCCAGCTTCATGATCGCTTCCTCCACCTCGCGCGCATTCACGGAGTCGATGCGCCCGGACAGGGCGATCTTCAGCTGATCGGCAGTCAGGATGCCATTGACAACTTCGTTCATAGTATGTTCTCCCTTCCTGAAATATCCTGTAATCTCTTGCTTGCTGCAATCAGTCCATGCCGGAGAGCGTCCGGACGATGCTGCTCAGCGCCTCCCGGGACCGCTGAGCCGTGCCCTCCGCGAGCAGCTCATCCATAAGCTCCGCAGCCATTACTCGTTTCGCAGGATGTTTCTGTTTCAAATTGCGCCTTCTGTTCAGCGCACAGGCCGACTGAGATGGAATGTATAGAATTTCTGCGCTTTCCTCCGCGCCTTGGCCGCGCAGGGAAGTATTTTTTTCAGTATATCACAAAGCTTAGTCTCCAACAACTGTTTTTGAACCGTTTTCGCAAACTTCTTCCCGACGCATCCGAATCCGTATTTGGGCGTGCGCTCCTTGACTTTTTAAGAAAAGGGCTTTCCGGATCGGCAAAACGATGATATAATAAACCAATACGAAAATTATAAATCGCTTTTCATTTCGCTTTCCTTTTTTGACAAGCAGCAGGGATGATGAGTAAACGGAAGCTGTTCCCCGGCTGGGGCGGAACATGCGGAATATAAGGAGACAATCATGGAAAAGCTCAGGAAACTTTTCTCCGGCGGCATTCGGATGAAGATCTTCAGCATGCTGCTGATTACGATCCTTCTGATTATCGCGGCTTACACGGCGATCCTCTTCTACCAGTCGAACAAGGTGGAGCAGCTTGTCGAGGACAGCTATGAGCTGCAGCAGCAGCTCTTCGCGGAGAGCGGCCTGGAGGACCACTCCGAGCGCGTTTGGAACGAATCGGTAGAGGTTTTCCGGCGGGGGATGTTCCACGCCCGGAATATCCTGATCCTTCTGGTGGCCCTGATCGTGGTGACAGGGCTTGCGTCCGCCTTTTCCATTTCAAGCCAGATCACCGATCCCCTGAACATGATCACCAAGCGCGTGGCGTCTCTGGGCGTCCGCAACAGGCGCTTCGAGATGGAGGACGCCTACAGAACCGGGGATGAGATCGAGGTTCTGGCGGAGTCCTTTGCCAAGCAGTCCGCAAGAACTGAACTGTATATCGACCAGGTCAAAAGAGTGACCGCGGAAAAGGAACGGATCGGCACGGAGCTCGAAATGGCCAGCAGAATCCAGAGCAGCCAGCTGCCCCGCCTGTTTCCGCCCTTCCCGAACCGGAAGGAGTTCGGCCTGTTTGCCAGCATGACGCCGGCAAAGGAGGTCGGCGGAGACTTCTATGATTTCTTCATGATCGACGACGACCATATTGCCTTCGTCATAGCGGACGTGTCCGGAAAGGGCGTGCCCGCGTCGCTGCTGATGATGGTCTCCCGCGTTCTGATCAAATCCAGCCTGCAGAACGGCAAGAACCCGGCGGAGACCCTCGAGAGTGTGAATAACCAGCTCTGCGAGGGCAACGATGAGGGCTATTTCATCACCGTGTGGCTCGCCGTGTTCGAGATCTCGACGGGAAAAGGCGTGGCGGCCAACGCCGGACACGAGCATCCGGTGCTGCGCAGGGCAGGGGGCGGTTATGAGCTGCAGGTCTACAGACATTCCATGCCCGTCGGCAGCATGAAGGGTATCCCGTTCAGACAGCATGACTTCCTGCTGAACCCTGGCGACAGCTTTTTCGTGTACACGGACGGCGTCGCGGAGGCGACGAACGAGCAGAAAGAGATGTTCGGAACCAAGCGCATGCTGGATGCGCTGAACAAGGACCCGGACGCGCCGCCGGAACAGATCCTTCCGAACGTTAAATCTGAGATCGACCGCTTTGTGGATGGCGCGGAGCAGTTTGACGATATCACGATGCTCTGCTTCCGCTATAACGGGCCTTGCGCTTGAGCAGATCGGAGCTTTATGCTGGCTATAGGAGAATGAAGCAATGAAACAGAACCGGATCAGGGGCGCCCTGAAACTAATCGGAGATATTTTTGTTCCGCTTCTCCCGGGGATCATCAGCGCGGGCTTGTGCGGGGGCTTTGCGTCTCTCATCTCGCAGACCGTACCAAACTATACAGAGAACAACCTATGGGCGTTTATCTACCAGATCCTGACGCTGATCAATACCGCCATGATGAGCTTTCTGACCGCCTGGGCGGGCTTTCGGGCGGCGGAGCGCTTCGGCGGAACGCCTATCCTGGGCGGCATGCTGGGCATGATCACCTCCCTCGACGGCATCAATCAGATCTCCTCCATCATGGGCCTGTATAACAGCGCCGTTCCGCTGGATTCGATCCTCTGCAGCGGGAAGGGCGGCGTGCTGGCGGTGATTGCCGGCGCGCTTCTGATCGCCTTTGTGGAAAAGACGATCCGCTCCGTGATGCCCGCTTCGGTCAGCATCGTCTTCACACCGCTGCTGACCATGTTCCTTTGCGTGGTCCCCTACATCATCTTCATCATGCCGCTCTTCGGCTATGCCTCCGGAGGCATCGTCTGGCTGTTCAGCAGAGCCTGCCTGTCCGAGAACGTCCTGATCCGGGCTGTCTCCGGTTACTTTGCCGCCGCCTTCTTCCTTCCGCTGGTGGCCGCGGGCATGCACCACGGCCTGGTGGCGCTCTACAGCGTTCAGCTGCAGGAGCTCGGCTATATCACGCTGTATCCCGCCCTCGCCATGGCTGGCGCCGGGCAGGTCGGCGCAGCGTTCGCGCTCTGGAGAAAGGCAAAGAAGGTCGGCAACAACAACCTCTGCTCGGTGATCTCCGGCGCGCTGCCGGCAGGCCTCCTGGGCGTGGGCGAGCCGCTCATTTACGGCGTAACGCTCCCTCTCGGCAAGCCCTTCCTCACGGCGGGGCTTGGCGCGGGCTTCGGCGGCGCCTTCATCATGGTCACGCAGGTGGCCTCCACCACCTGGGGCCCCTCAGGGCTGCTGGGCGCCTTTGTGATGATCGCGGGCCCGGGCGGCTCGGTACAGAGCGTCCTCTTCTACCTGACGGCGCTCGTCATCAGCTATATCGGGGGATATCTCGTCACCAACGCGCTGTACCGCGAAGAGGAGCTGAACTATGAGGTTTCCGTTTCTGCCAAACAGGCGGACGCCTGGCGCTCCGCATCCTTCTCCAGACTCAGCAGAAAAGACTCCCGGCGGGTCGAGGCGGGAGAATCGCTGATGTCTACCGGAAGGCACTATGCCGTCAATCTGGATCTGACGGCGCCCGTCGCCGGCAAGACGGTTCCCATGAAGCAGATCCCGGATATCATGTTCTCCTCGGGCGTGATAGGCAAATGCGTCGGGATCATGCCGGAGAACGGGCATATCCTCTCTCCCTGCAACGGAACGGTCGTGGAGATCGCAGATACCGGCAATTCGCTGACCTTCAAGACCGCCGACGGAATGGAAATCCTCGTGCTGGTGGGCATCGATACCTTCCTGCTCAACGGCGACGGTCTCAGCCTTCAGGTCAAGGAAGGGGAGAGCGTGAAGAAGGGACAGCCGGTGATGGAGGCAGACCTCGGCCGGATCACGGAGGCCGGGCTCTCGCCTATGGTGATTACCGTCCTGACCAAATAATCAACCGGGCTTCCTCGAAAGCCCGGCCGCAAAGAAAATCTGCTTTTTCGTAGGAAAAGCGGGGCCTGCAGACAATTCTGCATGCCCCGCTTTTCGCATCCCCTGCGTTCCGGAACGGACGGATCAAATCCCGCTCCGCGCCCGGCGTACTGATATGCCATGCCGAAGCACATAGGGTGCTATACCTTTCTTCAATTGCGCTCACTTTGTATCATGCGGCTCTTCATCCGGCGCCTGCCCGTCATGCGCACGCCATAGGCATTCGGTGATCTTCATATCGGTGAAGATTGCCTGGAAGGAGGACTCCTCCGGGCTGCAGGCATAGACGCCAAAGCGGATGGGGCCGGCCCCTTCCCACATGTGGCAGATCCGCATTTGCGTAAAATGCTCTCCGTCCTGCGAGCACTCGATGCAGAAGTCGTCCTCCCGGCGGCTGAAGCGATACCACATGGTTTTAACGTTTGCAGGGATGGCTGTGGTGGCCCAGTCGGAATAGCCGTGGTTGGTAACCACGCTGCCCAGGTGCTGGAACTCTTCGTTCTCATATTCAACAGAGGCTTTGAGCCAGTTTTCGCTGTCGAGGTACATCACGATCCCGCATTGGTCAAAGCGGTGATGGCTCTCGGTGAAGTCCGTCTTCACGGTAAAGGAAAAGAATGTCTCCTCAGTCTCCAACTGGAGTACCGGCGCATTGTCGTTGCGAAAATGATAATAGGTTCTCTGCCACAGATCGGTTCCGGGCTCTGTCGTCATTTCGATCCGGCCATCCGCGATGGAGTACTGCCGGGGTTCTCTTGTCCATTTCCATTTGCTGATGTCAAACATCATAGCTTTTCCTCCGAATCCGTCTCTCAGCAGAGAACTCTTTTCTTGAGAGTATACCATGCGGAACTTGGTTTATCAATTCCAAGTTTGACAACGGCCGCTCCCGGCAGCATCTCATTCCCGCCATCAACACAGTTCCCTTGAAAACGAGCCTGCCGTATTATTGCAGTAGGACCACCTCCGTAGCTGTGTTAATTTGATAAGGTACTCCGTTTTGATAGAATTTGCCGTTGGGGGGTGCATCGCCTGTTCAAGGGGGTGCATTGCCTGTGCAGGGGGTGTGCAAACTAAAAAAGGGGTCATTTAGCCGTTCTTGTCTGACTGTTGAGGTTATGTTACAATAGCATCAGTTGATGAGAGGAGTGAGGATAATATGCAAGACCGCTACGCTGGTGACATTGGAGATTATGGAAAACTTGGACTATTACAGTCTCTCTGCAACGAGGGTTTTCGCATTGGAGTTAATTGGTATAGAACAGTGCCTCTTCAAAAGGAACTAATACGGCAAGATGGACGATTTCTTATCCCTGAAAAGTATTCGTCATGTAACAGCCAGCTATATGAAGTTCTGCGCGATATTTCATGCAGCAGTAATCGATCTATTAAAGAATTAGAGAAAGCAGCTTTAATTCCTGATGCCGTATACTATTCTGATCAAGTCCCAGTTATTAATCGAACCGTATGGCATAAAAAAGCGATTGAAGCACTTTCAGGCACTAACCTGGTGTTCTTAGATCCGGATAATGGCTTACTAGCAAAATCTGTTAGAAGAACCTCTTGTCAAAGCGTAAAGTACGTGTTCTATGAAGAAGTAACAGATTATTTGAGGAACAAGCAAAGCGTATTAATATACAATCATCGTAATCGGAAAAAGCCTAGCGTATATTTTGAAGAGATATACAATCTGCTGTCAAATATAGTAGCACAGGATGAAAAGTCAGTACTTGCTATCACTTTCCCAAAAGGGTCGGTTCGTGACTATTTTGCAATCAGCACAAATTCTGATCATTACGAAAAAATCCAGACAGCATTTGAAACATTGGCTTTCGGAATTTGGGGCGATGCAGGTATGTGCAGATTACAACCTTTGCCATATCAGCAGTGTCCATTCTGTGAGAACAATAAACTAAAGCCCATTTTATACGGCATGCCAACTCATGCCGCTTTTGAGTTGGCAGAAAAGGGACACTTCATTCTTGGCGGATGTTGTATAGAGGAAAACGCTCCAAAATGGTTATGTCCTAAATGTGGGAATATGTTTTAAACTAACCAGTTTCTGAGGTGCTTTTTATTCAGAACGCCTCAAATTGAACGATACCCCTCTGTGAGAACGATTTGCCCGAGAGGAGAAGAAAGATTAATTTGCATAACATCAAACAGCCGCTACGGAAAATGCTCCGTGGTGGCTGTTCTCGTAGTGACTGATGGCCAGAAGTGCCCGAAATCAAGGGATTTGCGGACAAATGAAAAAGGCAAGTAATTCTATCATAATTACCTACCTTTTATGCGTCAGGACACCGGTAATCATACAATTCGGCGTTTCTTGCCTCCAAAGGGAGGTGGGTGCAAGGTAGGTGCAAATCAAATGATGAGAGCTTTTCTGCGCCCATCTTTTTGCTGAATGGACATTGTACCCCGGAGACGCCACGGACAGCGGATTGCCGTGTGCTACAGGAGCCTATTTAATACTTCCCCTGTGTCACCGTCTATGCAGATAGAGCGATCTTTGATCACTTCCGGGCAGATGGCCGCGCTGCGGTTGAGGCATGCGTAGACGGCCATGGAATTCTCCGCAGTCATGGCCCAGAAGGGGTACTTGATGATGACCGGCGTGTTGCCTCCGACGCCCAGTTCAAGGAACAGCACGTGCTGTCCCTCGTGCGCTTTCAGGAAAGCCGCATAGTTCGCCGAGGCTGCATGCCATCCTGCGTCCTCCACAAAGGTGTCGTCCGCGCGCAGGTTCATCGCCGCGGCCCGCCCGGTTTTCGGGTCGGTCGGGATCAGGTCGTGCGGCAAGCGCATCGAGAGCTTCTGGTCCTCGGGCACCTGAAAGACGCCGTTTTCGTCCCGCATGAAGCCCTGCGCCTCCATGGCAAGCATCGTCCAATCCTCATTGTCCCATGTCCTGCCGCCGCGCCCCTGTGCGTCCTGAAAAAGGCCGTAATCACCTTGCGTGTAAAACAGCCGGGACTTGTCAAAGCCCGCGCGCTGGAACTGATGATCCACGTTGGTTGTGATAACGAAATAGTTCTTATCCTTTACCAAGGCCAGCAGATCGGTATAGACCGGCTTCGGCGGGTCGATGTAGCGGTTGAAGTAAATATGCCGAGCCCACCAGGCCCAGCGGGTTTCGCTGTCCGGGAAGGGATAGAAGCCTCCGGAATACATGTCCGTGATACCGAAACGCTCTATGAAATCGAAGAAAACCTTCTCGAAGCGCTCGCCGCTGTAGGTCAGCCCGGCGGCTGTGGAAAGTCCCGCTCCGGCCCCGATCACAACTGTGTCAGTGGTTTTCAGTTCCTCTCTGAGGCGGGCGATGTTTTCTTCCCTGCTTCCTGTTCCCTCACCCAGAGAATAACCAAAGCCGCGCACAGCGGAAAGGCCCTTGCGGATGGAATCGGAATACCCATTCGGTCTGTTATCGAAGGCTCTGCTCATAATTGCACCTGTCCCTGTCGCTGAATACGTTGAAAATGACCCGTTCCATCTTGCCAGAATGGGCGGCGAGCCATTCTGTCACTGTCTGGACAGCGATCTCGGACGCCCGTTCTTTCGGGAAGCGGAACACGCCGGTGGAGATGCTGCAGAATGCCACACTGCGGAGACTGTTTTCCGCGCACAGGTCCAGCGTATTCCGGTAACAGTCAGCCAGATCGTTCTCCAGGTCCGGGGTAAGTCTGTCGTATACGATCGGCCCAACGATGTGCACGACTTTCTTCGCAGGAAGATTATATCCTTCCGTCAGCATCGGCACTGCGGTCGGCTGCTCATAATTTCTCCCATAGCGGGAACGAAGCGCTTGCATCTGCTGATGGCATTCGGCGCGCAGCTGGATACCCGCATAGGTGTGGATACAGTTGTCGATGCAGCTGTGGCAGGGTTGGAAGCAGCCAAGCATCTGTGAATTGGCGGCGTTAACGATCGCGTCCACGGCAAGGCAGGTGATGTCACCCTGCCAGAGGGACAGCGTGTCCGCAAAAGGCCGTTTGCTGCCGAGACTCTCCACGATCGAAGGGATCCGATCAAGGGGCACGATCCCTCGTTCTTCCGCCCGCTTCTTCAGGTACGCGTCCTGGACCAGCAGGGTCTCCTTTGCCATGGGACGAGGCATGCGGATGTTCATCAGGGAACGCAGGAGCCTTTGCCTGCTCTCCGTGTCCGCAGGCGTCCGCAGATCTTTATACTCAACGGAGTCCGTCTTGAAAGCTTCTAGCAGATAGTCAAGGCGCTGCTCCTGTAACGATATCTTTGTCATGCTTCGGTCTCCTCTTGAAAACAGGGCCCCGGTAATCATCCGAAGCCCTGTACAGTCACTTCCCTGATCCCGGCAATTCTTGTATATTTTATAACGAACAGGCCGGAAAATCAACGCTTACATGAACGTTTGGCTATGTCGTAAAGCAAGCTTTTGACGTGTCTGAGAAACGAAAAAAAGTACACAGGCTATTGTATCATAGCCTGTGTACCCATGTGTCTTGTGCGCCCGAAAAAGATATCTTATGACAGCAGGTGCTCTTCTATCAATTCGATAACCGCCTTTTCTTCCTCTCCGTACAAAGAAGAGGAAAGGGCGAGGAGGAAAAATGAACCCAGCAAGATAAAAATTCCTGCCAAAATCAGCATCAGAACATTCGGATCAAAAGCCAAAAACGAAACGGCAAAAATCAACCATGAGATGATTGCTTTTTTCCATTCCCAACCGAATTGCCCATCAATAACTGTCATGCCATCCTTTTCTGTCAGCTTCCCCAGAAAAACCGGCTGATTGATCGCCGCGCCTCCTGATTGACCGGGTTTTGTCTTTATCAAAAAGAAAGCCGTTCTCCGATAAAACCTGTAGTAAAACGCGCTCTCCCCCATTCGCCAGCCAAAGGATGCAGCCGGTTTTGCAAAAACAGATATGCGTACCTTGATCTGCTCCGGCGTAAGCTTGCTCTCAAAATGATACTGTGCCATATTGCGCCCCCCTTGACGACTGCCGAGCGATAGTTCAAATCCTTCCCCACCAGGAGGATATCTTTTTATTATCACTCAAAATCTGCCAGTTGAAAAGCCCGCGAAGCCTTGAAAACACTAAAAAATCCGCCCGGATATCTTTTCCGGGCGGACAATGTGGTCAAGCGGTGAATAACGCACTTGAGCAAGCACATTTCAAAAACGTTGCAAAACCTATGTTTTCAGGCGGAAAGCGCACGGGTTTCTCCTAAAAAAGTACAAGGAGAAACGATATGACAAACTTTATCGAGGAGCTCTATTACGGCAATGTCGACCCGCAGAACAGCGGATTCGAGGATGAAGCGGATGTTCAGCATGAGTTGCAGACGATCAGCGAAAACGAGGACTGGCTGACCGAGCGTCTCACCGGCGAGGAGAAGAAACGCTTTCTGGACTTCGCCGACGCCTGGTCGGCCTACAACGGCGACACTGCCTTGGACGGCTTCATCACCGGCTTCCGCCTGGGTGCGCGGTTTGTGGTGGATACTTTCGTTTTGCCGGAGGCTTCGCCGCAGAACTATTTGCAAGATAAAGAATAAGGATACGCCCCTGCCTTGTTCATGCAAGGCAGGGGCAAACTCATTCGCTGTAATACGCCGCCCAGCCGACAAAACAGCCGTCTTCCGGCATCACAAGCACACCGTCAGCGTGATCGCGCTGCTGCACCAGGATGCAGCGCCAGACCTCGCCCTTTGAGCAAAGCGCGGCGTGATCCTCGATGAATTGCCGGTCCGCGACCATGTCCGTGATGAAATTCTCATAGTCAATCTTCGCCAGCTTTACTGTCTTTACGACCTCAAATGGGCGCTCCTTCTCCACCAAATGCAGCACAGTCAAGTCCTCTATCCTGCGCGGATCGCTGACGAAATAGGCCTTCCCCGATATCTCCATATCCTCACCTCTCTAAATGTTGTGTACTTAAAGTGAGTACACTTTGCACATTCTATCATGTACTTGAAATAAACTCAAATTATCTTTTATCAAGTACATGGAGGGTATGGCATGGACGCTTTGAAGAAGGAAAAGGATAAGCACCTCGGGCTGCGGATTGACAGCGAACTACACTATAAACTGCACTATATTTCTCAGTACGAGGGCCGCTCCGCCAACGGAGAAGTGATCTACCTGATCCGCAAGGCCATCGAGGAGTTT
>ODAJ012167021.1_pt1 | contig 34126 bp, 46 predicted proteins | sample 1539241 | NCBI WGS metagenome assembly ODAJ01 (sample SAMN02144231, study PRJEB22623) | gut metagenome | biome: sheep rumen | host: Ovis aries | place: New Zealand
GAGAGGGTATGAAGAATCTGGTATTAGAGATAAGTCTGAGGGATGCGGGTCGTGCGATGGATGCGATTTGTGACAGTGGGATGAATGCACAGCTGGAGCAGGAGGCATCGAATGTATGGGTATCATCGGAGGCATTGGATGAGGATGACATGGAGATGATGGTCTGTGATGTCGAGGATGTCATGCTGAGGTATGGTGTATGTGAGTATGAGATAACAGAGAAGTATATTGTGTAACTTTCAAAAATTGGTAATTATGCAGAAACAGGAATTTGAGAAGCTGGTCGGCTATGAGGTAGACCAGGAAGTGTATCAGGAGATTGAGGCGCTGTATATGGCTGCTGGAAACATCGACAAGGATGAGTTCTGTAAGGAGTTCAAGGAGCACAAGCTGAACAGGTGCACATCCATCTGGGAGGTGGTGAAGACCCTGAAGAAGGTTCAGGGCGATCTTGATTTCGAGAAGAATCAGAATGCTGAGATTCGGGAGAAGATGGAGAAGGCTCTGATGGAGAAGGGTCTGAGATGGGATGAGGATTCTGAGGTATTGGTCGAGGTTCCGGCCTATGAGAGAATCAAGACTCTGGAGGATGCGATGAAGGCCACGGGGATGAGTCTGCCGGAGGATATCGATGAGCTGCCTGTCGATATCAGGGCCTATATGAAGCTGAGAATCATTGTAGCAGCGATGAATGGTCTGACGAAGGACAGTCTGGATGAGTTTCCGAAGTTCTCTGAGGATGAGTATCGTTATTATCCCTGGTTCTGGTTCTATAAGAGCCGCGAGGAGGCCATCGAGGATGGATGTGATGAGGATGATATTGTTGATATCCCTGCGCTTGTTGGTGGTGCGTACGGCGGTTCCCACTGCGGTGTCTCGCCTTTGCGCTCGCACTACGTTGCCTCGCGCACGGACACGGATTGCGGGGGTGCTCTCGTGATGTGTGACCGAGACCGCACGATATACTGCGCCAAGCAGTTTATCGTGGAATGGGTGGAGTTCTACACCCGGAGAGAGGTTCAGAAGTAAGTTCATACGATTGGTAGGGCGGTACGGTCTGAGAGCCTACCCTTTGATGTGGATACCGCCCACGATGGTTGCTGCAATACCGATTTGAAGTGCAGTGGTTGCCCCGCCAGAGGGGTCAGGAACAGAAGGGTTCAGGCGTACCCTAAAGCGAGATATATCATATTATCTGGTTCTCCTCGGAGATTTGTCCTGAAGTAGTGTCAGAAGCAAGCAGCCCGGAAGGGTCGAGGCAAGCAGGCTACTTTCCCAGTGAAAGCAAGAGGAGTGAGTATCTGGGAAGAAAGCAATGAAGGAGCCAAGTACAGAATCAATTCGGCTGGTGCGGTGTCATCATCTCAGGATGGTGAGGTCTGGAAGCAAAGTGAAGTTTAACAATGTTGTACCTTATTACCCAGATACGTAATCCCGCAAGAATAACCGCGAAGTACAGTAACGGGAATAATCCGCCGGAGGATAACCAGCCGCGAATTACAAGAAGGCTTTACGTGAACAATTAAGTATATTAGTAACAATTTAAACTGGTAAGAAAATGAAAACAAGAGAAGAAATCATTGAGGAGTTGAATCTGGAAGTGAATCCTGGCAGCATGAAGATGAAGGATTTAATCGAGAAGCATGCTGATGCGCTGTTGGAGATTGAGGGCCTTAAGTTGAAGGTCAAGGATATGCAGGAGAAGGTGGAAGATACCGAGAAGTCCAAGACGTATTGGTACCAGGAGTACAGCAGCGGATGTGAGAAAATCAATGAGCTGAAGGAGAGTCTGGTGACAGTCCAGAGAGTTATGAATGAAATCGTGGAGAGATGGAAATGAAGAAGAAGCCGGTTACTCCGGTATTGAAGAAGATGAGTCGCGGAGAGGTTCAGACATGGCCTGTCGAGCGATCCACATCGGTGATGGTCTCCATCGGGCGAGTCCAGAGGGAGATGCGGAGAGATGGTGTGAAGTTCTCTGTCAAGACGAAGGGGCTGGTGTTGGAAGTGACGCGAACCGCGTAGGCAGAGGAGGTTCTATCACCTGCGGAACGCAGGGTGGCCGAGGAGTATTGCAAGGGTCTGAGTGATAAAGAGGTCGCTGAGGCCCTTTGCAGGTCATTCCATACGGTCAAGACACAGAAGAAGGCTATCTATCGGAAGCTTGGTATCTCAAAGGATACTGAGCTTCTCTGGTGGATGGTATGTGATAGGCTTGGGATGGTTTTCGATTTGAGAGCGATCAGGAGTCTGGGAATAGGAATCATCGGAAGGAATGGAGATTTATCAGAGGAATGACAGTGAGGTTCTGAGCGCTATCCTTCAGGTGATGAACACTAAGACGTTCGGCTTTCGGTATTCTGAGAAGATTGTGGGCGGTCGCGCACGGTTGGAGAGATTGATTGTCGAGGGTAAGGTAAGGGCAGAGAAGGGAAACAGTCGGGTCCAGAATGGAAAATGGCTGTGCAATGCCGCTGATGTATTGAGATATGCAAGGGTAAAAATTTAAAATCAGAGAAAATGAGTACAGAGAATAAGAAGGTGGTGAGGAATGCGGCAATCATCATCCTTTTCGCGCTGCCGTGTTGTTTGATATTCACAGGAGAGATGTTCCTGCAGTTCCTTGGTGTGTTCTATACCTGGGAGTTCTGGAATAACATCGGGAAACCGATACAGAAGAGATATCGGGATGTGATAATGAAGGGAGAGAGGAATCAGTCTGCTTAGCCGTGGACTGAATCGGCACTCGGAATCGATTGTTTTAGTTAGGGTTTTTATTAGGGTGTCGATAATCTTGTATTTTGGTCGGAACATCTGGGAGAGCGTCTGTGAGGATGTGAGAGGTTCGAATCCTCTGTTCCTTCAATTTAGTGAATAAGATTTATTTTGTGTAACATTCAAAAAAAATGGTAATTATGGGAAAGATTGAATTTCGAGAGTTGACGGCCGATGAGATTGATTGCAGGGTCGGCACGGTGACGGACAAAGGATGTTCGCTCCTGATGTACAAGGATGCGAGAGTGGACATGAGATTGCTGGATGAGGTCGTGGGGCCGCAGAACTGGAAGCGGGAGCATGAGCTTATCAATGGGAATCTGTTCTGTACGGTATCCATCTGGGATGCGGAAAAAGGTATCTGGGTCAGTAAGCAGGATGTCGGTGTGGAGTCGAACACGGAGAAGGAGAAGGGCCAGGCCTCTGATGCGTTCAAGCGGGCATGTGTGAATTGGGGCATTGGCCGTGAGTTGTATACGTGTCCGTTCGTCTGGGTGAATCTCGGACAGGATGAGTGGAGGCAGAGCAAGAACGGCGCGAAGCAGCCGAAGACGAAGTTCTCTGTCGCGGAGATTGAGTATTTCGATGGAAGGGTGACGTACCTGAGAATCATCGATGATAAGGGTGCAGTGAGATTCACGTTCGGGAAGAGTGTGGAGCTGGAGGCAAGGAAGATGAATCTGCTGAAGGCAATCACCACGGCAAAGAGCCGTGAGGAGGTGGAGAAGGCCTTCAGGGATTGCCCGGAGTTCAAGAATGACCAGGATGTGATTAACGCATGTGTCGATAGGTGCGCAGAGTTGAAGAAAGCAGCATAAGTATAACCAAGAAAAAGAAGAATTATGGAAAAAGTCATTTTGAAGATGAGTGATGTGTCGTTTGATGCGAACACTCACACGTATCTGTTGTATGGTCAGCCGTTGAAGGGTGTGACCCCGATTGTTAAGTGGATGTTCCCGGACACGTATAGGGGCATTCCTGATGATGTGTTGAAGAAGGCGGCTGACCATGGTAATCTAATTCATTCGAAGATTGAGATGTATGACACGATGGGAATCGTGGATGATGAGTGCCTGCCGTTGAAGGATTACATCTCGCTGATGGAGAAGGCAGGGATGAAGGCTCACCTGTCGGAGTATCTGGTGGATGATGGTCAGAATATCGCATCGTCCATCGATAAGGTATTTGAAAGGGATGAGGAAGGTCGATGGCCTCTGGGGGATATCAAGACAACGAGTCAGGTTCATATCCCGAATGTGACGCTACAGCTGAGTATTTATGCGTGGCTGTTCGAGATGTGCAACCCCGGTCAGAAGGCGGGCCGTCTGTATGAGGTATGGCTGCCGAAGCCTCAGTATGGCAAGGCTGACTTGATTGAGGTCGAGAGAATCCCATCGGATATCTGTGAGAAGATTGTGAAGGCATATCTGAATGGAGAGGAGAGCAATCAGTTCCAGGACATGTTCAATATCGGCAAGGTCAGGAAGGGGTCTGAGGGAGAGCTGCCCTTCGATATGAAGGATATCGCCGAGGAACTGAAAGATATCATCTCAAAGGAGAAGGAGCTGGGAGAGCGTAAGGAAGCGCTGAAGGGGTTCCTGATGAATGAGATGGTGAGCGAAGATGTGTCGAAGTGGACGTATGGGAATCTGACGATCACCCGTAAGAGCGGAGGTGTCCGTCAGTCTGTCGATTCGAAGAAGCTGAAGGAGGAACATCCCGATATCTATGCGGAGTGTGTCAAGACTACGAATTTCAAGGAGAGTATCGAATTAAAGATGAAGTGATATGAGGAATAAGAATCAGGTTTCTCTGATTGGTATGGTCGGCAAGGATGCGGAGGTGAGGAGCACCCAGGGCGGTGTTCAGTATGCCCGTTTCACGTTGGCCACGACATCAGGGGGATATCAGAGACAGGATGGGAGTCAGGTTCCTGAGAAAACGGAATGGCATAACATCATCGCCTGGAGGCAGACGGCAGAGTTCTGCGGCAAGTATGTGAAGAAGGGGATGAAGGTCGATGTCGAGGGGATGATTACCTATGGTCAGTATGATGGTCAGAATGGGCAGAAGGTAAACACCTGTGAGATAGTGGCCTCGGATATCTGTCTGATGACGAATCCGAATCAGCAGCAGAGTCAGGGACAGGGTCAGTATCAGAATGGCGTTCAGCAGATGCGCCAGCCGGCACCACAGCCCCAGAATCAGTATGGAGGTGGAAATGGTCAGGGAGGATATGGGAATCAAGGCTACCAGCCTCAGAACGGCCAGCAGCCTCAGTATGGAGGTCAGCAGTATGGTGGTGGGCAGCAGCAGTATGCGCCGCCGCAGGGTGGAGGTGCGCCGCCTGAGAGTGCTCTGCCGTTCTGATGGCGAAGGTGGTAACGGTGGTGAAAAGGGATGGACGGGTTACGTGTGACACGAATCTGGATTACCTTTTCACCACTCTCAGGAACGGCACATACACGTTGACGATCAAACGGGCGAGTGAGAAGCGCACCATCGCCCAGAATGATTTGATGTGGATGTGGTTCGCGTGTATCGAGAGGGAGACGGGAACACCGAAGCAGGATGTTCATGACCACTATTGCCGTAAGTTCCTGAGAAGGTCTGTCATCTGGAAGGGGGATGTGGAGACGGTCATCGGAGAGACGAAGAAACTCACGACCCAGCAGATGACGGACTTTCTGAATAAGGTTCAGGCGGATGCGGCGGCAGAGTTCGGTATTCAGTTGCCCGTCCCCCAGGATAAGTATTTCGAGGAGTTTTATCAACAGTACAATTTTTGAGAATGAAGAAGAAAAGGAAGCCGAACACGCTCAAGGGAGAAATCAATACCGTGGGCGATCTGGTGAAGGCAATTAAGAAAGGGTTTAATCAGGATGATATGGTATTGATGATTACCATGTCAGTCTGTCCGAGGGATGCGGAGCTCGATGTGGAGAATAACATGACGAAGCCCGGATTCAGTCTGAACATTTCGACGAACTCCATCAAGGATTTGAAGGAGTGGAGAGATAAACAAGAAAAAGACTCAGCTTCTGGTGAATCAGAAGACAGGTAGTTACAAGGTGGTGATGGATGTGGTCGATTTCGGCTGCAACTGCCTTAAGAGAGAAAAAGGTAAGTGGGTACACCGCTTATAGTGTTTAATCATTAATTCGTTTTGTATGGAGTTTAGAGAAATTCAACTCACGAAGCAGAACACCCTGACCGTGGTGTTCAAGAATGCTGATGGTGACATTGTCACCCAGGCAGGTGCCAACATCGTCCATAAGGATTTGAAGATGGCGCTGAGAGGTTTGATTCCCCATCTCTGTCTGCTGGCAGAGTGTCGGGAGAGTGTCGGAAACACGCTGAAGGATTTGGAGGTTCAGGATGGCACGGATGAGAAGTCGTGCTATCATCGCCTGTCTGTCCTGAAGGTGACTCTGAATGAGTGTGAGAGGGAGGTCTGCGTGAGCGGTACCCGAATCCTTGACCGTGGTGATGTGGTGAACATCGCATCTCCGAAGATTAATATCGAGGAGGATGAGCATTACCAGTATCTGGATGAGCTGTCGCTGGCCATCGATAATGTGAAGTACGAGGTGAAGCTGTATATCGAGGAAAAGAAGTGGGGTCTGAAAGAAGGCTCTCTGAATTTCTCGGATACGGGCGATCCGTTCAAGGGAGTGAAGCCCGGCGATGTCCCTGATGCGACTCAGAAGATAGCCCTTGATGGTAAGAAAAAGAAGAAGGGTGCGAAGAAGAAGGACGCAGCCTAACCAGAATGTGGATGTATGACACCGATGTTTTATACGAGGACACCGAACTGTTATAAGGTTTCCTTTACGTATCATCCCCTGCTGGTGAAGTGCATCAAGAGAATCCCATCGGCTCGATACAGGGCCGATGGGCATTTCTGGGAGGTGTCACCGGCTGATGAGAATTATCTGCGTAAGATGGAGGAGTGGGCGGTGAATAACCGTCTGGTCGGAAGTGTGGCGTGGACGAAGGATGATGAGCCTGTGGAGTCGTATGTGATACCGCCCATGCCGAAGTTAGAGGTTCCCCATAACATGACGCTGGAGCCGTATGAGTACCAGAAGGAGGGTATCGCCTATGCTCTGGATAAGAAACGGTGTATCATGGGAGATGAGCCTGGCCTGGGTAAGACGGCGCAGGCCATCGGCACGATGACGGCCTCGGGAGCGTTCCCGGCGCTGGTGGTCTGTCCGGCATCCCTGAAAGTGAATTGGCAGAGGGAGTTCAAGAAGTTCGGTGGTGTGAATGCGGTCATCCTCGATGATTCGAACAGGCACATGTGGCAGAATCTCCTTTCGATGAGGATGGAGAGTGGAAAGCCTCTGTGTCAGGTAATCATTACGAACTATGAGAGTCTGAAAAAGTTCTTTGTGAAGAAGGTCAATAACACGGCCCGGTTCACATTGAAGTCTGTGGTTTTCGATGAGAGGATTAATCTGTTCAGGAGCGTTATCATCGATGAGTCGCACAAGTGCAAGTCATCAAAGACGCAGCAGTCGAAGTTCGTTCAGGGTATCGCGGCAGGGAAAGAGTATGTCCTGGAGCTGACGGGAACGCCTGTCGTTAATGACAACACGGATTTGATTCAGCAGTTGAACATCATGGGGAGGCTGGAGGATTTCGGTGGTTACATGAAGTTCCAGGAGAGATATTGTGCGGGGGAGAATCACTCGAGCCACCTCAAGGAACTGAACTATTATCTGAATAAGTTCTGCTTCTTTAGGAGACAGAAGAAGGATGTTCTGCAATGGCTACCGGAGAAAACGAGGTCGTATCTGGTGACGGATATCGAGAATCGGGATGAGTATCGGGCGGCTGAGAGGGATGTCATCAAATACCTGGTAGATTTCAAGCATGCGGATGATGATAAGGTCCAGAGGGCCATCCGTGGAGCGATCATGGTGAAGATGGGAATCTTGAAACAGATATCTGCAAAGGGAAAGATTAAGGCTGCAATCGATATCATCCACAATACGATTGATGGTGGTGAGAAGCTGATTGTGTTCTGTTTCTTGAAGCAGGTCGTTTTCGAATTGAAGCAGGAGTTTCGGGATGCGGTCACGGTGACGGGAGATGATGATGACAGGCAGAAGCAGTTCGCAGTCGATTCATTTCAGGGTGACCCGAAGTGTAAGCTGATTATCTTGAATTATCGTTCAGGTGGAACGGGCCTCACGTTGACGGCAGCGTCGAATGTGTTGTTTATCGAGTTCCCGTGGACGTACTCTGATTGCTGCCAGGCAGAGGACAGGGCGCATCGCAATGGTCAGAAGAATGCGGTGATGTGTACCTATCTGCTTGGTAAGGATACGATAGACGAATATATGTATGAGCTTATCCAGACGAAGAAGGATATCGCCAATGGTGTGACGGGCACGGTTGATGATGTCGAGGAGAAGAAGGTCAGCACACAGCAGATGCTGGTTGATGCGGCGATGGATATGTTCAAGGGAAAGTATTAAACTGGTAAGAGAATGGATAAGGAGATTATCGAGTTATCGAGAGCAGGGTATGCGATCGAGGATATCGCCGAGGAATTGGGGATATCGGAGTCAATGGTGTTGGATGTTCTGGAAGATGCAGGAGAGTTATGAAGCCGTTGAGTGAGTCGCAGATCCAGAAGCAGTGTGTGGCATGGTTCAGGGAGAGGTATGCTGATATTGAGAGGATGTTTTTCGCTGTCGGCAATGGAGGAAAGAGGAATGTGTGGACGGCGAAGATTATGAAGGATGAAGGTGTGAGGGCTGGAGTCGCAGACCTTATCCTTCTGATACCGCTTCAGGGATATGCTGCATTGTGTATCGAGATGAAAACGCCTGTCGGCACTCAGAGTGCTGAGCAGAAGGCGTTCGAGAAGGAATGTAAGAAGTATAAAGTGAAGTATGTTGTTTGCCGAAGTCTGGAGGATTTTCAGAGGGAGGTGAAGGAGTATATCGGCCAATGAGTTACGAGGACATTATCGGGGAGTTCTGGAAGAAGGCAGGGATGAAGGGTCTGGATTGCACCCAGATTGCCGTCATGATGGGACTCCTGCATTTCTGGCATAGGGCCGGATTCCCTGCCCGCTGTGAGGTTCGGAATGATGAGCTGATGAGATTGTTGTCGGTGTCGAAACCGACCCTCACAAGGGCAAGGGAGAGGCTTTGCGAGAATGGTCTGATAATGTTCGAGGAGGGGAACGGGAGGAAGCAGCCTGCCTATGAGTTCAGGGTGATGGATGAGGAGAGTCCGGCAATGCCCGTTTCCTTTGAGCCTGTCGAGGTTTTACCCCCTGAGATGGTAAATGTATCGGAGAGGAAGGTGAAACGGCCTCAGAAGTCCCGCAAAACGGCTGCTGAGCCCTCGCTGATGTTCAAGGAGGAAAAACCGAAGAAGGAGAAGAAGGTGAAGAAGGATGATGATGCACCGTCATGGGCCGTGGTTCTGATGGAGTGCCGGAGGAAGGGCATGAGTGATGAGGAGGCGAAGTACTTCTATGATTACTATAATGCCCAGGGATGGCATACTACGGGAGGAGTGAAGATAAAGAATATCGATTCGATGGTGAATCGGTGGCTAATGACAGAAAAGAAAAAGAGAGATGAATCAGATAGGAGATTTGTTCAGCAACGGGGGCCAAGTCCAGAGGATAATATCAGAGAGGCCCAGCGAAACCTTATTGAAGAGATGTCAAGGTTCGTTAAACCGGTGGCAGATGACGCTGGCCGAGAAGTTCCTGCAGCAGTACCCGATTACAAATGATGTGTTGCAGGAGTTTGTGCCGTTGAATTGGGGGCGGTATCAGAAGAATCGTGAAAGGTATGCGAAGGAGGAATGTCTGCCGCTGGGGTGTCTGGATGAGGCATACGGCGAGGATGGCCTGGCGCGGATGGTGGTGAAGGTGAACATCGGGGGAATTTATTCGCTGTCGGTGAATAAGATTCCTCTGAATGATGAGAATCTGAATACGGTCGCGGATTTGTTCGTGGCAAGGCATGGGATGGAGTGCTCGATGTGGGCGATGATGGTGTATTTCTCCGGCTATGTGATGGATTACAAGGGGACGTATGCGCCGTTCGACTATCAGGACATTATCATGCAGTTCTCAAAGAAGTTCCTGCCGTGGTGGAGACAGAAGCAGGGTGTGAAGAAGCAGCCGGAGAAGGTGGAGGTTCGTCAGGGGCCTGTCGGCCATGAGGGTCTGATATACTTCCTGATTGAGAAATATCAGAGGGGTGAGGACTTGCGGACGGGTGGTCTGTGGGATAATCATTTCATCGGTGAGAAGGATATCGAGGAGGCGATGGATAGGATGAAGCAGATGGAGGGAGCATTCTGATGGCGAAGCTGGAGGCGGTTGTGGAGTTCCAATACCTGAATATGGAGACGATCAGACAGATTCAGGAATATTTCGGGATGGAGAAGAAGGTCACGGTCAACTATGAGTGCCCCGTGAGGATAGATGATGATGAGAAGATTGAGAAACTGAGAGAGACAGAGAGAAGGGGATATCTGAGAATCAAGAATACGAGGATATTCAGTTTCCCCGATACAGAGAGCAATAAAAAGTAATCATTCAAAAAACTGGTAATTATGGCAAATGAGAAAACAGCTGAGAAGGTGAAGGTACAGCCGGCAGCGAAGAAGAAGGAAAATGTATCGAGGTTTTTCATCGAGAGAGTCCAGAAGTGGGTCGATGAGGAATGTGAGAGGGATGCGGAGTTTAAGGCTCTGGTGTCATCGAAACCTGAGAAAACGGTCGAGGGGGCATGTAACTATGTCCTGAAATGTGCGAAGGAGACGGGACAGGCCGGATGGGATGATGATGAGGTCTATGGTCTGGTGCGTCATTTCTTCGATGAGGATGATGTCAAAGACCCGGGCGATCAGAGGCCTCAGAAGATTATCGTTTCGGGGCATGTCGATTTGTCGAAGGAACAGCTTCAGGAGGCGAAGGAGAATGCGGAGAAGATGTATCTGGATGAGATTCGCAAGAGGGAGGCTGAGAAGGAGAAGGCGCGTATCGAGAAGGAGAAGGCCGCTGCCGAGGAAAAGAGGAAGAAACTCGAGGAGAAGCGGGCGAGAGAGAATGCGATGATGGGTGATTTATTCGGAGGGCTGTGATATGGTATATACGAATATATATTGCCTGGATTGTAAGCATTCAGGATTCGAAGGGCCGGATATCGTGTGCCTTTTGGGAGAGTGTGAACCGGATTATGAATCAGAAAATGAGGAGGAAGATATATGTGTGTGAGTTGTTATACTGAGTGCGGTCCTGTGAAGGATGTGAACCCATCGAGGGGCAGGACGAAGAGAGAGAGAGAGGTTCTGAGTCTGAATGAGAAGCTGCCGAAGGAGTTGACGGGGGCTCAGAAGAAGTGGATTAAAGAGAAGATTTTCGAGGACTACGGGTATTATTGGAAGAAGGGTCTGGTATGGTGTCAGTGTTGCGGCCATTGGGATAAGGTGGTGAAGCAGGAGCTGGCTATCAGTCTGGATATCGAATCGCATGTGTGCCCGGAGTGTGGGAAGGTTCTGAAGCTGAAACATTGGAGTGAGAGGGATAATCAGAAGTATGGATGTGTCGAGGACGTCTATGATGTGTCATTCATCACGACCATCGGGTCATATACGGTGATACGGACGTGGCATTGCTCGAGGACGAACAGCGGGGAGAACAAGACGCGATACACGTTCTGGGAGGTATATCAGAATTGGATTGGTGATGATGGAAGGGAGTTCATTCTGTCGAAGTCATACACACGGAGTCCCTGGTCATTCCATTGGAGATATCAAAGTGTGTGGGGTGTGAAGAAGCACAACGGAGGATGCAGCGGGTATTTCGTGAGGAATGATGTGTTCGATGTCACGGGGAATTATTTCTATCCAAGAATCAGGGTATCGAAGATAATGAAAAGGAATGGGTTCTGCTCCGGCCTCCTGGAGTTCTCTGATAAGGTGAGCGTGGCGGAGATGATGAAGACGCTGATGGTTGAACCGATGGCCGAGGAATTGATAAAGACGGGCCAGCTGGGAGTGTTCGCGCATTGGATGACCATCGGGAACCAGTGGAAGGACAGGAGCAAGTGGATTCATGCGATCAGGATATGCAATCGGAATGGATATCATATCGATGATGCATCGATGTACTTCGATTATCTGGATTTGTTGGAGCACTTCGGCAAGGATACGCACAATGCTCATTATGTCTGCCCGGAGGACTTTATGAAGGCTCATGATAAGCTGGTGAGGAAGAAGGCCGCCGAGGAGCTGCAGAAGAAGATTAAGGAGGCGAAGAAGTATGAAGGTCAGTATGAGAGATTCAGGGGGCAGTTCTTTGGGATATGCTTCGGAAATGAGAATATCGTGGTGACGGTCATCTGTTCGGTCGCTGAGATGGCTGAGGAGGGAACATTCATGCATCATTGTGTTTTCGCGAATGAGTATTACAATAAGAGGATGCACCCAGACAGCCTGATTCTGTCTGCGAAGGACAGGCAGGGAAACCGTCTGGAGACGATCGAGGTGAATGTGAAGACTTGGAAGATTGTTCAGTCGAGGGGTCGGATGAATCAGCCAACGGCCCAGCATGCTGAGATTGTGAGTCTGGTGGAGAAGAATATGGGTAAGTTGATGAAAGCGGCTTAGAACCGAAAACTCAACAAAATAACTGGTATATGAAGAAAGAAGATAAGGCAGTCAGGAAATGGCTGTATGGTGATTTCGGATTGGATGATGTGATGGTTCCTGAGTTGGGCACGCCGTATTGGTACATCAGGGGGAACATGGTGAGCCATGAGAACATCGTTTGTGAAACGAGGTGGAATGGATGGATGTCTGATGCGCTGAGGATGTCGAGGGGAAACTTCTATCTGGATAGGTCTGAGGCGGAGGAAGCGGCAACGGAGATGAATATCATGCTGAAGGCGCTGAAGAGAGAGCTGGGTCTGGTAGAGGAGAAGCATGAGCGTGTGGTGTCCCAGAAGGGCTCACGGATAAGAGACCCGAAGGAGAATGCGAAGGTGTATGAGAAGAAAAAGAGGGGAGGACGAAGGAATGTGTAAGAGTGAGCTGAATCTGTTGAAGTTGGAGGTGGGTGTGTTGAAGCTGGTGGCCGAGACATACCCGCATCACTCTGTGGATAATGTCATCCAGCAGATGGAATCAAGAATAAAAGTGATGGAGGGAAAGAATGATGGCAAGAGGAATTAATGGAACTTCGTGTGGTAGGCTTGGCCGAGTTCTCAAAGATGTGTGGTGTGCATTTATGGAAAAAGGATGAGCCCCATCGCCTTCGGAGGTAAAAGAAATCTGTGAGATTAATGGCGTGGATTATTTGGAAGTACATCGATTGCTTGTGGCTTTTGATGGATGGGAGAAAGGAGATTGATATGAAAAAGATGAAGGATTTGAAGAGAGGTGATAAGGTCTGGCTAAGTAATTATGGAGGGTGTAAAGCATACTATGTGAGAAAGATTAGAGTATGCGAGCCTTGTGTGGTGATTTCTCTGGAATGGGAGGATGGCTATTGTGCGTATAATAGAATTGTCGGGCATGCGTCTGGCATGGCGGCCGTCGATATAACTGGAGATGTTTATTATTCGGATGAAGATGCTGCAAAGAGTAAGGGCGAGGATATGAAAACTGTGTATCAGATGAGCAAATTGAGAGATGTAATTAAGTATTTATTGGAGGAATGAAGAAGAAGGTATATGTGGCAACTCCTGTCAATGGCAGGCAGGAGCCCACGAGGGATGAGAAGCGTCAGGCGGCATATCGCCGTGTGGTGGGGTTGAAGGCCATGCTGGAGATAGACCACCCGGATTGGGATATGGTGTCATCGTTTGATGTGTGTGCGCCGTTCGGAGAGCTGTCGGAGAGTGTCGCGATGGGACGGTGTGTCGAGTTGCTGATGACGTGTGAGGCGATCTATCTGGATAGGGGATGGCAGTCATCGAAGGGATGCACGGTAGAGCACTATGTGGCGAAGCGTTACGGATTGGAGATTTACGAACATGATAAGATGTAAGGTGTATGGATAGAGTGGAGTTATTCAATGACCATTTCCAGAATTTCAAGGTGTATGGTATTCCCCATGCTCAGTTAATCATCGCAGATCCTCCGTATAACCTTGGAAAGAATGCGTATGCAAGCAATCCGGCATGGTATAAGGATGGGGATAATAAGAATGGGGAGTCGGAATTGGCGGGTAAGGAGTTCTTTGATACGGATAAGGATTTCAGGCCTGCGGAGTTTATGCATTTCTGTTCCCAGATGTTGGTGAAGGAGCCGAAGAATGGTGTGACGGATGCGGACTTGGAAGATACCCCCCCCCAGATGGCAGGGAGCAGGAAGAAGTCGAAAGCGCCGTGCATGGTTCTGTTCTGTGCCTTCGAGCAGATGCAGTATTACATCGAGCTGGGCAGAAGGTATGGGTTCATGCATTATATCCCGTTGGTGTTCAGGAAGAATTTCAGCGCCCAGGTGTTGAAGGCGAACATGAAGATTGTGGGGAATTGTGAGTATGGTCTGGTTCTGTATAAGGATAAGCTGCCGAAGTTCAACAATGATGGGAGGATGATATTCAACTGTTTCGAGTGGCCGAGGGATGGTGTCACGCCGAAGGTTCACCCGACACAGAAGCCTGTTCCTCTGCTGGAGGAGTTGATAAGGATATTCACGGATGAGAATGATGTGGTGATTGACCCGTGTGCGGGTTCTGGAAGTACGTTGCTTGCGGCGATGCAGACAGGACGGAGGGCATACGGGTTTGAGATTAAGAAGGATTTCTATCGGGATGCGAAGGAGAAGGTTCTGAAATACTATACTCCGAGGCTGTTCTAATGATGAGAGTGATATGGATGTGTTTGAGAGTGTTTTCTATGGGTTCTGTCTGGTGGTTTCGGTATTGCTGATGATATTCGATGTCTTGTTTATCATCGCCGCGATGTCGAGGAAATGAATCATACAGTTTCTTGGCTGTATTTATTGCTTTCTTTGGAGGTTCTGCCGTGATGGTAGGGCCTCCCTTTTTTTGTTTGTATCGTTTTTTGTGCCAAATATTTGGAGAGTTTAAAGAAAATCACTAATTTTGCAGCAGAATATTCTATAAGTTTATAAACAATTTCTTAAAACTGGTATTGGTATGAGTGATTTCGATTTGAAGGTTGAGGTCAGGGAGCTGCCGTTATCGCAGCTGAGTGAGAACACAGGTCAGATACCTGGTGTTCCGAAAAATCCGCGTAAGATTACGAAGGAGAAGTTCAAGGCTCTGGTCGAGTCGATTCGCAAGAGTCCTGAGATGAAGGTTCTGGATGAGGTTCGTGTATTCCCGTTCGAGGGACGTTATGTCGTTATCTCTGGAAACCACCGAGTGAGGGCGTATCGCGAATTGGGATGGGAGAATGTGCTGTGCAAGATTCTGCCGGAGGATACCCCGAAGGAGAAGCTGAGGGAGTATGTCATCAAGGAGAACATGCACTATGCGGAGAATGATGAGAGGTTGCTGTCATCGTGGGATGTGAAGGAGCTGGTTTCGTGGGATGTCCCGATGAAGGTGAAGCAGGGTCGGCAGACGGAGCCTGGAGAGGTGGAGTTCACGGAGATTCTGGATGAGTCTCATAACTATGTGGTGTTGTATTTTGATAACGATGTGGATTGGTTACAGGCCCAGACGTTACTCGGTATCAAGCCAGTGAGATTGATGTCAACAGCGCGGGGAAAGAACAATATAAACGGCCAGAAAGTTGGTGTGGGACGTGTTCTGCGTGGGGCTGACGTATTTAATCGGCTCTTGAAAGAAAATCGATTGCAAGGAAAAACTCCGAAAAATAAGGAAGGGGGTGAGTGATGAAGATATCGGTGAATGTTCCGTCATATAAGAGGCCGGAGAAGATTACGACTGTCGAGTATCTTCCTTATGCAAGAATCTGGGTCGATGAGTCGGAGGTGGATGAGTATCGGAAGAATTATCCGAACGCAACGATCATCGCATGTCCGGAGGGTGTGCAGGGGAATCTCTGCCGTGTGTTGAACTATATCCTCGATGAAGAGTTCAAGCGAGGGATGGATGTGGTGCTGATTCTGGATGACGATATCAGCGCAATCAGGAGATATGACTATGACCCAGATACGAGATTCGGGTATGAGCCTCATGTGCTGACTCCGGATGAGGTGATGGTGTTCCTGGAGAAGTACAGTATCATCGCGCAGGATTTGGGGGCTAAGTTCTGGGGAGTGAATTGCTATTTTGACCCGATGGCGTATCGGCATAACACGCCTTTCTCCACAAGGTCATACATCGGAGGGCCGTTCAGGTGTCATCTCAAAGGGAGCAGATGTCGGTATGATGAGCGGCTATTTTTCAAGGATGATTATGATATGACGCTGCAGCAGTTGAACACGGAGAGGGTGGTTCTGAGAGTGAATGCGTACCATTACATCTGTAAGCAGTCGGAGAATGTCGGAGGATTGGCAGCATACCGAAATCGTGACAGGGAAAGGGAGCAGACGGAACTCCTGCAGAGGAAATGGGGAAGCAAGATTGTGAAGTTCGATGAGTCAAACAAAGGACACACTGATAAGGTGAAAAGGTTCGACTATAACCCGATTATCAAGGTGCCCATCAAGGGTGTGTGATATGGCTGAGAAGAAGGGAAAAGGCAAGAATGGAAACCTGAGGTCTGCGGACATGCTAACTGAGGAGGAACTGAGGAGGATGGCCAGCAACGGAGGGAAGAAGTCTGTCGAGGTGAGGAGGCAGCGGAAGAAGATGAAGGAGGTGCTGAAATCCATCCTCTATGATGTGGAGCCGCCGGAGGCGTGGAAGCAGAGGATGCTCGATGAGGGATTCACGGAGGATGAGGTGAATCACCAGCTGATTGTGACGATGGGTCTGGTGAAGAAGGCTGAGGGTGGTGATGTGTTCGCCTATCAGACGATATGCCAGATGTTAGGTGAGAAGCCCGCTGATAAGTTGGATTTGAATGGAAAGATGGATACGAAGATAGAAATCGGTTTCGTGGAGTCTGGTGTGGAGCCGATGACATCTGAGGATGAAGTGGATGCAGAGAGATGATGCCGTTTAAGGTGATAGGGCCGCTGTTCCGCGCGAATCTGGAAGGTGATGAGCGTGTGATGGTGAATCAGGGTGGTACATCGTCAGGTAAGACGTACACTCTGATGCAGTTGCTTTATTACTATGCGATGTCGGAACAGGGATGTGTCATCACGGTGGCGGGTCAGGACTTCCCGAATCTGAGGGTTGGTGCGTTGCGAGATGCAAAGACGATCAGGGGAGGGAGTGAATGGATGTGTCAGTTCTTTACGGTGAATGAGTCCGGGCATTTCATCACGGGGAGGAATGGGAGTATCATCGAATTTAAGTCATACAAGGATGCGCAGGATGCAAAGAATGGTAAGAGGGATTATCTGTTCATCAATGAGTGCAACGGCGTGCCGTATGATGTATATTGGCAGTTGGCCATCCGAACGAGGAAGAAGGTGTATCTGGATTACAACCCATCGGAAAGGTTCTGGGTGCATGATGAGGTCATCGGGAAGGATGGTGTGAAGCTGATAATCTCTGACCATCGGGGGAATCCGTTCCTGTCAGCTGAGGAGCATGCAAGAATCGAGGGTATCGAGGATGATGAGCTGTGGAAGGTGTATGCCAGGGGACTGACGGGAATGATATCGGGATTGGTTCTGACGAACTGGGATATCGTTGACAGAATGCCGCCGAGGGATGAGAGGAAGATGACGTGTTATGGGCTGGACTTCGGATTTACGAATGACCCGTCAGCATTGGAGGAGGTCTGTCTGGCTCATGGGGAGCTGTGGGTTGATGAGAAGATATACAGCACGGGTCTGACGAATCCTGAGATAGCGAATCGGGCGAAGGCTGAGGGTCTGACAAGGAGCGATCTGATAATTGCTGACTGTGCGGAGCCGAAGTCTATTCAGGAGATAAAGAATGAAGGGATGTGGATTGTCCCCAGCCCGAAGGGTGCGGACAGTATCATCGTGGGAATCGATATCTTGAAGCGGTATAAGATACACGTCACGAGGAGGTCAAAGGGTATCATCGGGAATCTGAAAGCGCATAAGTGGAAGCGTGACAGGGATGGTAAGGATACGAATGACCCGGAGGATAAGAATAATCATGGAATCGATGCGGTTCGCTATGTGGCTCTGTCGAGGCTGAATGTTCAGCGGAGGGGTACGGCGAAGGCTCATTATAACAAGTTGGATTGATATGGAGAAGGATGTGAGTTTCAATGAGTGGCTGACGGTGGCGATGTTCTCTGCTGATATCAAGGATTTGAATCTGGAAGGGATGTCGAGGCCGGAGAAGGTCGGAGGGAAGGATGTGCCGGAGAGTCTGGATGAGATGACGATCGGGCAGATGTTGGATTTGTCATCTCTGAGTGACGGAAGGGAGATGTTCTTTCGTGTCTGTGAGGTGTTGCTGGGTCTAAAAGAGTCAGAGACGGGCAAAGCAAGGGCTGTGGAGGTCGTTCGCTTCGTGGGCTGGGTACTTGGAAGGGTGAAGGAGATAAACGGGCTCTTTGAGAAAACAAAGGGCAATCCGACACCGCAGGAGTTGAAGGCTGGAATCAGGAGGTTGAACTTCGGAGTGTTCGGGATGATTGACTGGTATGCTCAGAGGATGGGAATCACAGACCATGAGGAGGTGATGAGTGTTCCCTGGATGAGATTGTATAAGTGTCTGGATATGGATAATCAGACGAAGGAGTTTAATCGTAGGTTGGCTAAAGTGTACGAAAATGAGTATCGAAGAAAAAATTAAGGAGATTGTGGATGAGAAGTTTCCTGGTATCTCCTATGTGTTTGAGAATTGGAAGGGTGCAGAAGATGTAGTGGCGAGAGTGGAACTGCCGGCTATTATCAGCCTCCTTCCGACAGGTGGCTCTTTTGACTTCTCAAAGGGTAGGGTCAAGATGTCAGAAGAAAAACTGTTTGCTTTTATCGATAAGGTAGAGATGGATGCGAATGGTGAGGATAATGAGCGAGTCTATTCAAGGATGAGAGAGGTGGCGTGCAGGTTCGTGGCAGAATTGAATGCGTCTGGTTATTTCGAGCCGATTGGAGATAATCAGCACTATACGACACTATTTGAATCGATGACAACGAATGTGACGGGTGTGGTTCTTCCTTTGGATGTGAAGGAGCTGGCCGGAAATTGTCTGTGATATGGAAGGGAGAGGTGACGCGCCGAGGATGATTCTCAGGGAGGAGCTGGAGGTCCTGAGGGGAAAGATTATCGCCCAGCATGTGGCGGCAGGTCAGAAGGCTTCAGGACGGACGATGCAATCGATGAGGGTCGAGGTGTCGGATGTCGAGGGTGTTCTGTTTGGCCGTCAGGCGTTCGGGACGTTGGAGACGGGCCGCAAGGGCGGCAGGGTGCCGATGGGATTCCATAAGATAATCAGGCAGTGGATGAAGGATAAGGGTATCGATGCGACACCCATCCCGTATAAGACGAACAGACCGCATAAGTACACGCCGGAGGAGAGAGGGGCGATGTCGCTGGCATGGTTCATCTCGCAGAAGATTCGGAAAGAGGGTACATCGTTATTCAGGAAGGGAGGTCGTGCGGATATCTATTCGAATGTCATCCCAGAGACAACGGAGAGGATTATGAACAGGTTCCTGGAGGTGATGAATGCCAGGATATCAACAATAAAATTAAATAAAAAAATGGTGATTAAATGAGGAATGTATCGAGAGGTGGGGTATCTCTGAGATATCCCGATGAATTGGGGTTCGCCTTTAATCCGTGTCTGATAGTGGCCACGGGTTCGGGCGTGACATCGATGGAGGTGGAAATGACGGGCGAGAATGGGTCTGTCATAAGCGATGAGCGCGATGCCTTCAGCGGAGGATGCTATGCGGATATGAGGGAGTATGTGCAGAGCTTCTTCGACAACGATGTGATGTCGGATATCGGGTATAGCTCGAAGGCGAAGACGAAGACGGGGCAGAGGGTTCTGTTCAGGGTCATCGCGGGGGGACAGACCTTCGACTTCTCGGTATATTACATCTGGGGAGGGATGAAGCCAGATGGAAGGGATAAGTTCAATGCGCCGAGGACGCTGTATGCGTTCATCGGATATCCGTTTGTGTTCGGTGTGTTCGTGTCAGCCTCGGACACGGTGAATGTGAATAAGAACAGTGCGGCATATCAGAGTGTGGGGCTGTCGGACATCGGTATGTGGAATATCCCTCTGGAGGTGTCGGATGAGAGTGCGGAATATCTGGTGTACTCGAATAATGATAAGATGTGCCTGGCTACGTTTGATGAGACGTTTGACCTTACATTCAGGATGTTGCCGTTCGATGAGGGGAACTATCTCCGTATCAAGGTGGGATGTGATGTGAAGGATGGTATATATCTGAGATGGATTGACAGGCATGGGTTCTACTGTCATTATCTGTTCCAGAGAGGTGATGAGCAGAGGAAGATAGAGAATGAGGGTCAGTTCCTGAGAAACAATATCGTCAATTCTGACATGTCGTATGGGTATAGCGGAGGCCTTGGAAGGCAGATGGTGATGAAGCGTCAGGAGGTGGTTCCCGTCTGTGCGAGTCTGGTTGATGGTGATACGTGGGATATGCTGTCGGATATGGTGTCGAGTCCGATCCTGGATATGTTCACGGGATATGTGTCTGGGAGTCCGAGATGGGTGGCTGTGCAGTGTGAGCCCGGCACGTTGGTGAAGTCGAGGATGGTTCTGCAGGACTTTGAGTGTAATGTTATCATGCCGGAGGTGCCGGTTCAGAAGCTATGAAGGGAGATAGTCAGTTATATATCGATAATATCCTTGTGGATATCGATGAGGATACGGACATCACTCTGTCGATGAAGTCCAACCTGCTGAATGGGTTCGCGATGGAGGTAAACAGGACGTATTCGATAAAGTTGCCTAAGACGGTGAGGAATCGGAGGGTGCTGGGGTTCTCTGACATGGTACAGAGAGGTGTCACGGCACCGTATCATTTCCACGATGCGAGATATCTGAGGAATGGTGTCGAGATTATCAGTAACGGCAAGGCGGCGGTGATGGAGGCGAATGATGAGGGGTTTGTGTTGGCAATCATCTGGGGGCTGTTTCCTGCCTTCGCTGATTTGATGTCGAATGGAATGGTTCTGAGGGATTTGGTGTCATCGGATAAGATAAGGTTCCAGGAGGTGAATGAGGTCGCTCAGTATGTGGATGCGGTGGCGGCTGATTATTTCTATGCTGACATGGATACGCTGAGGGTCGATGATGAGGAGAAGGTGAAGGATTTCGGAGAGGTTGCCACGGGTAGGAGGAGCAATCTGGGAGGCCGGAGGGGAGAGGTCACCACCCCACCGATTCATCCGTGTGTGAAAGTTTCATGGATTCTCAGGATGATACGGGAGCAGATGGGTGTGGATTTCGTCTGGTCCGGTGATGAGAAGTCGTATATCGACACGCTGATTCTTCCGATGGTGTCGAAGAAGGCCACGGAGGACAGCTATGAGGGAGGTTTCAAGGGAACGATCCCGTCTGTGACGTCTGTCGGATATGTGCCGGTGGATGTGGAGGAGAGCACATCGGTAATCAAGGAAACGAGCGGAAGGAACACATCGCTGACTCTGGAGGCTGATGCGGATATGTTCGTCAGTCTGAGTGTGCAGTGGACGTATGATTTCAATGGTCTGAGTCCTACGGGAAAGAGGACTACTGGCATGCGGCGCGGTTCGGAGAGCAGTCGGAAGGTCACGTATTACTATAGTCTGAGACGGACACCATATTTGAAGGTGAAGGTCACGAGGGGCTATGAGGATGCGGTGTACCAGGTCGGAAGCGGCAGCGGTGGTGTCGTGGATGAGGACATGCTGGTGAATGGTATCTTTACGAGTACGCTGGGCGATGAGGGTATGATGTCGCTGAAGGCGGGGGATAAGATGACGATCGAGTTGGTGATGGAGGGAGTCGATGGCTCATTCAGTACATCGAGGGTCAAGTTCCTGGGCGGTACTCTGTCGATGTCGGCGGCAGACAGTGATGAGGTGCCCATCGGAGGGTTCTACCCGCTGGCGGCGAATCTGCCGGAGATTAAGGTGGTGGATTTCGTCAAGTTCCTGTGTATCATCACGGGCACGTTCCCGGTTCAGAAGATGAGTGGGAATAAGTGCATGTTCGTGAGGATATCGGACTTGTGGGATAATATCGGGAGTGCTGTGGATTGGACTCGGAGGGTGATTGCCCCGTCTGGAGAGAACAGTCCTATGGGGATGTCATTCAAAGGAGATTTCTGTCAGCATAATCTCTATCGATGGAAGGAGGATGAGACGGTGACAGGGTCGTATGATGGCGATCTGGAAGTGGTGAATGAGACGCTGGATAATGAGAAGGTGATGGCGGATTTCCCGTTTGCCGCGAGTGATGGCAGTTCGGTGCCGTTGTATAAGAAGAATACGAGTACGACATCATCGAGCAGTTCGGGGTCGTTTGGCGGTCAGCGTTCAGGGGATGATGATACGGCAACGAGCACGGATGACCTGGAGGATGAAGAAAAGTGGAAGTTCTCTGAGTGTAAGCCGAGAATCATGCGGCTGATGGAGAATAACGGTAAGGCGAGTGCAGAGTTCGATATCGACATGAAAATCATCCTGAGAGATAAGTATGAGGATTTGTCGAGGACGTTGCAGACGATGAAGGTGGTGAAGGAGTCCATAAGAATCAGGGAGATGGAACTGAGGGATTTCGATGAGACGGTTCCTGTATATCTGGCTCAGTATGGATGTTATTTCGCTGTATTGGAGATGAAGGCTCAGGATAATGGGCTGGCAGAGGTTACAATGTTACAATTAATTTTCGGGTAAGAGTATGAATAGCGAGGAACAGAGAATCCTGGATATCAAGGTAAGATATGAGGATGCGGTCAATGGTATCGCGAGTTATCAGAAGAAGATTGATGAGCTGTCGAAGGCTGAGGAGAAGTTGAAGAAGCAGTATAAGGATGGCCAGGTCACGAGAGATGAGTATCGGAAGCAGACGGCAGCCATCAGGGAGGTGACGAAGGAGTATAAGGATGATATCCGTGTACTGTCGAAGGAGATTCAGAATAACCTCAAGACGGAGAAGGAGCAGGAGGGGAGTCTGAAATCCCTCCGTGCTCAGCTGTCGAATGTCACGAAGGCGTATGATGCTCTGTCGAGGGCTGAGAGGAATGGTGCGAAGGGTCAGGAAATGGCGAAGCATATCAACCAGATAACGAAGGAATTGAAGGATGCGGAGTATCAGACCCAGAGGTTCTATCGGAATGTTGGTAATTATAAGGAGTCCATCATGGCAGCTATTGCCGGGAATAACGGATTTGCTAAGTCGCTGATGAGTCTGGCAGGAGGTTCTGGTGGTGGTATGGCCGGAGGTGTGGCGATGGGTGCTGCGGGTGTTGCTGCGGCTGGTATCGGTGCGTTGGTAGCAGGTATCTACACGTTGAAGGGAGTGATGTCATCGGCGGTGGATTTGATTGTGGATTTCGAGAAGTCGAACAGTAATCTGGCGGCTGTCCTGGGGACTACGGCTGATAAGATTAAGGATTTGAAGGATGATGCGCTAAGATTGGGAGAGCAGACCCGTTACACGGCCTCAGAGGTCACTCAGTTGCAGACTGAGTTGGCGAAGCTTGGATTCTCAAAGACGGAGATTAAGGATAGCACGGAGATGGTTCTGATGTTCGCCAATGCCACGGGTGCGGATTTGGCGAGTGCTGCCCAGGTGGCGGGTGCCGCTCTGAGGGCCTTCGGTGATGATGCTCAGAATATGGGGAGATATGTGTCATCGATGGCCGTAGGAACAACGAAGTCGGCTCTGTCGTTTGGTGATTTGAGCACGGCATTGAGCACGTTGGCACCTGTCGCTCATGCCTTCGGTTTCGAGATTGAGGATGTGGTGACGCTGGTCGGAAAGTTGAAGGATTCTGGTTTCGATGCGTCATCTGCTGCAACGGCGGCAAGGAATATACTTCTGAATCTCGCTGATGCGAATGGTAAGCTGGCGAAGTCGATGGGAGGCCCGGTGAAGGACATGGAAGGTTTGAAGAAGGGGCTTATCGGCCTGAGGGATTCAGGAATCGATTTGGCGAGTGCTCTGGAGCTGACAGACAAGAGGTCTGTGGCGGCGTTCGAGGCGTTCATGACGAATGCGGAAGGTCTGACGGAGATGAGGGAAGCTGTGACGGGTTGCGAGGATGGCCTGCGGGCGATGGATGAGGAGATGGCGAATAATGTGAATGGTTCGCTGAAGAAGCTGGAGAGTGCATGGCAGGGCCTTCTGTTGAAGTTCTACAACTCGAAAGGAGTGATGAAGGGTGTCGTGGATAGGCTGACGGAGTTTGTATCATGGTGCTCGAAGTTAGGAGAGAGGTTCCAAAGTTTGAAGGAGCGAAGTCTGTTGGTACGTGCGGCCTGGAATGGGTTCGTGGGTGCGCTAAAAACGGGATTGCAGGCGCTTGGTTCTGCGGCGAAGGCGATACTGTCTATCGTGAAGGGTATCGGAAAGGCTTTCGAGGGTCTGCTGACGTTGGATTTCTCTCGGATGTATGATGGTCTGAAAGAGGCCACGCTGGCATTGCCGAAGATGGCGATGGAGGTTGGAAGGAATACCGGGAAGAATCTGGTGGACTCTATCAAGAAAACGATCAAGAAAGAGAAGAATCCGAAGGTTGAGGTCGATGTGGAGGTGTCAGGTGATTCCGAGGTCGCTGAGACGGCGAATGGGTCAGGGGGTAAGAAGTATAAGGCCCCGATGGATGAAAAGGCTCAGAAGGCCGCAAAAGCGGCTGCAGAGAAGGCTCAGAAGGAACAGGCCGAGAGGAATAAAAAGGAGATGGAGGAGATTCAGAAGGCTGAACAGCTTCTTACTGAGATTATCGTGGATAATGTCGAGCAGAGGAAGAAGGCCATCGCTCAGAAGTACGATCAGCAGATTGAGACGCTGAGAAGGAGATTGCAGGATGAGAAGAATCTGACGGAGGAGGCTCAGAGGGCGATGACATCTCAGATGGAGAGTCTGGTGGTGATTCGTGACCAGAAGTTGAAAGAGCTCGATATGAAGTTCATCAATGAGAGGATTCAGAGAGAGACGAAGAATATCGAGATGATTCTGTCAACGGTCCGGAAGGGTTCTGAACAGGAATATCAGTTGAAGCTTCAGAAGATTCAGAATGAGCAGGAGTTGGCGCTGAATACTGCCGAGGTGGCACAGGTCACGGAAGAGGAGAAGCAGAGGAATATCTGGGCGATAAAGCAGAAGTATGCCAAGATGTTCGATGAGTTGGAGAATCAGAGGACTCAGTCGGAGGTCGAGGCCATCAAAAAGAGATATCAGGAGCAGATCCTTGCGGTGGAGACATCGGAGGACGAGATGAGGGATGTCGAGAAGCTGAGGCTGGAGATGGAGCAGAGGCAGGAGATTCTGAACTCTGCACATCAGATGGAAGGTGAGTCGATTCAGGAGTTCAACATCAGGAAGCTGCAGCTGGAGAAGGATTATCAGTCATCGAAGCAGGCCCTGAATGATAAGGAGGTCGAGATTGAGCAGGCGAAGTATGAGGCCATCGGCAGTCTGATGGGAGGTCTGAGTGATGTCGCGGAGGCTTTCGGTGAGGAGAATGAGGGTCTGGCGAAGATGGCGAAGTTCTTCGCTTTGGGAGAGATTGCCGTCAACACGGGTAAGGCGATAAGTGCGGGTGTGGCGAGTGCTTCATCTCTGCCCTTTCCGGCTAACCTCGCGGCGATTGCTACTACTGTTGCAACGGTGTTGTCGAATGTCGCTACGGCCATCAAGACGGTCAAGAGTGCGAAGTTCGCGGATGGTGGTCTGGTAGTCGGAGATGGCACGGGAACGAGTGATTCGATATCTGCGAAGCTGTCGAATGGTGAGAGTGTACTGACGGCGAGGGCTACGAAGATGTTCGCCCCGGCTCTGTCGGCGTTTAATCAGATGGGTGGTGGTGTTCCTATCAGCACCCAGGCCGGAGGGAGTCAGGTCGGTGAGGAGTTCTTGGCGAATGCGGTGGCGAAGGGTATGGCAGCGGCCCCGCGTCCGGTGGTGGCTGTCGAGGAGATAAACAAGGTTCAGAATCGATTGAACATGATTAACCAAATAAGTGTGATAGAATGAATGCGTATGAGGTTCTGAAAGCTTCTGAGAGTGCCCTGAAGGTGCTGATGAAGAATAATGTCGATGCAAAGGATGTCGGTCTGCTGGAGGTCTATGAGGATTACAAGAGGCTGATGTCGGAGGGTCACAAGAAAACGTATATCGTGGCTTATCTGGTGGAGCAGTATGGTGTCGGAGAGGCAACGATATACAGGATGGCCAAGAGGATGGAGAGAAAGATGAATTTGTGATAATTACCAGTTTTTTAGTTACGATGAGGGTGGTGGTCCGTGATGGATAGCCACCCGTTTTTGTGTCTGTACTATCTCGGAATGATAGCGGAAGGATGAATGAATAAAGAAAATCTTTCGGAAAATAAACGTATCTTTGCAGCGTTTATAAACAAATTCTTTATTTTCTATGGCAGTATTGAAGATGTATAATGACATCCAGACTGAGCAGGAAAAGAATCTGTGTCAGTGGTGGGGAGATGTCGAGGGAGTCTGTTATAAGGACATTGATGAGTTCATCGAGAAGATGAGCCCGGATGATAATGAGATAGACCTTCGGATTTTCTGTGATGGTGGTTCTGTCCTGGAGGGATGGGCTATCTATGACAAACTGAGGGCTACGGGCAAGGAGATTACCGCGACTGTCGAGGGTAAGGCTGCATCGATGGCCACGGTCATCCTGATGGCTGCGCCGAAGGAGCGGAGGAAGGCCTATAAGAGTGCTCAGGTGTGTGTTCATAACCCGTGGGTGCCAGGTTATTCTCTGGGCGATCAGATGACGGCAGATGACTTGCAGAAGGCGGCTGAGAATCTGAGGGCTCAGCAGGATAAGATTCTGGATTTGTATGTCGAGAGGTGCGGATGCAATCGCGAGGAGATGCAGGCACTGATGGATGAGGATAAGTATATCAGCGCGGATGAGGCGAAGGCGCTGGGTATCATCGGAGAAATTATCGCTCCCGCTTCGGCCAAAAAGCAGGGAGTTATGTCTAACAATAAAAAGGATTCAAAAATGGCAGAAGTGAAAGATGAGAAGATTGAGGTGAAGGCCTCTATCTGGGAGCGCATCAAGGCTAAGCTGGGAATCGAGAAGGTCGAGGACTTGGAGGTCGATGATGTGAAGTCGATGGATTTGTCCACTGCTGACGGCGGTACGTTGACGGTGGAGCGTGAGGAAGGCGATCCGCAGGTTGGTGATAAGGCCAGCCCCGATGGAGAGCACAAGATGCCGGACGGCAGCACAATCGTGGTGGCTGATGGTGTCATCTCTGAGATTAAGCCGAAGGATGGCGAGGGTAAGAAGGAGGATGATGATGACAAGTCGAAGGATGAGAAAATCGAGTCCCTGGAGACTGAGATTACAGACCTGAAGGCGAAGCTTCAGGTGGCTGAGTCGAAGGCTAAGACGGTGGATGAGTTGCGCATCCTGAATGCTGTCAAGATTGCCGGAGGTGAGAAGGCTCTGGCGAAGCTGTCATCGAATTATAAGCCGGAAGGCCGCAAGGTCGATGGTGGCCATGCCCAGGAGCATGCTGAGGATATATCCCCGATGCGGGCAGAGATTGAGGCTCGCAAGAATGGCACCTTCAAGAAAGAGGGTGAAGGATAGTAAGTCTAATTTTAATCGAGATTAAGAAATGAGTGTACAGAAGTTTTTTCAGAACATTTCGGTGAATCCTAAGGATGTCACCGATTTGAAGGATTTGATTCCCCTGTCTATCGACCAGGATGAGGATTTCCAGAGATTCGTGAACCTGAAGAAGGTTCGGAATGGCGATCCGGTGGCGTTCCTCGGTCTGGGTGATGAGGTCGGTCTGGCCGGTTCGGGTTGCGACCCCGTCTATGAGGAGTATGGCATTGCCAACTCTCAGAAGCGTTGGGAGCTTGGTGATTGGCAGATTCCTCTCAAGATTTGCTATGAGGCCCTGCAGAACACGATTGCCGAGTACACCTTGAAGAAGGGTACGGATATCGGTGACCTGACATCTACGGAGTTCATGACCTACATCCTGCGTCCGGCTCTGGAGTTCCAGATGAAGCGCATGATTTGGCGTTTCGCCTGGTTCGGAGATAAGAATGCGAAGAAGATTGCCGATGGTGGTATCCTGACAGATTCTGAGACTCTGCGTAAGGAGATGTTCACCACCTGTGATGGTTTCTTCAAGCGTATCTTCGCGATCTGCGCCGCCAACCAGAAGCAGCTGACATCTATCGCTGCCAACGAGCAGGCCACGTTCTCGGCCCAGCGTGAGGCCATGTTGCAGAAGGGTGTGGCCACCCGTCTGTTCGACCTGATGCTGATGGATGCGGACAGCCGTATCTCCACTGACCCGAATGCCGTGGTGGTGATGACGAAGGCGATGGCCGATGTGTTGTCGTATGACATCAAGGAGCGTCATAACCTTATCATGCCGTGGAAGGTGGTATTCGATGGTCTGGATGTCGCTGAGTACGGCGGTGTGAAGGTCGTGCGTGTTTCTATCTGGGACCGTATGATTCAGGCCTATGAGAAGGCAGGTGAGAAGGTTAACAAGCCGTTCCGCATGGTCTATGCCAACCTGAACCATGAGCTCCAGGTGGCTACGGAGTCGGGTGGTCTGATTGAGGACCTGGATATCTGGTTCGACAAGAAGGAGCGCCGGAACTACATCTACTCCACGGGTAAGATTGGCACCCAGATTCTGGAGGATGATATGTTCCACGCTGCATACTAATCCATTAAACAGAGTGAATTATGGGAAAGTGTGATTCTTTGATTAAGATGGATATCGAGCAGAATTGCGAGAATCCTATCGTGAGAGGTCTGGAGGCAGACGGTATCCTCATCAACCGTGAGGATGTCGATTTCGCCACCTGTCAGTTCGATGACACGAACAAGAATATCCTGAAATCCCTGGTTCTGAAATCGGGGAAGAAGGGATATCAGGTGGTTCAGATGGGTAATACTCCGTTCACTGGTACACAGTCGAACATGGAGGTCGGCACGTATCGTAATACGTGGACGAATCAGATTCCCATCGCTGTCCTGGATAACGGGCCGGATGTAGCGGCCAACATCATCGATGGTCTGGCTAATGGTACATTCGTCCTGGTTCTGAGGAACAAGCACAAGGGTACTGACGGCAAGGCCGAGTATCAGGTGTATGGTTACTATCAGGGCTTGAAGGCCTCGGAGGGCGTGAATGATAAGTATTCGGAGGATACGGATGGAGGTTGGCTGATGACGTTGCAGGAGCAGCGTGCCCCGAAGTCTGCCCTCTTCCTCTACGACACTTCGTCAGAGGCTACGGCAGCCGCCTATAAGGCTCTCCTGACCGAGAAGTCATGAGCCTATGGAGCTGGATGAAGTGAAGTCCATTATCGAGGAGCTGAAGGGTCGTTTTGATGGGCCCTTCGGCTCTGCCGATAAGGAGATTATCGAGAAGTTATATCTGAAAGTGTGCGGGAAGGTGTTCAGGCCGACTTCGTGTCAGAACTGCTATCATGACGCATTTTTGGAGATTGTGAATTACATAAGAAATAACGGAAAAATGGCAGAAAAGTGTAATTTCAGATTGAAGGCTGGTGCGATCATCCACAGTCCTTCTTTCGAGAATGGGAAGATATTCGTGAATGAGAATCTGACTGATGAGTTGGCAGCCAAGTATCTGGCGATGTTCCCCGGTCAGATTGTTCTGTTCCAGAAGGTTCCTGAGGGATTCAAGCCCGGTGATGGTGTGAAGAAGGAGGTCCCCACGCTGGAGGAGGCTGAGGAGATGAAGGTGAAGGCCGAGACTCTCCTGAAGGGTGCCGAGACCCGCCTGCAGAATGCAGAGAAGAAGGTCAAGGAGTCGAAGGATGAGAAGTCGAAGGCGAAGGCCGAGAAGGCTGCCGAGGCGGCCAAGAAAGCCGTCGAGAAGGCTCAGAAGGGTCTGGATGAGGTGAACACCTTAATCGAAGATTTGAAGGCCTCAGAGACGGATTCCGAGGGCTCTGGTGATGATTCCGATGGCAATGGTGCCGGAGAAGGTTCTGGTGATGAGTAATTAAGAAGGATGTGAGTTATGAAGGTAGGACAGACGAAGAGCGTTGAGAATCGGATTGAGGTCAATTATTGGCGGCAGTTCAATTTGCAGACGTATGGCAAGGATAACCTGTACCCGCAGAATCTGATGAAGATAACGGGTGCGTCAGGCACGACAGGCTTGTGTCTGGAAAGATACAGGAAGTTCGTGGAGGGATATGGTTTTCAGAATGAGTCCCTGAGTGAGATGGTCATCAACAGTGCGGGGGTGACGATGGATGACCTTTTGGGGAATGTCGCTGATGACCTGACGCGGTTCAGGGGATTCGCCCTTCATCTGAATTACAATGTCCTCGGAGAGGTGACCGAGGTCAACTATCTGCCCTTCGAGCAATGCCGTCTGGAAGAGAAGGATGATGCGGGGAGGGTGGCTCACATCTTTGTGCATGAGGATTGGAAGGGAGAGAAGACACGGAACGGACAGCCCCAGAGGGTGAGCGATAAGTTCATCAAGAAGTTCGATGTCTTTAATCCCGACCCGTCCGTTGTCGTGTCCCAGATTGAGGCCTCGGGCGGCATTGATTCGTATCGTGGGCAGGTTCTTTGGGTGTCGATGGATGGTCCGATGACATACCCGGTGCCCATCTATGATGCAATCATCACGGAGATATCCACGGATGAGGGTCTGGGGAATATCAAGTATCGGAACGTCAGGAATAACTTCCTCGTGGCCTGTATGCTGGTGGCGAAGAAGGGTCTGCCGAAGCTGAATGAGAATGGTCAGGAGGAGGAGAGGCAGATGATATCGGATGAGGATTTGAGGGAGTTCCAGGGTGACACGAAGGGGAGCAAGATTCTTTATGTCGAGCTGGAGAATGATGAGGATGAGCCGAAGGTGCTTCAGTTCCCCGTCAGGAACTACGATAAGGAGTTTACGGCCACGGATGCGAGTGTCATCGAGAGGATTTATGCTCAGTTCCATCAGGAGATATTCTATGCGATCAGAATCGGAAAGCTCGGGTTCTCCGGTCAGGTGATGACGGAGGCGTATGAGTATTATGCCGGAGAGGTGACGATGGAGCAGAGATTCATCGAGAGGGTTTTTTCGATGGTGTTCGGGTATTGGTTCGAGCAGTCGGCGGTGGCGTGGGATTTCACGATTCAGCCGTTGAAGTATATCAGTATATCAAACAAGGGAGAGAATGGAGCAGGAGAATAAACACCTGATATCTCTGGATGAGTTCAGGGAGATGGCCAGGTCGACATCAAAGCATGTCGATGAGAAGGAGGTGATGGCGTTCGTGAGGGAGGTCGAGGATATCACGATCATCCCGGCCTTCGGATTGGATGTGTGCGTGAAGCTGATGGGAGATGATGAGGAACTGACGGATGATGAGAAAATCCTTCTGAACGGCGGTTCGTGGGTTCAGAAGGTAGATGGAAGGTGCGAGGGTCAAAACGGGCTCAGAAGGAAATGCAGCGGGCTAAAACAGGTCGTTGCATACTTTGCCTATGCCAAGATGCTGATGTCGGATGGTGGTATGATGACCCGGACGGGCATGATGCAGCATAATGATGAGTATGCATCGAGGGAGGAACAGAAGGCGAAGGTCAAGAGATACAATGATGTGATGGAGGTCGCGGAGTCGTATCTGGATGGCTGTTTGCAGTTCTGGAAGTCTGTGAAGGGCGATGAGGTGAAGAAGGTGAGAGGTTCGAGGGTTCATGTTCATGCGATAGGAGATTAAGGGATGTCGGAATACGAGTCATTGGTTCAAAGGGCGCTGGAGATACGGAATGCGATCCTGGTGGGAGAGAATACGGCGGAGAGGGTCGGAGGTCTCCTGCGGGACATGCTGGATTTCATGCGGATGTTCCTCATCGAGATGGGGGATAAGTATCTCAGTAAGACGGATGATGATGTCGCTCAGGGATTGATTAAGTTCCTGAAGGGTGTCGAGTTCGGAAAGTTCGCGGCTGGTGTGTCTGGTGGTGCCGTTGATGGGAATGGTGATGCGGAGTTCCGGAATCTGAAAGTGAGGAATCGCTTCGGGGTCAAGGATTTGACGGTGGGCGATTATGCGGAGGGTCTGGATGGTGCCCATATCGATGAGCATGGCAATGCGGAGTTAGGAGAGCTTATCACGAGGGCGCTGGCAACGTTGGCTCAGTTGAGGGTCAAGGGCGATGCGGAGTTCGATGGAAGTCTGTCATCGAAGGAGTTCATCAGCGGGTTCCTGGATGGTAAGGGATGGGCGATTCAGAAGAAGTCGTATCTGAATGCTGATGACACGGAAGAAACAAGATATGCGGCAGAGTTTGACGATCTGACGATTCGCGGTACTCTGAGAGTATTTGAGATGATAATATCTCAGTTACTCGGTGAGAATGATAACCGTGTATTCACGGGAATGATGGAGGTGGACCATTATGACCCGATATCGGGGAAGGTCTATCTGAATACGGAGAATGGAAAGTTATACAACCCGTTCAGGGTTGGCGATTATATCGAGGTTCAGCAGTTCAACGGATTGCCGAGTGAGGAGAATGACTACACGGTTACGAAGTCGTATGAGCTGAGAATCACAGAGGCCCAGTGTGGCAGTCTGGAAGATAATGAGAATCGTCTGGATTGGGTCACATTCGAGAACTTCAGGAGTCCGATGGATGGTGTGTACCCTGTCGATGTCATCAAGAAGGGCGATACGTTCGTGAGGGTTGACAATAGGAACAACCCGGACAGAAAAGGTATCGTTCAGGTGATGACGGTGGGGAGCAATACGCCGTATATTGATGTGGTCTATGGATTGAAGACTGACCCGGACAATGCGATGAAGGGCAGGATGGGAAACCTTCAGGGGATATACCATTATCTGTTCGGATGGTTGAAGGGATTCGGTGAGTATCTGATTAATCTGTATGCGGTAGGTGATTTCAGGCTGAGGAACACGGGAGAGTCGCTGGAGGCGAAGATTGACGCTCTGAGAGGTGTCTTTTCGACTCAGTATTCCCAGACGGTGTATGACATCACGGATGATGATAATTACCTGAAGAATGCGGGCTTTGTCGAGGTCGATGATGAGGGGAATTTCATCGGATGGGAGGTGTCGGAGAGCAATGTGGCGTTCTATACGATTGCGGGCTTGCCGATGTATGAGAACAGGAATCTGTTTGTCAATGTGGTGAAGAAGGTGGCGATGGAGGATGTCGATGGTAAGACGGTGCTGCATGTCGTAAACTCCACTTTGACGCAGAGGAATAAGGATATCAGGAAACCCGGCACCCATAAGAAGTACCTGGAGCCGAGTGATGAGACAACGGAGGAGTATGTCGATGAGAAGGATACGATCTATCTGAGTCTGAGATTGAAGGTCATCAAGTCTGGAAGGCTGACAGTCGGATTCCCAGGTGGTGAGAGTGTCACGGGGAGTCTGCCGAAGGTTGATGAGGATGTCGAGAAGGATTCAGAGTGGAAAACGTTGCAGTGGAAAGGAACGTGGGACGGTGTCGGTGATTTCGTCATCGGGTTCACGGGAGAGTGCTATATCAGTCTGCTGAGTGTCACGGATGAGCCCCTGCAGGATTTCAAGAAGGAGTATTCTACCCAGATTAAGCAGACGGCGAAGAATATCACTCTGACGGCTCAGAGAGTTACACAGAACGAGACGAATATCGCCAAGCTGGAGATTACGGCTGATGGGTTGAGAAGTTCGGTCAAGACCCTGGAGGATGGTTTGGTAACCCATGAATCTCAGATTGAGCAGCTGTCGAATAGAATAACGGCTGCCGTTACGAGGATTGGTGATAATGAGACGGCCATTGCTCAGTTGCAGATTACGGCTGATGAGATATCATCGAGCGTGACGCAGCTGAGGACTGACATGGAAGGGAATGATGAAGAATTGTCATCGAGAATCACCCAGACGGCAACGGACATCACGGCAGCGGTATCGAGAATCGGAGCCAATGAGACAGCGATCGCTCAGCTTCAGATATCTGCTGATAGTATCGCGGCAAGGGTCACATCGACTGAGACGAATATTCAGAATCTTGATTCGAGACTGACAACGGGTGAGGGTAATATCACGACCATCACCACGAGGATAGGAGAGTTAGAGGTCACGGATTCGAATATCTCTGCGAGGGTGTCAACGGTGGAAACGAGA
>ODAJ012186936.1_pt1 | contig 34098 bp, 23 predicted proteins | sample 1539241 | NCBI WGS metagenome assembly ODAJ01 (sample SAMN02144231, study PRJEB22623) | gut metagenome | biome: sheep rumen | host: Ovis aries | place: New Zealand
AGGACAGCCGTATGGAACATTTCCCTGCTATTCCCAGTTACGCAAAGAGTAGAGGTTGGGTGCCTATGGATCATCTCCTTTTGTGGACGGTCTGTCCTGCAGACAGTCGCAACAGACTAATGATGGTGTCTCTCGCTATTAATTTAAACGAGGTGAAGCAGGATCAATTTGATGCAGGAAGGCTTTTCAAAAATCCAGAAGGTGGTTATAGCGAGCGTCTGAGTATGGACATGAACTTCTATTATATCATGAAGGAAAGTCTTGACGGCAACAGGGTGTTGCTGTGTAAACAGTCCTGGTTTACTGGAAATAATCTTCATGGCTGGGTAGAGAGAGCGAATCCGAATCTATTCGAGTGGAATAATCGGCTCTGTATAGAGCCTAATTGGAGTCCAGCTTTTGTTGAAAGTCACATGAAACGGAAAGCTAATTTTTACTTGACTGATCAATTATTGGACAGTGAAATAATAAGTTCATGGACTTTTGGTACGTCAAATGGTGAAGCAGACAGATTCACGATGTACCGTATGCGGCCGGGTATGTTGCGCTTTCCTGTTCTTTCACAGCCCCATAATAATGCGATACAATGTATTACGTTCGCAGATAGAACAGGGAATGTAGATCCAATGGTCATAAGGGAAACAAGGGAAGAGATAGGAAAAATGAACTTTATCTTTGCCATTGAGGCCACGACCGAAATGGCGCAGTATTTTCCCGCTGTAAAAAGTGCCCTGAATACCTGTAAGGTTTTGGGTGATGGAGTAAGAGTCGGGTTGGTGCTCTATCGTGGTGCTGATGTGGGACAGGCTGCTGTCGAGTATGTACCGCTGACGGATGTAGATGATGTCCGCCTCAGTTCGATGTTGGTAGAGGCCAAAGCTAATGGCAGATTGACGGGACATGAGCAGGCTGTCGCACTGTCACAAGCTATTGAGACAGCTACCGATGCGTCGAAAATGGGTTTCAAAGACTCTCAAAGTAATATGGTGCTCATTATAGGTAATCGAGGTAATGCTTCAGATGATAATACGTTGGAAGGTCCGCAGACGCTTAAACGACTTATGAAAAATAACATTCAAATGATGTCTGTTCAGGTCATGCGTACTGAGTCTGGTAGCAGGGCAAGGTTTTTTGACCAAATTGGTGATTTGATAGAAGCCAATATCAAAGAACAATATCGTGCTATTGAGGCCAAAACTGAGTTTAAACGTTTACCAGGTAACGAAGGATACTATTTTACCTCAGATAGAAAAAATGTTTATTTTGCGAGAGTGTGTTTTGACGGTTTAGGAAGAGCGATGACTCCAGATAAGCTGAATAAACACATTAAGAGTGGTATTATAGGCTTTGCGGCTTCTGTTAGCACGAAACAGGATGTCTTCGAGATGGCATCGGATGACGGTGGTCTATATCCTGAACCTAATCCTGATGGAATGAAGCGAGTACTTGGAGAAAGAGGTTACAAGGATTACTTGGAAGTGAAGGCTTTTAGTATGATAAAAGCTTATGCGAAATTGCAGAACAATGATGCCAGTTGGAATTGGCATTATGTACTGTGTTTGTTACGCGGAGAATTGGAGGATTTGATAGCCAAATTAAAAGTTACAGATGAGGCGGCAAAGATGAAGAGTAATGATCGTAGTCACTATATTAATGCTGTCAAGGCGCTGATTAAAACTCAACTGCCCGACAAGACGGATACAGAGATAGAAAACATGACGGCTGGCGAAATACAAAACACTATCTATGGTTTTGGTGTAAATATTCTTCCTGCAGGCATGGGGCCGAAATATTCTTTAAAGGATTTGGCTAACAGCACTGTCGTAAGTAATGTGGCTTATTTTGAAACCTTGGACTATTTCCATATGAGGTTTGAAAAATTGCGTCTTCTTCCTAATAGTGGCTACAAGTTTACTACAGAGGTGAATAACGTGCTGTACTACTGGATACCTATAGAGATGCTGCCATAAGACAGACTCATTCTTGTGATACCTCAGGAATGATTTTCACTTTACTGCTTGAATTATTCCCTTCCTGTATTACCTGAATCTGAATGGGGATGCGTTCTTGCAACTCTTCCACGTGGCTGATGATGCCCACATGTCGGCCAGAATGGGTGTGCAGTGAGCGTAGTGTGTCGATGGCGTTCTGAAGCGGCTCGCCACTGAGTGTGCCAAAACCTTCGTCGATAAACAGTGTGTCAACCGCCAGCTGCTGGCCAATGTCGCTAAGAGCCAGGGCCAGTGCCAGGGACACCAGGAAACTCTCGCCACCCGATATCGTGCTGGCAGCACGGCTGACATAGCCCTGATAGGCATCTTCCAGTGAGATGACGAAGGTGCCTGGCGCTACTTTCAGTGTATATCGGTCGGTCAGCATCTTCATATAGCTGTTAGCTGAATGAATCAGGCTGGTCAGGACATAGCTCTGAGCTATCTTCCTGAACTTATTGCCTGTAGCATCGCCTATGAGTTGGTTCATTCTTGACCATCTCTGATATTCTGCATGTCTTTTCTCTGCCTCTTCAATCAGTTTGCCCCGATTCTTCTTATTATCTTCATCAGTTTTTAGTTCTTGGCTGATTGCACCTTTTTGCTCTACCATCTCGACCATCTTCGGCTCCTGTTCCTTGATTCGTGCTTCGAGCACTGCGGCAGTGTCGTCTTCTTGCAGTTCCGGTTTGTCTTTCAAGTGCTCATGCCGTTTTCTCTCTGCTTCCTTCATCAGCGTTTCCTTGGTCAGCACTTTATTTCTGTCCGCATCGAGCAGGGCGTTGGTTCCGCTGATTTGAGCAGTGGTATAACTATTCAAGACTTCCAACCTTTCTATGCTGATATCCTCATGGGCAGAAAGAAAAGTGTCTAATTGTCTGTTGTTCGCTTTGACAGCTTCTTCTGCCTGCTGCAGTCCGGTCAGTGCAGTAGATGTCTTGCTCTTGATGTCGTTTGCTTTCTTCAAGAGACCCGCCTGCTTGATCTTGCCAGATGGGTTCAATGCCTTCCATGCCGGCATTAACTGTCTGATATCATCGATGACCTCCTTCGTCATCTGGCAGTTGTTGGTCATTTCCGAAAGTGCGTTGGCCAGTGACTGGCTCCGTTTGATGTTCTTCTGATAATCAGCTGCCTGTTTTCTCAGCAGCTCGGCAAACTCCGTAGGCTTTTCTCTCCAGTCGATAATCGCATAGCCAGCAAGAAGCAATGCAGCACAGCCCTCTGCTTTAGACACATCTTCTTTTTTAGTCTTCACAAGCTCTTCGTGGGTGGTCATCCTTCCTTTACAGTCAGTGATGGCTTGTTCTGCTTTCCGCACGTCTTCTTTCAACTCTACAACCTCTGCCCTGAACTTGTCAAGTGCTTTTCTCTGCTTCTTGATGGCAGCATCCTTACCTTCACCGTCAGAGATTTGGGCTTCAAGTTTCTTTAGTGCAGCGTCGGCCTTGACTTTCAGCTCTTTCAGAGTCGTTGGGGTATCGTCATCATATTTCCCGATGCCGCAATCCTTGCACGCAACGGCCACCTTCTGCTCTGCATCTTGGACAGCCGTGTCTTTATCAAAAGCCTCTTTGGCTGTATGGTAATTCCTTGAAGCTGTCTTTATCTCAGCTTTCAGCTTGTTGTTCTCTTCAACCAGTTTCTTATACGCTGTCTCTGCTTCCTGGAATGACTTGCTCAGGCTCCCAATGAGCTTGGAGAGTTCTTCTTCGTGTGGCAGCTCGCTCTTGATTTCCTGTCGGCAGACAGGGCAGACGTCGCCCGTGTGCAGTTTCTGGCGCAGCGTCTTGGCAAACTTGTTGATGGTGTCGCTCTGCTTGTCAAGCATTTCTTTTCTGGCATCCATCCTGATTCTGGCGTCATGAATCAGAGGCTCCATCTGTTCCAGCGCCTTCCGTTTCTTCTCGATGTCACGGCAGACTTCTTCGAGAGATGCAGCCGCCGCTTGTCTGCGTTTCTTCTCATTGGCGAGTGTCTCTATACGGTCAAAGGCAGTGCTGATGTGTTGAATCAGTTCTTTCTGCTTGTCGCGCTGTTCGCGCAAGCCGTTCAGGTTGAGCGCAGCCAGCGCCTCTTCCTGCGCCTTCATCTCCGTTTCTTGTTTCTTGACTGTCTCCTGTGCCTCCTTCAACGCCTCTTGCGCCTTGTCAAATGCGGGCCTTAGCTTCTCTGTCAGGGCCTTACTTTCTTTATCGATAACGGTTTGGCTCGCTGCTATCTTCTTCCTTCCGTCAGCCATTGTGCCCATATATCCGGCAATGGTCTGCACCTGCTCATACACCTCGTGCCTGTCTTCTTCACGCTCAATGAGGGCTGTTACGGCCTTCATGTCGGCTTCCGTCTGCTGCTGCTCCTGCTCTGCAAAAGCATAGCCGTCGAGCACGCTGACAAAGTCCGTTTCCAATGCCGACAAAGTCTTCTGCTGTAGTGTCCTGCTGCTTTCTGCGCCATTCTTTGCAACCAGCCAGTTGCGGGCATCAATCGTGGCGTTCCACTGCCTGACCAACAGTTCCTTCTCCTTAAAGTCGTCACTCTCCACTACGGCCTGAGCCAGCCTATGTTCTTCCGTAGCCGAAGCGGTGGCCCTTGCCAGTTCTGCATCGGTCTTTAGCCACAGGAACTTGGCCTTGTCTCCATCTACAGCATCCTTCATAGCCTTATACTGAACGTCGAAGCCTGCCAACTCCTCCTTTTTAGCTGCTACTTCTTCGTCCGTCAGCGTGCGGATTCCCTCCACCTGCTGCCTGGCCTCTTTCCACGCTTGTTCCTTCTGGCCAGTGACCTCAAAGACTTTCCTGCCCACTTTACCGTAGATATCCACACCGGTTATCTTCTCCAGAATAGCGGCCTTCTCGTCGTCCTTGCTATTCAGGAACTTGGTAAACTCTCCTTGTGCCAGCATCGTGGTGCGGCAGAACTGGTTGAAGTCGAGCCCGACGGCCGCCCTGATTTCTGCCTTAATTCCTGCGTCATCTCTTTGTATCGTGTGGTCAGTATCAAGATTCTTCAGCGTCCACGTCTTTCCCTGCAGTTTTCCCGTCGCCTTCTTATAAGCGCGGGCCACACTCCAGGTGGCTTCATAATGCACATCGTTGCTGCCCGTAAAAGTCAGTGTGACAAATGCCTCGCCTGTATTCCTGCGCATCAGCTGTATGGGGTTGTCAAGCGTAACGGGTTTTTCTCCATCCAACGTGTTTCCCTGCATCTGCGTCCCGACAAACCTCGGAGTGTCGGCAAAGAGAGCCAGGCAGATGGCATCCAATATCGTAGTCTTACCGGCACCGGTCTTTCCAGTTATCAGGAACACCTCACTGTTGGCCAGCGGCTGCGCCTCAAAGTCAATCACGGCATCCTCTATTGATGCAATGTTGTGTATGGTCAGTTTCTGCAGTTTCATAGTGTCAGCCCTCCTCTGTCATTCATTACGCGCTTCTTCGACCACCAACTCCATGGCCTCGTTAAACATCGTCTGCATCTCCTCGTCGAAGTTGACGCCCTCGTATTCAGCATACCGTCTGGCAATCTCGATGGGCTTCTCCTCCTGGAATTCCTGTACCGTCAGTACCTTGACGTCATCCTGGCCAACAGCCTTGCGCTTAGCATTGATGCAGCAGAAACAGCACTGTTTCCCCTCTGTCAGCCTTGCGGCTTCGTCGTGAGCCTCCACAGGCAGAAAGTCCTCCGTCTCCACGTTCAGACGTATGTAGGCAGGAATGTCGTCAGGAAACTTGCCCAACAGCGCCTTGGCCTCTTCCCACGTGGCAAGTCCGCCAGTAGGCAGCGTCACCAAGGGGTGCGGATTCCGTATCTCAATCTCTTTGACTGTTGGTGTCTCTCCATGCTTGCCTGTCTCCACAATGCTTACCGAGTGGGCGAAGTCCTCATCGAAACTAACGGGCAGTGGCGTCCCGCAGTATCTCACATTGTGCTTGCCGCTATGTACAAACTGTCCATGGTGAATGTGTCCGAGAGCCAGATAGTCGTAGCCCTCGCCCATTACTCTCAGTTCCAGCGAGTCAATGCCGCCAACGGTGTGTTGCGTAGCATGGTCATGTCCTCTGAAATCGCAGCCCATCACCGTCGTGTGGGCAGTCATCACTACGGGCAGATTCCCCGCATTCCTTTCTGCCACCCTGTCCAGCAATTGCTGGAAGAAACCTTCAGGAATACTTCGCTCATTGGCATACGGAACAGCGACGATATAGCCCTTCCCTGGCACCTCGATGATGTGTTTCTCCATACAGTCCTTCTCTATCTGCCCGATGGCATACACATTCAGGGCTTTCCAAGGCGTCTGGAAGATTTCGTGCTTCGTACCGCTGTCGTGATTGCCTGCAGTCATCACTATCGTCATCTCCGGACAGGCCATGTGTATTCGCACCAGCCCGTCAGCCAGCATGGTCTGCACGGCAGCCGACGGTTGCGTCGTGTGATACACGTCGCCGCACAATAGGAACACGTCAGGCTTCTGCTCCTTCACGATGTTCGCCATCTGTTCGAGCATTGCCCGTTGCTCTTCCGTCCTGTCGTGATTGTATAAAGTGTGGCCAAGATGCCAGTCGCTCGTATGTAATATCTTCATAAATTAAATTTTCAATGATGCTGCAAAATTACGAAAAGTCGGGCGTAAAACAAAGAATTACCATCCTTTTCTTGATAAATTGATAGCAACATAGCAGTGTATTTTAAGACTTTGGTGTTAAAACTGAGATTTTTCTTTGTCGGTTAGGGATTTTTTTTATATATTTGCAGCTGAAAAAACTATGTTTAACTAAAATAGCTACGGGAGGAACTGAAAATGAAAGTTGGAATTCCTAAGGAGATTAAGAACAACGAGAATCGTGTGGGCATGACGCCGTCGGGCGTGGCCGAGTTGGTGAAACGTGGACACGAGGTCTTCGTACAGCATACGGCTGGAGAAGGCAGCGGATTCGGCGACGAACAGTATGAAAGGGTGGGGGCGAAGATTCTTCCTACGATAGAGGCCGTCTATGGTGAGGCGGACATGATTGTGAAGGTGAAGGAACCCATAGAGCCAGAGTACCCGCTGGTGCGCCGGGGGCAAGTGGTGTTCACCTACTTCCACTTTGCCTGCGAAGAGGAGCTGACGCGCGCCATGATGAAGAGTGGGGCGGTCTGCATAGCCTACGAGACGGTGGAGAAGAAGGACCACTCGCTACCGCTGCTGATACCGATGAGCGAGGTTGCAGGACGCATGGCTACGCAGAATGCTGCCTACTACCTGCAGAGGACGAAGGGCGGCAAGGGCAAACTGATGGCTGGCGTGCCGGGGGTGAAGCCTGCCAAAGTGCTTGTGCTGGGGGGTGGCACTGTGGGCGAGGCTGCTGCACGCATTGCTGCTGGCATGGGGGCTGACGTGACGATAACCGACATTTCGCTGCCGCGCCTGAAACAGCTGGCTGCTGAGATGCCGGCCAATGTGCACACGCTCTACAGTTCGGAGCACAACATTCGTCTGGAATTGCCCACGGTGGATGTGGTTATTGGCTCGGTGCTCATTCCTGGTGATGCAGCTCCGAAACTGATTACGAAGGACATGCTGCCGCTGATGGAGAGAGGTACGGTGCTGGTGGATGTGGCCATCGACCAAGGCGGATGCTTCGAGACGTCGCACCCCACGACTCACAGCGAGCCGGTATATATGGTGGATGGCATTGTGCACTATGCTGTGGCTAACATTCCAGGGGCGGTGCCTAACACCTCGACCATCGCACTGACTAATGCCACGCTGCGTTACGCGCTGGCCTTGGCCGACAAGGGGTGGCGGCAGGCCTGCAAGGACGACGACGCCCTGGCTCGCGGCGTGAACATGGTGGATGGCAAGTGTACGTACGAGGCCGTGGCCAAGGTCTGGGGGTTGGACTATACGCCGTTGGCACTATGAGAAACCTGCTGAAGATTCTTTTCGTTATGGGAATGTTAAGCTTGTTGCTCGGATGCGGAAGCCAACCGATGCCTGAAGGCAGGCTGCTGGAAATGGAGTTTACAAAGAATGGAACCATGGCTGGCAACATGTACGAGCTGCGCGTGGAGCGCCAGAGCAGTGGTGTCGTGGTGCTGCGCGGTATGAAGGAGAACTACGGGCCGCTCTATGAGAAGACGCTGACAGAGAGCGACGTGGAGGGCTTTGTGCAGATAATCAGAGACGAGAAGATGTATAGGTATAAGGAGCGTTACTTGCCTCCAGTGAAGGTGCTTGACGGTTACATGTGGTCTTTCAGGGCCGTCTTCGAAGGGGGCGGGATATATTCTCGCGGGTCAAACGCGCAACCCAGGGGCGATGGTCTGAAGCGGTTGCGCGAACTGGCCGAAAAACTGCTGCAAGACGGTAGTGAAATGGTGGTGGACGGCGCTGTTGATAACTGAAAAAAGATGGGCTGGAAGTCTTGATTTATGTTAATTAGTTGATAATCACGGCCCATTTTCTGTCGAAAAGCGTTAAAAAGTTTGGTGGGTAAAGATATTTGCCTTACCTTTGTGCCCGCAAACAATAGTATGGCGTGACACATCTCGTGGTGAGATGGCCGTACTTAAAACAAAAATATGATGAGAGCAATAAAAATTGTTTTACTAACAGTATTTATGTTTAGCATCATCCCAACCGTTGGTTCGACATCGGGCCCGACACTTCTGGAATCAGTGCTACAAGAAGACATAGAAACAGAAGAGGGGATGACGGAAGGTGTAAGCTCATCAGATGTAGATTGGGACGCCGTGATGGCTGCCATCATTCAGGTAGAGAGTAGGGGCAACGCCCGTGCCGTGAATGGCAATCAGGTAGGCTGTATGCAAATTACTCCTATTTGCGTGAAAGAGTGCAACATCATCTTGGAAGGCCGCAACATGAAGAAGCGTTACACGCTCGCGGACCGCTACAGCGTAGAGAAGTCGAAGGAAATGTTCCTTCTTATCCAGTCACATCACAATCCCGACAATGACGTGGAGCAGGCCATCCGCTCTTGGAACGGAGGTCCGCGTTACACGAAGCGGGGCACTCAGCGTTACTATGAGCGCGTGATGAGCGAAATGAAGTAGAAGATTATTTCATTCTTAGTATGAAGGCGCGAGCAGTCGGCAGACTACTTGCGCCTTAACCTTTTTTCGAGGAAGGAGGAAGGAATAAGGAGGAGGGGGGGGGAGTGGACTGTCTGGGCAAAAAGAAAGAAGTCCAAATCAAGTGACTTGAACTTCTGAAGTTGCGGAGGCAGGACTCGAACATGCGACCTCCAGGTTATGAGCCTGGCGAGCTACCAACTGCTCCACTCCGCGATGTTTTTTTCTTTTGCGGGTGCAAAGGTACAACTTTTTTTTTGATTGTGCAAATATTTCATTATTTTTCTTTAAATATTTGTTCGTTTCGAATAAAAGTGGTACTTTTGCACACGATATTTGTGTTGTGCAATGTCATGAAACTTTGGGAGGATAGAGAAATGTCAATATCGAAGACCAGACAAAAACTCGTTGATGTAGCCCGCCAGCTCTTTGCCAAAAATGGGTTGGAGAATACCACGATGAACGATATCGCCCTTGCGTCAGGCAAGGGACGGCGGACACTTTACACCTATTTTAAGTCGAAGGAAGACATCTACTACGCCGTCATAGAGTCGGAGCTGGAGCGACTGAGCGACAAGATGGACGAGGTGGCAGCCAAGAAGATACGTCCGCAGGACAAGGTGATAGAACTTATTTACACCCACCTGAGCCAGATACGCGAGACCGTAGTCCGAAACGGTAACTTGCGTGCCGAGTTCTTTCGTAACATCTGGATGGTGGAGAAGGTTCGCAAGAACTTCGACGATGCCGAAGTGGAGCTGTTTCGCAAGGTGTTTGCTGAGGGCAAGGAGGAAGGCGAGTTCGACATAGAGAATGTTGACCTGGTGGCCGACATCACGCACTACTGCATCAAGGGGCTTGAAGTACCTTATATATATGGTCGCATAGCTCACGGCATGACCGAGGAGGCCACGAAGCCCCAGGTGGCGAAGGTCGTGTATGGTGCACTGGGGAAGAGAGTGAAAAATTAAACATTAAACATTATTTTAAAGAATAAGATTATGGGACTTTTACAAGGAAAGACAGCATTGATAACAGGTGCTGCACGCGGTATAGGAAAAGCTATCGCGCTGAAGTTTGCCGAAGAGGGCGCTAACATTGCATTTACCGACCTTGAGGTGAACGAAGAGACAGAAAAGGAAATAGCTGCAAAGGGCGTAAAGGCGAAGAGTTACGCCTCGAATGCTGCCGACTTTGCTCAGACTGAGGAGGTGGTAAAGGCAGTGAAAGAAGAGTTTGGCAGCATAGACATCCTGGTGAATAACGCCGGCATTACGAAGGACGGCCTGATGCTCCGCATGACAGAGCAGCAGTGGGACGCTGTGATTGCCGTTAACCTGAAGTCGGCTTTCAACTTCATTCATGCCTGTGTGCCTGTCATGATGCGTCAGCGTGGTGGCAGCATTATCAACATGGCTTCGGTAGTAGGTGTTCATGGCAATGCCGGTCAGGCCAACTATGCAGCCTCGAAGGCCGGTCTGATTGCGCTGGCTAAGTCGATTGGACAAGAGATGGGGCCGAAGGGCATCCGTGCCAACGCCATTGCTCCAGGCTTCATTGAGACGGCCATGACGGCTGCCCTGCCCGACGAGGTACGCGAACAGTGGAAACAGAAGATTCCCCTGCGTCGTGGCGGTCAGGTCGAGGACATTGCCAACGTGGCAACCTTCCTGGCCAGTGACATGTCGAGCTACGTTAGCGGACAGGTCATTCAGGTTGATGGCGGCATGAACATGTAGAAACATCCCCCCCAACCCCCTCCGAAAGGAGGGGGCTTTATATTGAATTGATGAAAGTACTCTACGAAGATAACCACATCATTGTTGTCAACAAGGAGAGCGGCGAGATTGTTCAAGGCGACAAGACTGGAGACATTCCGCTCTCGGAGACGGTCAAACAGTACATCAAGGAGAAGTACCAGAAGCCTGGTGCTGTTTTTCTTGGGGTGGTGCACCGTCTGGACCGTCCCGTCAGTGGTGTGGTGGTGTTCGCCCGAACGTCGAAGGCCCTGACTCGCCTCAATGCCATGTTTGCCTCGAAGGAGGAGGTAAGAAAGACGTATTGGGCGATTGTTGAGAAACCCTCCACCCTTACCATACCCCCTTCTGCACTGCTCACCCACTGGCTTACGCGTAACGAGAAACAAAATAAGTCGTATGCGCACGAGCGTGAAGTACCTGGCTCAAAGAAGTCCATGCTGCGCTACAGTCTGCTGGCTGAGGGTGAGCATTATTGTCTATTAGAGGTAGAACTGCTAACTGGTCGTCATCACCAGATACGCTGTCAGCTGTCTGCCGTCGGTTTGCCCATCAAGGGTGACCTGAAGTATGGTGCCCGCCGTTCAAATCCTGATGGCAGCATATCGCTATTGGCCCGCAGGGTAGAGTTTGTCCACCCTGTGTCGAAACAGCTTGTCAGTGTTGAGGCCCCGGTTCCTGAGGATGCCCTTTGGCAAGCATTGACAAATAAAATTTAGGGTTTTCTTGTGGCATTTGAAAAAAATGCTTAACTTTGTGGCCTAAACCATTAAACCCTAAAAAGAGATATGAGGAAAAAACTGTTTCTAACCATTCTATTTGTCGCCTCCGCCCTTGCTGTTGAGGCCGGCGGAATCATGACGAATACCAACTATCACATTGCTTTCGACCGTATGTTTGCCCGTGGTACGACGTTCGAAATAGATGCTGCCTTCTCTAACCCCGCCGGACTTGTCTGGGGCCATGAAGGTTGGCAGTTGTCGCTCAACTTCCAGAAACCCTGGCAGTACCGCAATATAGAGACAACGTACCCATTGCTGAAGCCCATGTACGGCGAGGCTACCCACACTTTTGAGGGAAAGGCTTCGGCTCCCATTGTGCCTGCCTTATTTGCTGCTTACCATAAAGATCGCTGGGCCGTCTCGGCCATGCTGGGCATTGTTGGCAGTGGTGGTTATGTAGAGTACGACGAGGGTGTGCCCATGTTTAATGTCCTGCTGGGCTCGATGCTGGCCAGCAAAGGAGTAACGCCCGACCAGTACCTGCTGTCGTCACAGATGAAGGGTAAGCAGTACATTTATGGTGGACAGCTGAATTTCAGCTACCGTGTGCTTGACTGTCTGTCGGCTGCCGTGGGCCTGCGGGCCAATTACTACGACGGCTATTACCGTGGTCATGTGGCAGCCACGAATCATCCCATGTTGGGCGACTTGGTCAGCCTGCGGCTCAATGTTGACCAGCGGGCGTGGGGCTTTACGCCGCTGGTCAGTATTGACTATCATCAAGGACCGCTGACCATTGCTGCCCGGTATGAATTCCGTACGAAGATAAAGACAGAGAACAGTACTAACCAGTTGGAGGCTGTTATGGGAAAGGGGCTACAGCAAGCCATTGTGGCAGCCGACCCCGCTACAGGTGCTGCTACGCTGCAAGCCATAGGCCAGACGCTTGACGCGAAAATGGCCCCCTACAAGGATGGAGCCGAGACGCGTTACGACATGCCGGCACTGTTGACCTTCGCCGTCGGCTACGAGTTTACGCCCAGGCTACGTGCAGCTGTAGAGTATCACTTCTATGATGACTGCAACGCCAAGATGGCCAATGACCGCCAGAAAGAGCTGAAACACGGCACCCACGAGCTGCTGGCCGGTGTGGAGTACGATATAGACGACCGCTTCACCGTCAGTCTGGGTGGCCAGCGTACCGACTACGGACTGAGTGACACGTACCAGACCAACACGTCGTTTGCTTGCGACAGCTACAGCATAGGACTGGGCGGGGCAGTGAAACTGACCGATAAACTGCGCTTGAACGTCAGCTACTTCTGCTCGCTCTACAGCGACTACAGCGTGGAAAACAGCAGCTACTTGGCCACTGGCGTGGCAGGAAAAGACGTCTATAGCCGCACGAATCATGTCATAGGTGTTGGAATTGACTACAAATTCTAAAAAAACTTTCTAATATTTTCGTTCCTTACCATGATTTTGCGTATATTTGCAGCGGATTTTGCTTGAATTTCCATGGGAAGTAGAACGAAAAAGACCATCAAATGGACAATAGCAGCACTCTTCGCACCGGTGCTGCTGTTTCTGCTACTTACTTTTCTGATATACTTGCCCCCCGTGCAGAACTGGCTCGTGGGGCAAGTTGCTGCCTATGCCAGCGAGCAGACCGGCATGGAGATCAGCATAGGCCGGGTGAATTTGGAGTTTCCGTTAGATTTAGGTATAGACGGTTTCCGAATGATTCAGGGCAATGATACCATAGCAGACGTGGGACATGCCGTGGTCGATGTGGAGCTTCTTCCACTGTTCAACAGTCAGGTAGTCATTGACAAGTTGGAGCTGGCCGACGTGAAGGTCAATACAGCCGACTTCATTGAGACGGCTCGCGTTAGAGGACAGCTTGAGCGCTTGTTCCTGACCAGCAAGGGCATCAACTTGGACCGGCAGACAGTAGAACTGAACGGTGCCACACTCGATGGTGCCCGGCTCGATATTGCGTTGGTTGACACCGTCATTCCTGACACTTCGACCACCAAAACACTTTGGAAAATCTTTGCCGACAGCCTAACGGTCAATCGGTCGTTGGTTCATCTGCACATGCCTGGCGACACCATGAGCGTCAGCGCCTGGCTCGGCAAGGCTTCGGCTTACACAGGCGTGGTCGATCTGGAGAACGAGCGCTACACCGTAGGGCGCTTCCTCGTGAGGGACAGCCGTCTGAACTACGACCAGAACTTTGAGCCTGCTCAAGAAGGTTTCGACTATAACCATATTGCGCTTAACGGTGTGCAGATAGATGTTGATAGCATCCTGTTTGAGTCGCCGCGCCTTTACTTAAACGCCAATCAGATTGCCATGCGCGATAAGAGCGGCTTGGAAATTACAGAGTTGCGCGGTCCCTTCAGCATGGACTCACTCGGCTTCCAGCTGCCGCATGCTGTGCTTCGCACGCCTGACTCCGACGTGGAGGCGGAGTTCTGGTGGGATTATGGGGCTAATGGGGCTAATGAGGCCAATGGGGCCCATAAGCCCCATGAGCATTTACGGCTTCGCCTAAATGCCCAGTTAGGCAAACAGGACCTGCTGCGCTTCATGGGTGGCTTACCACAGCAGATGCAGCAGCAGTGGCCCAACCATCCACTCACCATACGCGGCTCGGTCAATGGCAACATGGAACAGGCAGAATTTACGGGACTCATCATCGACTTGCCCACCGCTCTGCATGCTACAGCCGACGGCACAGCGGCCAACCTCACTAAGCCTGAAGTACTGAAAGCCGACGTCACGCTGCATGCAAAGACACAGGACCTCGGTTTCCTGGCTTCCTATTTGCCGCCACCCACCACGCTGCGTCTGCCCCCCATGTCGTTAGACGGCCGTTTCAAGGCAGACGGTTCTCGCTATGAGGCCGATGTCGTGTTGGGCGAAGGCAGCGGAATAGTGAAGGCCAAGGGCTTCGTGAACACGGCAGGCAACATGCAGTATGCTGCTGATTTGGAGATTAACGGACTGAACGTCCACGACTTCATGCCGTCAGACTCTATCTACACGCTGACGGCTGATGTGTCCTTGAATGGTGCGGGCACAGACTTTTTCCAACCCGGTAGCCGGCTCGATGCTGTGGCCACCATCAGTCAGCTGCAATACGGCCACTGGAACCTGACCGACATGACGGCAGATGCCGTACTGAAAAATGGCAGGGCACAAGCTAACATTACGTCGCACAACCCCTTGGCCGACGGTGTCATTGACCTTGATGCGTTGCTCTCGACGAAAAAGCTGGATGCCACCGTTAGCATCGACCTGAACCGAATAGACTTGCGAGCCTTGCGGCTGGCAGAAGACACGCTGCAGGTAGGACTATGCGGCCATTTGGACATCACCTCCGACCTGGCTCAGAGCCACCGTTTGCAAGGCTACATCAGCGAGCTCGTTGTGCAAGACCGTAAACACAGCTACCGACCGACGGACATCACCATCGATGCCTTGACGCGCAGGGATACGACATGGGCACATCTGATGAGTGGCGACATCGTTATGAACCTGACGGCCAGCGGAGGCTTTGAGCCTTTGTTGGACAACATCGTGAAGCTAAGTGACGAGGTCTCCAGTCAGCTGGAGCAGCGCGTCATTGACCAGCCGAAGTTGCTCGCCATGTTGCCCACGATGCACATCGACATGCATAGCGGCAGTGATAATCCGCTCATGACGCTGTTGCGTACAAACGATATTACGTATGAGAATCTGGACTTTAGCCTGACCACGTCGCCTGAGACGGGGCTGAACGGCAGCGGCTACGTTTATTCGCTCGTGACTGACAGTAACCGCATAGACACTGTCAACTTCAAGATACTTACTCGTGCCGAAGGAACAGGACGTCGCATCACCGAGCGCCACGTCAGCTACAGCCTGCACTTCGGCAATAACAAGCACAATCCGCAACTCGTCTTCAGTGCCGATGTTGATGGCGCTGTTCATCAGCATGGTGCCGTAGCAGGCTTGCGCTTCTACGACGCTAAGAAACGGCTTGGCTTGCGTTTGGGAGCCAATGCCGAGCTGTTGGACACTGGTATCAATATTCATCTCGTACCTCGTCGGCCTACCATTGGCTATAAAGAGTTTAACCTCAATAGGGACAACTTCATCTTCCTGGGGGCAGACAATCGCATCAAGGCCAAACTGGACCTTATCGCTGACGACGGTACTGGTTTGAAAGTATATTCACAAGACGACGAATCGGGGTACCTGCAGGACCTGACCATCAGTGTGAACCGCCTGAACTTGGGCGAGTTGTCGTCGGTGTTTCCTTATTATCTGCCTGACATGGGCGGTTCGCTCAATGGCGACTTCCATGTGGTGCAGGACAGTCTGGGCAAGTTCTCCATGGTCAGCGATATGGCCGTACAGAACATGCGCTATGAAGACAGTCAACTGGGCAACTTGAGTACCGAACTGGTCTATCTGGAGAAGGGTGACGATGCCCATGCCATTGAGGCGCGCATCTTAAAAGACGATGAAGAGGTAGGCATGCTCAATGGTACTTATTTTAATGGTGACGAGCCTGGCATTGATGCCAAGTTTACCATGCAGCGCTTCCCGCTGAACATGATCAATGGTTTCGTGCCGGGCCAGATAGTGGGTATTGAGGGCTATGGCGAAGGTGAACTGGACATTAAAGGTAAGCTAAGCAGTCCTCAAGTAGATGGTGAGGTCTATCTGGATTCTTCATATCTGGTCAGCGAGCCCTACGGCATACGACTCCGCTTCGACAACGACCCTGTGCGCATTGTGGGCAGCCACTTGCTGTTGGAGAATTTCAGCCTCTATGCTTATAACGACAACCCGCTCACCATGATGGGCAATATCGATTTCTCAAATCTCGACCGCATGAAGATGAACCTTCGCATGAGGGGCCGCGACTTCCTGCTCATCAATGCTAAGAAAACGGCACGTTCGGAGGTGTACGGAAAGGCATTTGTCAACATCTTTGGACGGCTGAACGGGCCGCTTGATGACCTTGATATGCGTGGTAGGCTCGATGTCTTGGGTACTACTGACATGTCATACATCCTGCGTGATACCCCCCTGTCCACTGATAACCAGCTGGACGAGCTGGTGAAGTTTACCGACTTCACCGACACAACGCAGGTTGTGGTGAGTCGTCCGCAGGTGGGAGGCTTCAGCATGAACCTGACCATCGACGTGTCGCAGGGTGCCCACGTCATGGCTTACCTCAATGCCGACCAGTCTAACTACGTCGATCTGATGGGTGGCGGCACGCTCCGCATGACTTACTCGCCGGCCGAGAGCCTGCGGTTGACGGGAAAATACACGTTGAGCAACGGCGAGATGAAGTACTCCATGCCCGTCATTCCGCTGAAGACGTTTACCATTCAGAACGGCAGCTACATAGAGTTCACTGGCGACGTGATGAACCCCACGCTGAACATTACGGCCACCGAACATGTCAAAGCCACTGTAACTGACGACAGTGGGGCAGGGCGAAGCGTCGATTTCGCCTGTGGTGTCAATATTACCAAAACATTAAGCAATATGGGATTGGCATTTACCCTCGATGCCCCACAGGACATGGAGGTACACGGAGAACTGCAGTCAATGGGTGTAGAACAGCGTGGTAAACTGGCCGTCACCATGCTTACCACGGGTATGTACTTGGACGATGGCAACACTGCCGGCTTCAGCATGAACTCAGCTCTCAGTTCGTTCCTGACCAGCGAGATCAACCAGATAACAGGCAATGCGCTGCGCACGCTGGACCTGAGCTTCGGTATGGACAATACGACCGACGCCTCAGGTGCCATGCATACCGACTACTCGTTTAAGTTTGCCAAACGTTTCTGGAACAACCGTCTGCGTGTCATTGTAGGTGGAAAAGTATCGACAGGTGCTGAGATGCAGAACCGCAACCAGTCGTTCCTCGACAATGTCACCTTAGAATACCGCTTGGACGACACGGCTAACAAGTATGTTAGCCTGTTCTACCAAAACAATGCTTACGACTGGCTCGACGGCTACACGCAACGCTATGGTGCCGGCTTCATTTGGCGACGTACGCTGAGTTCGTTGGGAGACATTTTCCGCTTCAAGACCGAAACGCCCCAGCTGATGCGCCCACCCGTGACTGCAAGGCCAGACTCAACACAAACTCCGCGTCATGACCAAAAGTAAATATCTCATCATATTATTAGGTGTGGTCCTCGCTGCCTGCTCCTCTACTAGTAGTGTTCCAGAGGGAGACCAGCTTTTTGTGGGCTTGAAGAAGATAAAATATGAGAACTTCGAAAGTAGTCCTCATGCCACGACCACACAGGAAGAGTTGGAGGCAGCACTGGCTACAGCACCCAACGGTGCCCTCTTCGGCAGCCCGTATTATAGGAGTTTCTTCTCGCCGGGTCTTTGGATTTGGAATGCTTACTCAGAGGGTAAGAGTGGGTTTGCCCGCTGGATGACGTCATCGTTCGGCAAACCTCCCGTGCTCATGAGCGGAGTCAACCCTGACCTCAGGGCTTCAGTGGCACAGTCGGTTCTGCGCAAGCATGGCTATTTCCAGGGTTTGGTCACTTACGACGTGGTCACCCAACGCAACCCCAAGAAAGCAAAGATAGCCTATTCTGTTGATATGGGTCCGCTGACTACCGTCGATACCCTGCACTACATCGGTTTTCCGGCTGAGGCCGACAGTTTGATACGCCTTACCGACGATGAGCGGCTCATACGCAGCGGCGACCCCTTCAGCGTCTCGACGTTAGAGGCAGAGCGATCGCGCCTGAACACGCTCTTCCGCAATAATGGCTATTATTACTATCAGAAAAGCTATGCCAGCTATCTGGCTGACACGTTGGCCGTGCCGGGTAAGGCGCAGCTGCGCCTGCAGATGGCAGAAGGGGTGCCCGAAGCAGCCAAGCGTAAGTGGTACATCGGTCGGATCAATATCAACATGCGTCGTCAGATGCGGGAGCAATATACCGACTCCACCGTGCGACGATTTCTTACCGTTCGCTACAGTGGCAAGACACCGCCCTTGAGGACACGCGTCATTCTGGGTGCCATGAAGTTGAGGCCCCGTCAGCTCTTCAGCTATGACAACTACTTGGAGTCTGTCTCCAAACTTAATGCCATGGGCTTGTTCTCGCAGGTTGACGTACGTTTCTCTCCCCGTGACTCGACGGCGCAGTGTGACACGCTCGACATGACGCTGAACTGCACCTTCGAGAAACCCTATGACTTCTATGTGGAAACCAACTTCAACGCTCGAACCATCGGACGCATCGGTCCGGAACTGAAGCTCGGTCTGGTTCGCCGCAATGCCTTCCATGGTGGCGAAAAAATCGACATCAACCTGCATGGCAACTATGAGTGGAGCATTTCCGACGGCAGCGACATGAATAGCTATGAGTATGGTCTTGACGCCGAGATACAGTTTCCGCGTATCATTGCGCCCTTCTTCGGCGGCAACCGCGTGCGGCGTGGCAAGGATGGTCGCATCATACGCCGCCGACGCTTCTTCTCTACGCCTTCTACCACAGCCAAGATTTCTGCAAATATCGTCCAGCGCCCCAGTTTCTTCAAGATGCACGTCAACTCGGGTGAGTGGACTTACCGCTGGCAGACCAGCGAGAGCAGTCGTCATGAGTTCTCGCCTCTGGTGTTCAAGTACCAGTACATGAACTCCCGGACGGACAGACTCGACTCGCTGTTGGAGAAAAACCTTTATTTGGCTTCCATGCTTGACGACGTCTGCGTGCCGGAGATGCGCTACACCTATACTTATACCAGCCCGTCCGGCTACCAGAACCCTATACGCTGGGAGACAACCATCAGCGAGGCAGGTAACCTGACCTCTCTTGGAGTGATGGCTCTTGGGTATGGCAAGTGGAACGAACGGGAAAAGACGCTCTTCAAGAATCCCTACGCTCAGTTCTTACGTTTAGAGACCGATTTCTCCAAGAAGTGGACACTCGACGCGAAGTCGCAGTTGGTGGCTCACGTGAATGCCGGCATCATCTATACCTACGGCAACAGTGACTTTCCGCCTTTCAGCGAGTTGTATTATGTGGGAGGTGCCAACACCCTGCGTGCCTGGACGGTGCGTACGATAGGCCCGGGGCGTTACTACGACATGTTCGATGACCGTCAGGCCTCCTTCGTCATGCAGAATGGCGACTTGAAGTTTGTCTGTAACCTGGAGTATCGCCGGCAGCTGTTTGGAAACCTGACGGGTGCCGTCTTCCTCGATGCCGGTAATGTATGGTACACCAATCGTTTCATGCGCGAGGATGATGGCGAGGGAGACAATCCTTTTATCTTCAAAGCCTCGAAGTTCTTTAACGACCTGGCCCTTAATACAGGCATCGGCCTGCGCTACGACCTGGACTTTCTCGTGCTCCGACTCGACTGGGGCATCGGTCTGCACGTGCCTTACGAAACGGGGCATAGTGGCTACTTCAACGTTGATGGCTTCCGGAAGAACCAAGCACTCCACTTTGCCATTGGCTACCCCTTCTGATGTTGTTTTTTGGGAAAATATTTTGCCGTTTGTCGGTTATTTACTATCTTTGCACTCGAAACTATATAAAACAATCAGAACTTGACTTATGAAGATGAGAAAGAATTTAATGCTTTTGATGTTGGCATTGTGTTGCTCAACAGTGGTCATGGCGCAGGTAAATGGCGACGAGATGAAATACGGCGACCATACTTACACCATTGACGGAAAAATCAAGAAAGACATCGTGGGTGGCATTGGCTCTGCCATTTTGGGCGGAGGTAAGAAACTGAACCGTCCAACCGCGAAAGTGACCTTTACTAACGTGCCGTCGAGCTACGAGGAGTTCGAGGCCGTTTATACGCAGTTCCTCGGAAAGACCATCCATGGCACAGCCGCCATGATTCCCATGGCCATTGAGATGTATGCCCGCGATGCCGCAGTGGGTAGGCAGTGCTTTGAGCTCATCTGTAATGGCCCGGCTACGGTGAGTGGTATTATTCGCATATTGAAAGAGAAGCTGCCGCCCAATGCTGACTACAGCGACTCCTACACACAGCGCTACATGGCTGCTGCCCTGCTGAAGGGTGCTACGGCTAAGAATGCCTATACCCCCGACTACCCCTACACCGTACAGATGTGTCGTTCGGCCAACGACCCTCAAGAGTCGTCTTATGGTACCGTGACTTATCTCTACATCCTGGCCAAGGGTTGGGATACGGAGCAGCGTCAGGTGGAAATTCTGAAGCCCGACGATGGCGGTCTCTACAAGGTGTTCAACTGCCCTTCGTGCTACACGCAGTGCAAGAACATTAAAGGTACGTGGAAAGGACTGAAGTAAAATCGAAAATCGTAAATCCGTAAATCGTAAATAATATGGCTTATATAGAAACAAAGACAACGGGCTATGGCTCACGCGTGAAAAGCTCATGTGGAGGAATTGGGTTCGGCATTATTCTCTTTATAGCCGGCACCTGTGTGCTCTGGTGGAATGAAGGCCGCACGGTCCGTACGGGCGACATGCTTGACGAGGTGAAAGGTGCCTACGTGGAGATGGAGAACCCCAACAAGCGTGACGCGTCACTGGATGGCGAATTGATACACGCCACGGCCATGGCCAATACGGAAGACTCGCTTATTGATGCAGACTTCGGCATTGGTGCCAAGGCCATCTCCATGACCCGCCGGGTAGAGTACTACCAGTGGGTAGAACACGAGCACAGTGAGTCGAAAGACAAGCTGGGTGGCAGTCAGGAAACCACGACGACCTATACTTACACGAAGGCGTGGGTGTCCAGTCCTGAAGAGTCGGCCAACTTCAAGGATCCTGCTTATCAGAAGAAGAACTTTGTACTGACCACAGTGGAACCTTCTGACCAGTACGCAGAGAATGTTACGTTTGGTGCCTATAAGCTTAACGAAAGCCAAATCAGGTCTATCTCTTCTCGCGAAGACGTGGAACTGGCCATTGCTGAAGACCTGCTGCGTCAGTTTAACCAGAATGCGCAGACAGCCTATCAGCGTTTCTATGGCGTCAATACGAAACCGGCACCTGCTCCTGTACCAGCTGCCAAGCTGGCCGCTGTAGCTGATACCGTTGCTCTCTCTGACTCTGCCAAGATTGTGGCCGACTCGCTTCAGGCTGTGGCCGACTCCATCAAGGCCGTTACTGACAGCTTGATGGCAAAGGCTGAGAACAAGAAAGACCAGGAGTACGTACACCAGGCTGGTAACATGCTTTATTTTGGTCGCGTTCCGGGTGCTCCTGAGGTAGGTGACGTGCGTGTTGTCTTCGAGAAGGTAGTGCCCGCCAAGGTGTCCATCATGGCAGTAGTTGACGGCGACAGCTTCAAGCCCTATAAAGCTGAAAATGACGAGACCTTCGAGAAACTCTCCATGGGTAAGAAGTCGGCCGACGAGATGATTCAGGCAGCCGAAAGTTCCAATAACGTGATGAAGTGGTTGTTCCGCCTGTTGGGTGTATTCCTCGTCATTACGGGTCTGAAGAGCGTCTTCGGCATTATCGAAACCATCCTGAAGGTTGTGCCCTTCGTGGCCAACATCGTAGGCTGGGGCGTCGGTATCGTCTGCACCGTTGTGGGTATAGTCTGGTCGCTTATTGTTATTGCTATTGCCTGGATATTCTATCGCCCGTTGCTTGGCATTACGCTGCTGGTCGTTGCCGGACTGCTCATCTGGCTCTTTGCCTTCAAGGGTAAGGACAAATTGAAGGCTTTAGCTAACAAGAATAATGCAGCAACCCAGGCTCCACCTGCTGCCAAATAGTCAATAGTACAATAGTTAAATAGTACAATAGTACAATAGTAAAATAGTCAAATTAAAAATGAAACCGACATTATTCCTTTTGGCTGCCGGCATGGGCAGTCGCTATGGCGGTCTGAAACAGCTTGACGGGTTAGGACCCAACGGCGAGACCATCATGGACTACAGCATCTACGATGCCATTGAGGCAGGCTTCGGCAAAATCGTGTGGGTTATCCGCAAGGATTTTGAGGAGCAGTTCCGTACACAAATTCTCTCAAAGTATCAGGGCAAGGTGCAGTGTGAACTGTGCTTCCAGGCACTTGACGCACTGCCCGAAGGCTTCTCGGTGCCCGAAGGCCGGCAGAAGCCCTGGGGTACCAACCACGCCGTTCTCATGGGCAAGGACGTCATCAAGGAGCCGTTCTGCGTCATCAACTGCGACGACTTCTACAACCGCGACGCCTTCAAGGTCATTGGCAAGTTCCTTAGCGAACTGCCCGACGGGGCCCGTAACCAGTACGCCATGGTAGGCTTCCGCGTGGGTAACACGCTGAGCGAGAACGGTACCGTGGCTCGCGGCATCTGCTCAACCGATGCAGAAGGCAACCTGACCACCGTGGTGGAGCGTACCGAGATTGTACGTTGCGCCGAGGATGGCAGCAATGCCGGTGCAGCTGCTGAGGAAATCCGCTTCAAGGACGAACAGGGCCAGTGGGTGGCCGTCGATGAGAAGACACCTGTCTCCATGAACATGTGGGGCTTCACGCCCGACTACTTCGAGTACAGCGAGGAGTACTTCAAGGAATTCCTGAGCGACCCGAAGAACATGGAGAACCTGAAGGCAGAATTCTTCATTCCGCTGATGGTCAATAAGCTTATCAACGAGAAGACGGCTACGGTGAAGGTGCTCGACACCACGTCGAAATGGTTTGGAGTTACCTACGCCGCCGACCGCGAAGATACTGTGAAGCGCATCCAGCAGCTGGTTGACGATGGTGTTTATCCCAACAAACTGTTCTGAATGCTGAAGCCAATAATGAGTGAGAGCGAGTGCAGCATGCTGCGCTCGCTCATTTCTGATGCTACGAACATTGTTATCTGCTGTCACATGAGCCCCGACGGCGATGCCATAGGCTCCAGTTTGGGCATGGCGGAGTATCTTCGTAGCCAGGACAAGGACCCCGTCGTCATCGTGCCCGACCAGTATCCTGACTACTTGCAGTGGCTGCCCAACACTGAGAAAATAATTCGTTACGACAAGCATACGGAGCGCGCCGACCTGCTGTTGAAGACGGCCGACCTCATTTTCTGTCTCGACTTCAACACCGCTTCGCGTACCGACAAGATGGCCGGCACCCTCCTGGCTGTCAAAGGCCAGAAGGTTCTCATTGACCACCACTTAGGCCCGGACCTGCCAACTGTGCTGACCGTTTCCCACCCCGAAGCCTCCTCTACCTGCGAACTCGTGTTTCGCGTGGTGTGGCAGTTAGGCGGCTACGAACTCCTGACGAAGAAGTTTGCTGTACCCATCTACTGCGGTATGATGACTGACACGGGCGGCTTCACCTACAACTCGTCCAACCCCGAGATTTACCTCATTATTTCGGCCTTGCTGACGAAGCGCATCGACAAGGACAAGATTTATCGTAACGTGTTTCATACCTTCAGCGAAGACCGCTTGCGACTACAGGGCTACGTCATGTACGAGAAACTGGTCATTGACCACGAGCTTCATGCCAGCTACTTTACGCTGACGCGTCAGGACCTTAAGCGTTTTCACTTTTTAAAGGGCGATGCCGAAGGGCTGGTCAACATGCCCCTGCAGATGAAGGGCCACCGGCTCTCTGTCTCTCTGCGTGAGGATACTGAGCGCGACAACCTGGTATGGGTCAGCCTGCGTTCGGTCGATGACTTCCCGTGTAACAAGATGGCCGAGCAGTTCTTCAATGGCGGAGGTCACCTCAACGCCTCGGGCGGACGCCTGTATTGCTCGATAGACGAGGCCGTCAGCGTGGTGCGGCAGGCCTTCCTGCATTTCGAGAATATGTTGAAATAGTCATAATAATTCCTAATTACTGGTGCCTAATTGCTGATTATTTACTACCTTTGTGCACTCAAATTAAGTTTTAACGACCGAAAATGAAGAAAACCGTTTATATATTGCTCCTCATGGTGGTTGCCTTACTCGTCGTAAGTTGCAATAACTATGAGACTTACGGCGAGAAGAAGGACAAGGAGCGTAATGCCATATCAGCCTACATTCGTGACAAAGGCATCAACATCATCGAGGAAGCTCAGTTTGCGGCTCAGGACAGCACGACCAATGTGAGCCGGAACGAGTACGTCTATCTCGCCAAGAGCGGCATCTACATGCAGATTGTGCGCAAAGGCTGTGGCAAGAAGCTTGAGGAGAACAAGCAGGTGACGTTGCTCATGCGCTTCTCTGAGTTTAACATTCTGGCCGACACCATGCAGCTGCGCAACGACCTGAATCCCCGTACCTACGACAGGCTCAGCGTTACCCGCAGCAGTGCTACCCTCAGCGGCTCGTTCGTTTCGGGCCTCATGCTGACGGCCTACGGCACGGCTTCGGTTCCCAATGCTTTTCTCGTGCCGTTCCACTACATCAACATTGGGCGTCCCACGCAGGAGGGTGACGAGATAGCCAAGATTAACATGATTGTACCCCATACACAGGGACAGGCTTCTGCCCAGCAGTCGGTCTATCCTTGTTTCTACACCATTACGTTTGAAAGAGAAAATTAACTGACATGACACTGATTAAATCTATTTCTGGCATCCGTGGAACCATCGGCGGACGCACGGGCGACACGCTCAATCCCCTGGACATTGTAAAGTTTACTTCGGCCTACGCTACGTTCATTGGGCGTAATTCCCAGAGGGCTCAGTTGGCCCAGCAGGCTCAGCGAAAAATGAAAATCATCGTTGGCCGCGATGCACGCATCTCGGGCGAGATGGTGAAAAACGTCGTCTGCGGCACGCTCATGGGCATGGGCTTCGACGTCGTCAACATCGGGCTGGCTACCACGCCGACCACCGAGCTGGCTGTACGCATGAGTGGTGCCGACGGTGGTATCATTATTACCGCCAGCCATAACCCCCGCCAGTGGAATGCACTGAAGCTGCTGAACAACGAGGGCGAGTTTCTGACCGCTGCCGACGGTGCTGAGGTGCTGGCCATTGCCGAGAAGGAAGATTTCGAGTATGCCGCTGTCGATGAGTTGGGCCGTTACTCTGAGGACGATAGCTTCGACGACCGTCACATTCAGAGCGTGCTCGACTTGAAGCTGGTTGACCTGCCCGCCATCAAGCAGGCCCGCTTCATGGTTTGCGTCGATGCTATCAACAGCGTGGGTGGCATCATCCTGCCCAAGCTGTTAGAACGTTTGGGTGTCGGCTACAAGGTGCTTAATGGCGAGCCGACCGGCGACTTTGCCCATAACCCAGAACCCCTGGAGAAGAACCTGCAGGGCATCATGGGCGAGATACGCGGCGGCCGTTACGACCTGGGCATCGTGGTCGATCCTGATGTCGATCGCTTGGCCTTTATCTGCGAGGACGGCAACATGTTCGGCGAGGAATATACGCTGGTCAGCGTGGCTGACTATGTTCTGAGTAATCAGAATACTCAGAGTACTCCGATAACCGTAAGCAACCTCAGCAGCACGCGTGCCCTGCGCGACGTGACACAGCAGCATGGCGGTCAGTACTTTGCGGCTGCCGTAGGCGAGGTGAACGTCACGACGAAGATGAAGGAGGTGGGTGCCGTCATTGGCGGCGAAGGCAACGGTGGCGTCATCTATCCTGAGAGTCACTACGGCCGCGATGCGCTGGTGGGTATCGCCCTGTTCCTCTCGAACCTTGCCCATAAGGGCTGCAAGGCCAGCGAGCTGCGGGCTACCTATCCTTCTTACTTCATGGCCAAGAACCGCATCGACCTGACGCCTGATACCGACGTGGATGCCATTCTGCTGAAGGTGAAGGAGCTGTATAAGAATGAGCGGGTCACCGACATAGACGGCGTGAAGATTGACTTCGCCGACAAGTGGGTTCACCTGCGCAAGTCGAACACTGAACCGATTATCCGCGTCTATAGCGAGGCACCGACTGCCGAAGGGGCTCAGGCCTTAGCCGAACAACTGATGAAGGTCATAGAGGGCCTGTAAGACTTCTGGGGCTTATAGGAGCTTTACCATCATGTCGGCCATCTTGTCAATATAAGAATCGAGTGAGTCCATCATTCGGTTCTTATTTTGCATATCCAGCTCAGTCTTTACGTCCATATCGACCACCTTGTCCAGGATGCGCGACATGAGGTCGTTGACCCTGTCAAGCTGCTTGCTGACTATGGGGGCACTGATCTTGTACTGCTCCAGGTCGGCGTCGAGCTTGGCCAGATAGGCATTGAACTGTACGTCCATCTGGTGCATGTCGCGCTCCATCTGCTTCCACGAGCTCACGGTGGTCAGTATGCTGTTGGCCAGCGTGTTGATGTTGTCCAGTCCCTCGGTGGCGGTGACCAGCTCGGGTATGGCGTCCAGCTGAATAATGTCAGAGGGCACGATTTCTGCGGGTTTCTTCTTTTCTTCCATAGTAGGTTATTCGTTGATGACTATTTTACTGTACTTCTTGGCTATGCCTTGTTCGCGACGCTTGATGCCTTCGAGCATTTGCTCGAACTTGATTTCCTCGCGCACGTAAGGCAGGTTCTCGGTGACGGGCAGCACGGTGAAGGGCACCGTGAGGCAAAAGACGATGGTCAGCACGGTAAACAAGAGGCCACTGGTCTGCCAGATGAGGTAGGCCAGCAGGAGCAGTGTGCCCACATAGACCGTCATGATGAGTGCGTCCTTCCAGCCGAAGCCTTTCGGCGAGGGCACGTGGCTGTCGTCGAGCATGCGTATGCAGTCCTTATAATAAGGGTTCTGCTCCAGAATGTGCTGCACGGGGATGGATATTTGGGTGTTGGGTGTTGGGTGTTGGGTGTTGGGTGTTGGGTGTTGGGTGTTGGGTGTTGGCCGAATAGTCTTCTCTTCCTCCTTGTATTCCAGCCCGATGAGTGGCTCGTTGACGTTGGTGGCCGTCTGTATGCTGAGTCCCACGTAGGTGCGTAGCATGTAGGGGTCGCTCAGCATGAGGTAGATGGGGTAGGGGTAGCTCTTGCGTGGCTGCTGCAGGTAGTCGCTGAGCATGTCGTCCCAGTCGCTGCCGTCGTCGCTCGCCATGTCTAAGCGTTTGGGCCACGTTGTCAGTTCTTCGTCGATGGTGCGGTTGATGTCGGGACGATGCAGTGTCGAGTTCTGCTTGCCCTGTTTCCAAGCCTCCATCTCGGCTACCACGTAGTCGAGTATAGCCTCCAGGTAGCGAACCTTCACCGCCAGCACGAAGTCGCGCCGGAAGGAGTCTATCTTCTGCTGGCGTATGGGGTCGTCAATGTCCAGCTCCTCGTTGAACTCCTTGTCGTAGAGCTTCGCCATGCGTGGCACGATGGTTTGCTTGAAGCTGTCGCGCAGCTGCTTTATCAGTTCCAGCCGTACCTGGGCTATTTCTTTTTTCTTCTTCAGCAGTTCGTCCAGCTGCTCCGAGCGTTTCTTCTCGATGAGTCGCTGCCGGTACGACTGGAATACGTAGGCGGCCAGCCCCAGCGCAGCCCCCGAGGCACTGACAATGAGACCCGTCTTCGACTTGCCGCTGTAGTGGCGACGGCGCATCAGGCGCACACCCTCCTTGATGAGGTTGCCGCTGACGCTGATGAGCTGGCGCTTGATGGCCTCCATCTTCTCCGAGACGTCGCTCACCTCGTTGAGTATCTCGTCGATGGTGGCTTCGTACTGGGCTATTTCGTCAACCACCCCTAATACCCCTCCCGACCTCCCCGAAGGGGAGGAGAAAGGAAGTCCGTGAAGGGCCTCCTCCCCTTTGGGGAGGCCGGGAGGGGTTATAGGGGCCTTCCTTATTGACAGCTTGCCCTCCGCGATGATTTCGCTTTCCACCTGCTGGGCGCGCACCAGCCTGATGCCAAGCTTTTGGCGCAGCTGGCTCAGCTTGTCGTACTCCTCGTTGGGCAGGTTGTTGCCGTAGCGGTTCCAGGCTTCCAGGTATCGGGCGGCGTATTTCTTTTCGTTGCGGGTCATGATGGGGTGTTGGGTGTTGGGTGTTGGGTGTTAGGGCGTTAGCAGTTGCAGCAGGGCGTCGCCAATGCCGCTGAAGATGTTGAGCACGGTGGTGGCTACGAGGTAGTACATGCGCAGCTGCAGGACGATGATGATAATGAGCACAATAATCATGACGATGCTCTGCACCGCCTTGGCGTTCACCTCGTGGATGGTGGCCCGGTCGCCACTGACAAAACCCTCAATGAGCTTCATGTTCTGGCGGTTGGCACGGTGGAAGAAGTCGAGCACGTCGCCGATGAAGAAGGGTATGAGCCCTATGGCAATGTCGCGCAGCGTGTTGTTGATGATGGCCAGCGTCAGCGGTATGCTGTGCAGGATGAAGAGCGAGAAGTAGCAATAGACCAGCGAGAAGAGGGCCATGACCATGTCGCCAATGCCGTAGGGCATGGCCATGCCGACGATGGCATCGACGTAGAAGCGGTCCATCCAGTCGGCAATGCGCTGCATGGCGGCGTAGGAGCCGCTGTCCTGTAGTTTTTTCCTGGCTTTTTCTCGGTTCATTGTCAGAAGTTCACGCCGCAGTTCACGTAGAGGCAGCGGTTGTGGGAGGTCTCAAACGAGTCGTTGCAGATGTTGGCCAGACCGAACTCGTAGGCGGCTTCCACGTAGATGATGTCATACTGCAGGCCGCAGCCTAAGCGCAGACCGCCGTCGAAGCGGCGGAAGGCGTCGTCGTCGAACGAGCTGAAGGCCGTGCGGTTTCCGTAGTCCTTGATTTTTCCGCCTACGCCGCAGGCCAGATAGCCTCCTAAGAAGGGCTGAATGCTGAGCTTGCGCTCCACGTCAATCTGGTACTTCAGGAGCAAGGGCACCTCGATGTAGTTGAGGTTGTAGGTGAACTTCTTGCCGTCGTAGCGGCCCTTGCCGCCCTTTTCGGTATAGAAGAGTCCCGTCTCCAGGCATACGGGCGACGTGGGGTGCAGCTGGAAGCCTACCACCATGCCGACGTTCAGTCCGGTCTGCATGGTGCCGCCGTCCAGTCGGGGGTCGTCAGAGTTGACGGTCGAGAAGGCCGCGCCGAGTCGTAGCCCGTAGTAGTAGGCGTTGCGGTTAGGGCGGTAGTCGCGGCTGTAGGCAGCCGGCAGGGGGCGTCCCGGGTGTCTGTAGTGCTGTGCGAGCATGGGCAGAGCCATCGTCATCGCCAGGAGTGCTGTAAGTAGTCTTTTCATAATCGTTGCTTTTTAGGGGTTACGCTGCAAAGGTAGTGCTTTTGCAGGCCTCCGCCAAGGGTTTTTGCCTACCGCTTGGTGGGGATTTCCCTATTTGTAGTTCAGCCACTCGAGGTATGCCTCCACGTCTTCGTTGTAGGCACGGCTCTCGGAGAGTGGGCGGCCATCGGCATCGACAATGATGTAGAACGGCTGGGCGTTAGCCCCGAACTTCTGGCTCTGCAGGTGGCTCCACTTGGCACCCACGGTGCGCAACGTGCGCTTTTCGCCCCGTGCGTCGGTCACCTCGATGGGTTCGGGCAGCGGTGTCTTGTCATCGACGTAGAGCGACACGAGCACGAAGTCCTTGGTCAGGCGTTCGGCCACGCGGGGGTCGGTCCATACGGCGGCCTCCATCTTGCGGCAGTTCACGCAGCCGAAGCCGGTGAAGTCTATCAGCACGGGCTTGCCCTCGGCGCGGGCAGCAGCCAGGGCGGCGTCGTAGTCGGTGAAGCGGGCCTCTACGGTGTGGGTGTTCAGGTTGAAGTCCTGGGTGTTCATGGGTGGGGCGAAGGCGCTGACGGCCTTACACGGAGCACCCCACAGGCCAGGCACCATGTAGAGCGCGAAGGCCAGCGACACCAGACCGCCCATGATGCAGATGACGGGCTGCGGCTTCGGGCGTGCGACGGTTTCACCGTCGGACAGCTCCTCGTCGCTCTGGAAGCGCAGCCAGCCGCAGAGGTAGGCACCCAAGAGGGCAAAGATGACAATCCAGAGCGACAGGAACACCTCGCGGTCCAGCAGGTGCCAGCCGTAGGCCAGGTCGGCCACCGAGAAGAACTTCAGGGCGAAGGCCAGCTCGATGAAGGCCAGCACAATCTTCAGCTTGTTCATCCAGGCACCGCTCTTCGGCGTCTGCTTCAGCCACGAGGGGAACAGCGCAAACAGCGTGAAGGGCAGGGCCAGCGCCAGGGCAAAGCCGAACATGCCGACGGCCGGAGCCACCCAGTTGCCGCTGGTGGCGGTCTCTACGAGCAGGAGCCCGATGATGGGGGCCGTACAGGAGAAGCTGACCAGCACCAGCGTAAAGGCCATAAGGAAGATGGAGAGCAGGCCGGTGGTGGCCGACGCCTTTGAGTCCACCTTGTTGGCCCACGAGTCGGGCAGCTTGATTTCGAACCAGCCGAAGAAGCTCAGGGCAAAGACCACGAGGAGCACGAAGAGGAAGATGTTGAACACAGCGTTCGTGGACATGGCGTTCAGCGTGTCGCTGCCGAAGAGGGCCGTCACGAGGAGTCCCAGGGCCAGATAGATGACGATGATGGAGATGCCGTAGGTCACGGCGTCGCGCACGCCCTTCCGCTTGTCGGTCTTCGAGCGCTTTAGGAAGAAGCTGACCGTCATGGGTATAATGGGCCAGATGCAGGGCATGCAGACGGCCAACAGACCGCCTATGAAGCCCATGAGGAGGATGTACCAGATACCCCTCCCGGCCGAACCACTGCCGGAACCCCTCCCGGCCTCCCCAAAGGGGAGGGGGGCCTTCACGGAGTCCGTGGGGGCTGCCACTGGGGCGGCTGTTGGGGCTGTTGGGGCAACTGAGCCTGCTGAGGCTTCTGGGGCTACTGGGGCTGCTGAGGCTTCTGAGCCTTCTGGGGCTACTGGGGATGCTGAGGCTACTGGGGCTGCTGAGCCAGCCGGGAGACCGTGAAGGCCCTCCTCCCCTTTGGGGAGGCCGGGAGGGGTTGTCCCCTTGCTTTTCAGTGCCACTTCCCCTGGCGGCATGCACATTTCGTCGTTGCAGGCTCCGTACTCTAAGTAGCAGTCTATGTCGTAGGGACCGCCGTCGAAGGTAATCTTCTGTACGAAGGTCACCTTCTGCTCGAAGAACTGCAGCTCCTGGCCGAACATTTCGTCGTATTTCGATATTTCCTTGCCGCGCCACGTCAGTGTGCCTTTCTTCTTGGCACCCTTCAGCTTCGGGGCATTAAACGTTGCCGGTATGGGTCCGCCCGACACGCGCGGCGAATAGACGTGCCAGCCGGCATCTATCGTCAGGTGGAACAGCAGCTCTGCCTCCGTGTCGCTCAGTTTCTTCAGTTCCGATTTCGACTTCACGGGCTCCATCATCTGGGCCGTGGCCGTCAGCATTGTCAGGGTGAGCAGCAATAGGGCAGCACCTATTCTCTTAGTCTGTTTCATTGTTGGTCGTCACTAAATTTTGGAGCAAAGTTAATGAGTTTTTCATTAACAGCCAAACATTCAACTGAAAAAATACGTGGTTGCAGCATAAAGTGAGGTCTTCAACCGCATGACAGTTGCCGCCATGCTGCCAGAGAGGTACCGTGAAGCAGGGAGAGACCCCGCCGGAAACTGTAGGTTTGTGGCGGGGTCTCTGGTAGTTTCCCGGGGGGTATCAAGAATTTAGCGGCCGCTGAAAAGTATTTCAACGCCCGTTGAAAAGTATTTGAGCGGCCGCTGAAAAGTATTTGAACGGGCGCTGAAAACCTACATCGGTTTTTTTTGTCTTTTTCTCTTATAGATGTAGAGCTTCTGCAAAGTTACAACTTTTTCTTCAGAAAAGCAAGAAAAAGGTCCTGTTTTTTTTGCACCGTTCAGAAATATTGTTTATCTTTGCAAGGTGAAATACTTTTAACGCATATATACAATACCTATTTATATTATTATTAACTTAAAACAAAACATTATGAAGTACAAACTATTACGTTATTCGCTGCTCAGCCTGCTGGTCATGCTGTGCGGAGGACTCGTACATGCTGCCGACACGTGGGTGAAAACCGACCCGACGGCACTTGCTACGGGTGATGTGGTGGTCATTGTCGATCAGACATCGTCATTGGCCATGTCAAATACGGGTGGAACTTCCTCTGCTCCCGCTGCAGTTGCAGTAACTCAGAGCGGAGACCAGATTACCGGAGTGACCGATGCTATGCAATGGGTCGTTACTGTAGCGAACGATGTTTCTGGTGCTCCGACTTATCAGTTCGGAGTAGCTGGCACAGAGAACTATCTGTATTGCATAAACACCAATAATGGTGTGCGCGTCGGAACGAATGCAAACAACACGTTCATTATGAAGCAGGCTGACGCGAACAATACTAACGACTATTTGTTCAATGTGGCTACTTCACGTTATTTAGGTGTTTATACAAATAACTCTGAATGGCGTTGCTATTCCACCGTCAATAGTAACATTAAGGAGACCTTGGTGGCTTTCTACAAGAAAACCACCGGCGACGTAGAGCCCGTGGTTACCTACGACTACTACGTAGTAGGCTCAATGACCGACTGGAAAGCCAACTCTTCCTACAAGATGAGCCGTAACACAGAGGCAGAGACCGAGGAGTACATGCTCACGAAGACCTTTGCCGCAGGCGACAAACTGAAGGTGGCCAAGAGCGACGGCCAGACCATCAACGATGCTGACTGGTATCCCACCGGCATGGATAACGACTATGAGGTTACCGAGGCAGGCGAATACATCGTCTATTTCCGTCCGGGCAAGGATGGTAACAACGACTGGTACGAAGGCTATTTCTATCTGGCTCCTACGCAGACTGGCGTAGCCAACGTGGCTGCACTGAATGCACTGGAGAATAACACGAAGTTCAAGTTCACGGGCGACGCTCTCGTTGTGGCCAAGCCTACTGCTAAGTACGTATATATTAAGGACGACACGGGCGCAAGCCTGATTTATGATTCCACTGGCGATATGACCGCCAATGCCGAGCCTGGCAAGCATCTTGCTGCCAACTGGACGGGTAAGGTGACCGTCTATAATAAGCTGTTCGAGGCCGTGCCTGATGCAGTCCTCGCCGTGACTGATGCCGCTGCTGAAGAGATAGATATACCGACTAAGAACTTCAGCTACGTGACGGCAGAGCACGTCAACGAGGTCATCATTCTCGCAGTAGATTCATGGGAAGCCGGCTCAGGCAAGAACCTGACGCTGAAGCTTGGCGATGCTACACTGGCCGGCTACAACCAGTTCAGCATAGAGTTGCCTGAAATCGAGGACGGCAAGAGCTACGTCATGGTTGGTGCCATTGGCCGCTTTAACGACAACATACAGTTCCAGCCCATTCAGGTCACTGAGTTCCAGCAACCCGTTGCCGAGCCCGTACAGTGGCCCGAGGGCGTAGAGGGTGAGACCTGGAAGGTTAACACTACCGTCACGGTGGTAGGCATGCCCGGCAGCATACCGGTAGATGGTCAGGACTGCCAGGTGGCATACCTCACCGATGCCAATGAGGCTTATGTCAAGATTGAGGTTTCCGGTGTTACGGTTATTGCAAAGGGTACTGTCGATGCTGACAAGAACGTGACGATTCCTGCCGGTCAGATTGTCGGCCAGTTAAGCGGCCAGCCTGCTGCTATCTTTGCTACGGACGCCACTTCTGCTGATCCT
>ODAJ012107581.1_pt1 | contig 34039 bp, 32 predicted proteins | sample 1539241 | NCBI WGS metagenome assembly ODAJ01 (sample SAMN02144231, study PRJEB22623) | gut metagenome | biome: sheep rumen | host: Ovis aries | place: New Zealand
GGAGTTATTCCAAAATTCATAATGGCACTATTGAATGATCAAAGACCAATAATCTTTGGTGACGGTAATCAGACAAGAGACTTCATTTACGTTAAAAATATAGCAAAAGCAAACGTTCAAATAGCAAAAAACGATGTTACAGGAGTATATAATATCGCACATGGAAAACAGACAAGCATAAACGACTTATTACACCAGATATGTGACATAATGGGATATGACTTTAATCCAGAATATCAACCAAAACAGATGGGAGATATCAAACATTCCGTAGCAGACATTACAAAAGCTCAAAAAGCATTTGGATTTGAAAGTGAACATAACTTTAAAGAAGAACTTAAAGAAACCGTTGATTTCTTTGTCAAACAGTTTGACGAAAACAATTAAACACACACCTTTTACTATTTTTTTTACTTCGAGGATTGATTATATGATTTCAAGAATAAGACATCTGTTAAATAGGAATGAATATAAGACCATTCTCGAAAATATGCTTTCATTAACAGGACTACAGTTTGCCAGTTACATATTGCCATTGATAACCTTACCATACCTTACCTGGATTTTAGGTCCTGAATTATTCGGCCTGACACAATATGCCATCAGCTTAATAACCTACTTCCAGTTCTTTACGGATTACGGATTTAACCTATCGGCAACAAGAGAATTGGCCATTGTAAAGGAAGATAACGAAAAGGTATCGAGAATATTCAACTCGGTAATGTTTATTAAGATACTATTATGCATAGTAAGCTTTATCATAACGCTGATTCTCATAACGTTCATATCCAAGTTTAATAAGGATGCCATAGTATATCTGTTGACGTTCGGAATGGTAATAGGATACATACTGTTTCCTACATGGCTATTTCAGGGCATGGAGTATATGAAGTATACCAGCATGCTCAACATACTTGGAAAAGTGATATTTACCGTGCTGATATTCCTGCTTATTCATAAAGCTGATGATTATATCCTTGTACCCATCATAAATTCACTGGGATTGATAGTGGTAGGTGTTATAGGATTGTACATTGCAATTACCACCTTCAACATCAAGATAGAAATGCCGACAAGGGAGGACATCATCTATCACTTGAAGGAAGGATGGCACGTGTTCATATCAACCATAGCAATAAACATGTACACTACGACAAATACGTTCTTGTTAGGTTTACTTACCAACAATACCCTGGTAGGTTACTACAGTATTGCCGAGAAGATGATAATGGCAGTCAACGGATTGTTAAATCCAATATCCCAAGCGTTATATCCATATATCAGCAGAAGCGTTAATGACGATAAGAAAACAAGCATAATATTCATACGAAAGCTGACCAAACTAATGGCGGTTATCGGAGCAATATTAAGCATTGGACTGCTGGTCTTTTCAAAAACAATAGTGCTAACATTATTCGGTCCGGAGTATTCTTCATCAATCATATTGCTGCAGATAATGTCAATAATTCCATTGGCCGTATCATTAAGTACGATATTCGGTATAGAAACCATGTTAACATTCAACTATAAACGAGCATTTACCCGTATTGTAATGCTTGGAGGATTACTGGATATTACCTTAAGCATAATATTAATACATTTCTTTAATGAAGTTGGAACAGCAATATCATTTGCCATCACGGAGATATTCATCACGATAGCAATGTTTTTATTCTTACAAAACAAAGGGATTAAAATAATAGGAAAATTAAATAATAATAACAAAGATTAAAAAAAATGAGGTGGAAGTATTGTCATATGATTTTATTATTATAGGAGCAGGAATTGCTGGAATAACAATGGCCGAGCAAGCAGCCAATATATTGGGTAAAAAAGTTTTATTGATTGACAAAAGAAATCATATTGGTGGAAATTGTTATGACTACTATAATGATGATGGAATACTAGTACATAAATATGGGCCACACATTTTCCATACAAACAACACAAAAGTATACAACTATCTGTCCCTTTATACCACATGGATAAGCTATAACCACAAGGTACTTGGTAAAATCGGAGGAAATCTGGTACCTATCCCATTTAATTTAATAAGTATAGACAAATGTCTTCCGGATATTTCAAACAACGTGAAAACGGCCATTCTTGATGAATATGAAGTTAACCAGAAAGTTCCCATACTCGAAATGAAAAAATCAGACAATCCCATCATAGCGAAATTAGCTCATTTTGTCTATGAGAATGTATTCCTACATTATACCGAGAAGATGTGGGGATTGACACCGGAAGAGTTGGATGCTTCAGTGACATCCCGTGTTCCCATACAGATATCCTATGATTGCAGATACTTCCAGGATGTGTATCAGGGAATACCACGTGACGGATACACAAACATGTTCAACAACATGCTGTCAAACCACAATATCAACATACTGCTAGAAAAGGATTATCATGACATAATCAGCATCGACTATGAACAAAAGAAGATATACCTATATGATGAAGAGTTTACGGGTGAGGTAATCTTTACAGGTATGATTGATGAATTCTTCAACTACGAATATGGTCCATTACCGTATAGGGCAATGGTATTTATGGATGAAACATCAAATCAGGAGCACTTCCAAGAGAACGCTACGATAAACTATCCGAACGATTATCATTTCACAAGAATAACCGAATATAAATATCTGACGGGACAGGTCAGTGATAAGACCACCATTCAACTTGAATTTCCCGAAGAATATGACTACACCGATAAAAATGCAATAGCATGTTATCCGATACCTCAAGAGAAAAACGAGAAACTGTACATGAAATATAAGTTACTTGCTGATGAATTTGAACAGGTGACTTTCATCGGAAGGTTAGCCGAATACAAATATATGAACATGGACGTAGTAGTTGAAAAGGTATTGAATTTGATTTCCGAGAAATTTACGGGTGTTTGACTTTGAATATTAAGAAGATTTTTAAGGACAAGGTTGAAAATGATCCTGATTCATTCATCTCCAAGAGGATATTTCAAGCATTTAGGGTTGTTCATGATTTGAACATATACCTGATTCATTTGACTGGAAACATTCCTTCACATAGATTTAGGGATTTCATGTACAGACATTTCTTCAAAGTCGAATTTCCCAAGGATTCCATAATATACTGGAAGTGTAACTTTTTCAGACCATCCAATGTACACATCGGCCATAACAGCATTATCGGAAATAATGCATTCCTGGACGGCCGTGGCGGATTATATATCGGATCCAATGTAAACATTGCAGGTAATTTTCAGGTATATACAATGGAACATGACATCACCAGCCCAACATTTGAAAGTACCTCCGGAGAGGTAGTCATTGATGATTACGTTTATATCGGAACCAGAGTGATGATTATGCCGGGAGTACATATCCATGAAGGTGCCGTTATCGCATCAGGTGCTGTTGTAACAAAGGATGTTCCTGCATGGTGCATGTATGGAGGAGTACCTGCAAAATACATTAAAGACAGGCCTGTAGTCAAATACACACTTAACACTAAGATTAAAGACCTGTTTAGGTAGGAATTATTATGAGTACTGTTAGAACATTGGTAAAAAATACGAGCGTATTGTTTTTATCCCAACTTATCAGTTATGTTCTTGCGTTTTTTTACACGTTATACTCTGCAAGATATCTTGGAACAAGCAATTTTGGAATAATATCCTTTGCAACCGCAATATCCGGATTATTTGCAATTTTTACTGATTTGGGATTATCCACCCTCACGATACGTGAAGTGGCTAGGGATAAAAGCAGAACATACAAGTATATGGGTAATCACGGCAGCATAAAGTTAATACTGTCCATTATTACTATGCTTGTCTTGGTGGGATTTGTCAATATAGGCACATTCGATGAGACCACCAAACTGGTAGTTTATCTTGTGGGTTCATCAGTTATCATAAACGCTTTCAGTGGAACATTCACTTCCATGTTTAGGGCTCATGAACAAATGGAGTACCAGTCCATAGCAGACATCATCAATGCAGTTTGTATGTTTATCGGAATATTATACTGTGTATTTACAAAACAGTCAGTGATAGCAGTTTCACTTGTTTATCTATTGTCTACACTAGTGATGTTAACGTTCAGCTTCATAGTATGTACGAGAAATTATGGACTGATTCACTTCCAATTTGACTTCAAGTTCTGGAAGTATCTTATATATCATGCCTTTCCATTGGCAATCACCAGCATCTTTGCATTGATATCATTTAAGATGAATACAATACTGCTGAATATGTTCACAACTAGTGCGGTTGTAGGTGAGTATACCGCGGCATTTAATCTGATGCAGGCGTTGATATTCATTCCGACAGTGTATTCGACTGCAATAATGCCGATATTTTCAAAGTTCTATGTGGACCGTAAGGACATGCTTGACTATTCCTATAAAAAGTCATTGAAGTACCTTACACTTCTGAGCATTCCTATAGTATTCGGTACAATGGTCCTTTCAGATAAGATTATTATGTTTATCTATGGTCCAAGCTACGTAAATACAATTGAAATATTGAGATTGATCATATGGGCATTGCCTGCGATATTCCTGAGTTATATCCTTGGTATAAGCATCGCATCCATCAATAAACAGCATGAAACGGTTAAGGCAACATTCATCTGCCTGATATTAAGTACTGTGGGTAATCTGATATTGATTAAATTATTTGCAGGTATTGGTGCGGCCATGATTACCGTATTGAATGAGATAAGTATGGTAATATTCTATCTGCATATAATGCATAAGTACGGCTATGACGTACCGTTCAAGGAGATACTCGTAAAACCGTTTATTGCAAGTATTGTAATGGGAGTCGTACTGCATTATCTTAACCTGGAGCTATTTACCTCTGTAGCTGTGGGTATTGTAATCTATGTCGTGATGATATTTGCATTGAAGACTTTTAAAGAGGATGATCTTGAGATAGTTAAGCAGTTACTGCCGGATAAGGTTATTGAAAAATTAAAACTATGACATAGATTCCTTTGATGAGGGGTTTTAGAAAGAGCTGAATTTTACCCTTCATCCCATTTATTTTGTTTTTATGATTTGAAGATGATTAGGTTATGATTTTTGATATTTGATTTTTTTTTAACCGTAACTAATTATCCTAAATCAACAGTTTAATAAGAAATTACTAACTATGAAAAAAGGGACAATATACGTTTTCCAATAAAATCGTGAAAAATAAGTAATAATAAGGGGATTAAATAATAATCCCAAAGAAATAAGTTTTTTGATTATAAATCAACTACAAATGTACATGAATCATCATATTTAGATGTACATTCCACTTCTTCAATTGATATTTCTTTCTTGAAGTGTTCTTCCAATATTCCTTTAAGGATACCCTTTGTTATGTTACAGGTAGGTAAATTATATTGTATATTGAAACATTCTTGACAAGCGTTGTTCTTAAAGATTAAAGGCTCCATACTGGATACTTTTATTTCGCCTATTTTTAATTCCTCGAATTTTTCTTTAATTAACTCTATTAATTCTTCCAATGTTTCATATTTGAAATAAGAATATATGTGACTTCCTATTTTTTGACCTGTTGCTACTTCCAATGGCTCTAACTGTAAACCATGAATTAATAATGTTGATTTGAATTGTTTTGATAACTCAACATATAAGTCTTCCCTATTTTTTATCTCTGATTCGAAATCAGGAGACTTGTAAATTATTCTATCAGGATATATTTCCCCAATATACTCTGCTACTACGTAGAATAACTTACTTCTACGATCCAGAGGATGTGCTTTATAATTTATAATACCTTCATCTATCAAACTTTTCAAATGTACGGATATAGTTGATTTAGATTTAGCAGTTGTACTTACTATTTCAGCTTCGCTGACTTGACCATCCAACATACTTAATATTTGAATCTTTATAGGACTATCTACAATCTTAATTCCTTTGCTTGTAGAATAAATTTTAATTTTTATGTCACTATAATTAGTTATAGGCATCATAATATTTCATATGTCTAATCGAACTATATAAACTTTTACAGAATAAAAAATAAATAAATGAATAAATTATAATTACAATGGATAAAATTTAAAGCATAATTTACTTTATAATAAATATATCTTACTTCATAAATTAAATTAAAAGTAATGATAGTTTTTTTTAAATACAAATAATTAAGAAATAATACTATGATACCCCTTGTTAATACAACATACCGTTCAATAAATCCCAACGAAATCGTTCATGGAAAAGAAAACCGAACAACCCCCTGATAATCAAACAGTTACCATGAAAGATATACACATATTATTTAAATAATAATTTCAATAAGTATAATTAATTAAACTCTAGGGAGTCTTATAAATGGTCTTCATATTATCTAAATTATATAATCTAATGCCAAGTTTCGTAAAAAACAATTCAAAAGTCATCCACTTGGTCCAAACATTCAATAACCATAATAAACTAAAAGAATTGGAAACCCATTATAAAATGTTAGACATGATATTCAGCAGCTGTGACATCAAAGCTACCGGCGTGATGAGGGAAATACAGCTGCTTCTGTTGGAACTGCTGAGACTATTTGACAACATATGCCAAAAGCATGACATTGACTACTGGCTGGATTATGGAACACTTCTTGGTGCAACCAGACATGGAGGGTTTGTACCATGGGATGACGATTTGGATATTGGAATGCTAAGAGAGGATTATGATAAATTTATAAAGATATTTCCTGAAGAAATTGATGGTCTTCCACAGATAAGGGACAATATAATAATTTCGAAGCTTACAAAGCCCCATGAAAACTTTCCGGAAGATGCCAACGTACTGGACATCCTAAATGAGGGTACTTTCATATTGTTTTTCCAATGTGCATACAAAAAGCCCTACGTACATTTTGATGTATTTCCAAAGGATTTCATAGAAGATGAAGGATTGACCGATGAAAGAAATGACGTTCAACAGAAGTTGCAGGTTGAGTTCAGAGATAAGATAGCAAGCGGCGAATGGACTTTTGAAGAAGGACTGGAAATACAAAACAAGAAAATGAGATTTACCAAGACCAGGACAAGACAGTTATCAGATGCCATTGATGGACTGCACAATAACATATGCAATAGAATATACCCTGTGGATTATGTATTTCCACTGGATAGTATTGAATTTGAAGGCTATGAATTCAAGTGTCCAAACAACATCGAGGATTATCTTCCATTGATTTATGGACCGGAATATATGCACATTCCACATATAGCCTTAGACCACAACACGACCAATTTTGTAAAAAGTCAATATCCGACCATGAAAGAATTAAAAGAGGACTTTGAAAGTCAACGTTTGATATTGAAAGAAATCAATGACAATTTCCAATAACATATTATGGAAAAATCCCCCACTCCATCACCATGATATGAAATGAACCTGAAAATCATCACCTTCCTTTTTTTTGTTTTGAAGATCACTATCCCGGAATATAAAACAATGCAGTTTAAAAGATTAAAATGATATCACCTTATACATATTCGATTATTTTAGATTTTGATTATGTATCTTGTTTAGTTTATATTATTAATTAGAATAACTATTGATAGATTGAAAGCATATAGTTTAATATTATAAAATTTAAATAAGACAAAAAAGATATATAAATATTATATATATATTTAAAAAAAAATATCGGGAATGAGGAGATTTATAGAATGGACATAAATAGTGCATATGAAGGAGAAACAATATTAATTACCGGAGGAGCAGGTTGTGTTGGAAGTAATTTAACCAGAAAATTGGCCGAATATAATCCAAAGAAAATTATTGTTCTGGATAACCTGTCATCATCATACACATGGAACATTCCAAAACTTGACTGCGTTGAATTCATCAAGGGAGACATATGTGATGACCAAGTTCTTAAATGGGTTTTTAAAAGTAAACCGGACTACATATTCCACCTTGCAGCTCATTTTGCTAACCAAAATTCCGTGGATAAACCTGAAAAAGATTTAAAGGTTAACGGATTAGGTATTTTAAAAGTATTGGAATATGCACACCTAGCTGGTGTCAAAAGATTTGTATATTCCAGTAGCGGATGTGGAGTCTACGGATTAGATTCAAAGATGCCATTTGAAGAACATGACATAAGTATCAGCCTACACACACCATACCAGGTAACCAAACTGCTGGGTGAATTGTACACAAACTATTTCCATAACTTATACGATTTACCGATAAGTAATGCCAGATTCTTCAACGTATTTGGTCCGGGAGAAGTTCCGGGTAAATATAGAAACGTAATTCCTAACTTCATGTATTGGGCTATGAACAACCAAGCACTACCAATTACTGGTGATGGAACCGAAACACGTGACTGGACATACATAGATGATATCCTACAAGGATTAACAAGATTAGGTGTTGTCGAAGATGCTATCGGAGAATCCATCAACTTAGGTTCCGGTAAAGACCATAGAGTTATAGATATGGCCAATAAGGTAAACGAATTATGCGGCAATGATGCAGGTATAGAATATAAAGAAAGAAGAGATTGGGATGCAAAAAATAAATTATTATCCTCAATCGATAAGGCTAAAAAAATACTCAAATACAAACCACAACATGACTTTGAAGAAGGATTGGAAAATACCCACGAATGGTTTGTAAACAATTGGGATAACATACAAAAAAGTGCAGAATTTTAAGTAAAAAGACGATGAATATTCTTTAAATAAAAATAAAGATTTAAACAAGATATAATTAAAAAACACAATGACATTAATGGTGATAATATGAGAATACTGCTAGTGCAAGAATCAGATTGGATTAAAAGAAATCCTCATCAGCAACACCATTTAATGGAATTGCTTGGTCTGAGAGGACATATAATACATGTAATTGATTATGAAATAGACTGGAATCAACATGAAAGCAGTGAATATAGATTTAAATCTCCAAGAAAAGTATTTAAGGAATATAAGAAAGTATACAATACGAAAAATATAACCGTGATAAGACCCGCATTAATAAGATTACCTGTATTGAATTACGTATCCGTACTACATTATCACAGAAAGGAGATAAAAAGAGAAATAAACGAATTCCAACCCGATATTATCATAGGATTCGGAATATTAAATGCGAACATTGCAGCCAGACTTGCCAAAAAGCATAACATTCCATTCGTATACTATTTCATAGACGTACTGTATGAGTTGATACCTGAAGCATCATTCAGAAGCTTGGGAAAACAGATAACGAAAAATACCATTAAAAAGTCATCATACGTGCTTACCATCAATAGAAAGTTACATGAAATAGCAGTGGAACTCGGCGCGAATCCCCATAAGATGAGCATAATAGGTGCGGGAATAAATCTGAAACAATTCAATTATGAGAAGAACAATGGATTTAAGATACGTAGCTACTACAATATAGATCCACGGGACACAGTTCTTTTCTTCATGGGATTCTTATATGAATTTGCGGGACTTAAGGAATTGGCAAGATATCTTGGTAAAAACAAGGATAAATATCCCCATATAAAACTGTTAATAACGGGTGATGGAGATGCATATGATGAATTGAAATCAATTCGTGATGAATACTCCATGGAAAATCAATTGATTCTTACCGGAAGACAGAAATATACCCTGATGCCCGATTTGATTGCTGCAAGTAACGTTTGTATACTGCCAGCGTATAAAGATGAAATAATAATGCAGAACATCGTTCCAATAAAACTATATGAATACATGGCCATGAAAAAGCCAATCATCGCAACAAGACTGCCTGGTCTGGTAAGTGAATTTGGTGAAAACAATGGTATAGTTTATATTGATAGACCGGAAGAGGTTATTAAGGTAGTCAAAACGTTAATGAATGATAATCAAAGCATGAATAAGATAGGATGGGCAGGATATAACTTTGTCAAGGATAACGATTGGCGAAAGCTAACAATCAAATTTGAAAGAATATTGGAAGATTTGATATTGGATATGCTGTTAAGAGACATATAACCTCCTTTTTTTAATTAATTTTTTTTAAGTGATATTATGAAGATACTACAAGTAATACCCTACTTTGCATTTGAGCGTGGCGGTGATGTGAACGTATGCTATAACCTATCAAAAGAACTCTGTAAACGGGGGCATGAAGTTAGTATTCTAACTACTACCTTTGATTATAATCCAGAGGATACCGATAGCATTGAAAACCTAACAATGATTCCTATTGAGTATATGTTTAATCTAGCGCTATTTATTTACTCTCCAAAAATGAAAGAATGGCTCGATAAACATATATCCGAGTATGATATAATACACCTTCATGAATTAAGATCATATCAGAACAACATAGTAATAAAATATGCTAAAAAATACAATATTCCCTACGTACTGCAACCTCATGCATCCACTCCAAAGCATATAGACAAAAGATTCATCAAGGAAGCATACGACATTGCATATGGTAATAGGATAATGAAAAACGCCAGTTGTACAATTGCCGTTTCAAAAGAAGAAGCATATTATGACAGATTAATGAATGCCAAATGGGTGGAGGTAGTCTATAACGGTATGAATTTAGATGAGTTTAAAGAGTTACCTCCCAAAGGAAGCTTTAAAGAAAAATACAATATAAATTCACCATATTTTTTATATCTTGGTAGAATTGACAAGTTAAAAGGTATAAATCATGTTATCGAATCATTTGCCCGACTTGAAAATTATGATGAATACAAATTAGTAATCATAGGCAAAATAAACGATTATAAAAAGGAATTAGATGGAATCATAACAAAATACAACCTGGAAAAGAGAGTAATATTCACCGGGTTTATAGAAGAGGAAGATAAAACTATGGCATATCAAGATGCCAGCGTATTCATCAATCCTGTAAAGTACATGGGAGGAGTTTCAATAACTGTCTTTGAATCAATACTGTCAGGAACACCCGTAATTGTTACAAAGGAATCCGGAGAGTTGATAGAGGAAATTGATGGAGGAATAATAGTAGAATATGGAAACATAGATGAAATATGTGATGCGATAGTTACTTTAACAGAAGACAAGCAACTTGCCGAAAATAAGGTAAAATCAGCTAGAGACTACATAACCCAAAATCTCAGCTGGAACGAGGTATGCGACAAGATACTCAACATATACGATAGATCCATTGGAGAGGTAGACAAATGAAGATACTAGTACTCTGTCATGATATTCCCTCAATGAACGTTGGTGCTACAATACCTATATATCATATGATTAGGGAGTTATCAGACGTCCACAGCATTGATCTGATATCATTCGACTCACACAAGTATGACATCAAAGATTTAACAAAACACCTGAATGACTTTAAATCCATCGATATCGAAGAGTACCTATCTACAAAAGATCAGTTGCTTTATACTTTGAAGAATATGCTGACGATAGACAATCTTAAAACAAGAAGCTTCCTAAATTATTACTACAATAAAGATATGAACAGATTAATAAATGAGAATACTGACTCATATGATCTGATAATTACAGATATGCCCATGGCGTTCTACGTTAAAAATTGCGATAAACATAAGATAGTATATGCATTCGATGCGGTAAGTGACTATAATCACAACATGTATAAGAAGTCCGAGACTCTTGGCTCCAAGTTATTCTGGTACTTGAATTACCTTAAGATAAATAACTATGAAAAATGCTATGACAACTTCGATGACTGTATTGTTGTGAATATGAAGGATAAGCTTCTGCTGGAGAAGAAATTAGAGGTTCCTATCAGCGTAGTGGCAAACGGAGTAGACACATCCTACTTTACAAACACAAAGGTTGATGATGACAAGTTAAAGCTGGTGTTTTTGGGAGATATGAGTACTCCACCCAATAACGATGCAGTTAAATACTTTGTTGAAGAGATTTACCCATCCGTACTGGAACAGATAAGAATACCATTTTATATCGTTGGCCGAAACCCGACACAATACGTAAAGAATTTGGAAAACAAGGATATCATCGTAACCGGTTCTGTAGATGATGTGAGAAAGTACCTTAGCAAAAATACCATATTCATAACACCGATGATATCCGGAACAGGAATTAAAAATAAGATTCTTGAAGCCATGAGTATGCAGTTGGCAGTAATTTCAACCAGCTGTGGTATCAGTGGAATAGATGCCATTGATGAGATTGAATACATATGTGCCGATGATGGCGATGCATTTAAAGATGCTATCATAAAACTATGCCACGATGAAGAATATAGAGAGTTTATAGGCAGAAATGCACGCATATTAGTTGAGAACAAATACTCCTGGAAAAATTCAGCCCAGAAAATCAATGATATAATTAATAAAAAATCCATTAAAAAGTAAATAAGAATAAAGACATAAATATAATTAATATTGAAAAAATTTAGGGAATGTGTAATATGAAGATATCAGTAGTAATACCGGCATTAAATGAAGAAGGAATTGTAGGTAAAACCATCAAAAGCATACCGGTAGATGAGTTTAAAGAGGCAGGATATGATTATGAGATTATAGTAATCAACAATGACTCCACGGACAATACTGCACAGGAAGCTAGTGATGCAGGTGCAACAGTATTTCTTGAAAAAAACAGAGGATATGGTAATGCATACATACGTGGATTTAAGGAAGCTACTGGTGATATCATAATAATGGGTGACGCTGATGGTACGTACCCATTGGAACAATCAATGGACTTTGTAAACATTATCGTCAATGAAGACTGTGATTTCGTCATAGGATCACGATTTGATGGTACAATAGAAAAAGGTGCAATGCCTGCATTACACCAGTACATCGGAAATCCTATGCTTACAAAGATGCTGAACCTATTTTTTAATTCAAACTACTCCGATACACACTGTGGGATGAGAGCATTTACAAGAGAAGCTATTGATAAGTTGGAATTAACTGCCCCTGGTATGGAATTTGCTATCGAAATGGTAATTGAAGCTTCAGAGAAAAACTTGAAAATCAGGGAAGTTCCAATATATTATAGAAAAAGAGGCGGGGGCGAAGCCAAACTTAGTTCTTTCGGTGATGGATGGAGACATGTCAAGTATATGTTGACAAGAAAGTTCACTGGCAAATAATTATATCTTAATTCATGGAGAATCAGTATGAAAATAGCATTTGTATACGACACCGCATTTCCATGGGTTACCGGAGGTGCAGAACGTAGGATATATGAGATAGGCACTAGACTTGCAAAAAGAGGCCATGACGTACATGTATTTTCGTTAGGCTACTGGATGCAGGATGAGAGGTATAAAGATCAGGAAGTTATCGAATATGACAACATCACATACCATAGTGTTGGAAAAGCCAAGAAGTTATATAACGATGACAGCACCCGTTCAATAAAGGAAGCACTCTATTTTTCACGTAAAATATTGACAAAAGCAAACTTCAAAGACTTTGACATTATTGACTGTCAGAATTTCCCTTATTTTTCCTGTTATACAAGTAAACTAAAGACCATGCGTACAGACGCCAAACTGGTAATTACAGTACATGAAGTATGGAATGATTATTGGTATGAATATATGGGTAAAAAGGGATTCTTTGGAAAGATAGTTGAAAAGGGAATTTTCCGTCTGACCGACAATTATATATGCGTATCAAAGTTAACCGAAAGCAACCTTCTTGAAAATCGCAGACCTAAAAATATTGAAATCATAGCAAATGGGGTCAACACCAAAAAGATAACATACCTAAATCCTAGTGACAAATTCAGCGACGTACTCTATGCTGGTCGTTTAATACCTGAAAAACATGTGGAGTTACTAGTCAAGGCCATGAATAAGGTCACTGATATACATCCTTTTGCCAAATGTTTCATTGTCGGAGAAGGCCCTTCAAGAATTGACTTGGAAAGGCTGGTAAGCAGTTATGAATTAGAGGACAATGTAATATTCATGGATTTTTTAGATAATCAAGAGGATTTATACAGTTTAATGAAAAGTTCAACCGTCTTTGTACTTCCATCTGAAAGGGAAGGATTTGGAATAGTACTTATTGAAGCTAATGCTTGTGGTCTTCCTGTCATTACAATCAACAATCCTATGAATGCCGCCAAGGACTTGATAACATCAGATAACGGTTGTGTTATAAACAACAATGTTGATAATCTGGCAAAAATCATTAACTTTTACATTGAAGAGGGCCTCAACAGAAACATGAGAAATAACTGTAGAACTTACGCGAAGAAGTTTGACTGGGATCATATCACCAGCATTACTGAAAATTATTATTCGGATATTCTGAAAATATAATCAACATCCCCCCCATTTTTATTAGGATTGCTGTTTTATTTGTTTTGTTGCTTTTTGTTTATCACACTTATTTTATATTTCTTGTTCTTTCCCGTAATCAAGTATGTAAATGATTTTCATCATGTTTAAAAATAGATAGTATTAATCATTTTTCTAGAAAATATTTTTGTCAAATCCTCCATCATTGAAAAAAAACTATCATAAAATTTATATACTACTTTATACATACCTTTATATAATCCTAGTTTCTCGTTGAAGTCTTGGTACGAAACGATACACACGATGGGGTTATGGTGTAACCTGGCATCATCTGGGACTCCAGTTGTCTTTGAAGAAAGTGCGCACACTGAGGCATACCGATGATGATCAATTGGAGTGCTGAGACAAGAGAAATCCCAGGATCGGGGTTCAAATCCCTGTGACCCCATTATACTTTTAAAGACTATTTTTATTAAACTTACATTAATAATTTTATACAGTTTGATTATTTATTTAAATTATAGTAATTCTTTCAACGAATCTATTAAAAAAAACAGCAGTTTAATGTTTAATTATGTTAAAAAAAGAAGGATAATAAATAATTAACATTTCATTATTTATCATGTTTATCTATCTGGTTCAATATGGTTATTGCATTTACTGCCGCACCATATCCATTATCTATATTTACCACTGATATTCCCGGTGCACAGGACTGAAGCATTGCAAATAGTGCCGTGAAGCCTTTTTGTCCTACTCCATAGCCCGTGGATGTCGGTACTGCAATTATTGGTATGTCAACCAGGCCTGCTACAACTGACGGCAATGCCCCTTCCATTCCCGCTACTGCTATTATCACATCTACCTCTTTTTCAACCAGGAAAGTTATCTTATTTAAAAGTCTATGTATTCCGGCCACTCCGACATCATACGTCGTTACTGCATTATATCCGGATTGTTCTACAGTTATTCTTGCCTCTTCAGCTACGGGTACATCAGCTGTTCCAGCAGTTATTATGCCGACGGACAATTTTTTATGCTCAACTTCTTTTTTATTGATGGTTAATATAGATGCCTGTTTATAAAATGTTAGATTTTCAGATACCTCTTCATTAAATTGATTCTTGATTCGATTAAATCTACTTTCATCGAGTCGTGTTATGATTAAATTTTCCATAAAATTAACATTATTGATTATGTTGAGCAGGTCATCATCGGTTTTACCTGTGGAGTATACTGCCTCACATACACCGACACGACTTTTACGATGAGTGTCAAACTTAACATTTTCACCCAATTCCTGAAACTGATTTACCCTTAACTGATTTTCTGCTTCAGTTACCGTTATCTTTCCATCAATCAGATTTTGTAATATATCCTTCATAAAAATTAACACCTAAATTAAAGTAGTGAATATTATTTATTAATTTGGAAGTATAAAAATATATTCAAGAAATAAAAAATAGGGGCGCATATGATGGATGAATATAATGCATATTTACTAGTGGAAGGAATTGTTCAGGGAGTCGGTTTTAGACCAACTGTCTACCGACTGGCAAAGGTAATGAACCTGACAGGATATGTACGTAATATGGGAAACATCGTTGAAATACTGATACAGGGCCCATACGAGGACATTAACTTATTTGTAGACGAACTTTACGAACATAAACCCGTAAGATCCCAGATAAACAATATCAAGGTAGATATTCAAGATAAGATTAGTCCCGAAGACAAATATGATGACTTCAGCATCATCGAAAGCAGTGATGAAATATCCGGATCTGCGGTCATACCACCTGATATGAGCATATGCGATACGTGTTTAGAGGAGATATTAAACGACAAAGACCAGCACTATTACTATCCGTTTACCGCATGCACCGATTGTGGACCAAGATTCACATTGATAGATAAAATCCCCTATGACAGAAAAAACACTACAATGGACGAATTTCCATTATGTGACTACTGCAATCAGGAGTATACAGACCCCTTAAACAGAAGATACCACGCTGAGGCCACATGCTGTCCTGACTGTGGACCGGAAGTATACCTGTATAAGGATGAAAGAATAGAATCCCCTGATCCTATAAAGGATGCAAGCAGGCTGATTGATGAGGGAAACATTCTGGCAATCAAGGGTATTGGGGGAACGCACCTCGTATGCAAAACCTCAACGGAGGATGCCATAGACAGGTTAAGAGAACGTCTTGGAAGAAAAACACAACCCTTTGCATGTATGAGTCCGGACTTGAAGACCGCCTCATTATTTGTGGATTATAGTGCTGATGAAGCAAAGATGCTTGAATCTGTGGCAAGACCAATTGTAGTGCTTGATAAGAGTGAAGATTATAACCTGGCGGATAACCTATCACCGGGACTTCATAATCAGGGAGTGATGCTTCCATACACAGGACTTCACCACTTGCTATTCAAATACACCCTTGAAGAGGCATATGTGATGACATCAGCAAATATGCCCGGAGATCCTATGCTCATAGACAACAAGGACATCGTGAGCAAACTGGATGGCATAGCCGATTATCATCTTTTACACAACAGACGCATATTGAATCGCTGCGATGACAGTGTTGTAAGATTTAGAAATAACAGTCCTGCATTCATTAGACGTTCCAGAGGATACGTTCCAAAGCCGTATGATTTCTCAAACATAAATGTCAAAGATAACATACTGGCCGTAGGCCCCGAACTTGATGTGACATTTTCCATCCTTAAAGAGGGTAAATGCTACCCATCACAGCATATAGGAAATACCTCCAAAATCAGAACGCTTGAATTTATGGAAAACGCCATAGACCACCTTTTAAGCCTAACCAAAACACAAAGGCTCGACTATATAGCATGTGATATGCATCCTGACTTCAATACGACAAAACTTGCAAAAGAGCTGGCCGTCAAACATGAAGCAAGACTTGTTGATGTCCAACATCATCATGCACATGCGGCTAGCCTAATGGCAGAACACGGCGAGGATGAACTGGTCGTAATTGCCGCGGATGGAGTTGGTTATGGAGAGGACTCCAACATATGGGGTGGTGAAGTATTATACCTTAACAGTACGGGCAAATATGTAAACACCGGCGGGCTTAAAACTCAACTAATGCCTGGTGGGGACATCAGCACAAAATATCCTATCCGTATGGCTATGGGAATACTATATGATGTAATGGATGCCGAAGAGCTGGAAAGCATCATGAAGGATGAATACAAGGACTTCTTCAAGTATGGTGATAAAGAGGTTGACATGACACTTAAACAGCTTGAGAACAGATTCAACACTGCATATACCAGCAGTATGGGACGTGTGCTGGATAGTATCAGCGTACTTCTCAAGGTGAGCAAATCCCGTGGCTATGAAGGAGAATGTTCCATGAAACTGGAAAGTGCTGCAAAGAATGCTCAGGACCTGATAAACATAACCCTTGAAAAGGAAGTTGTTGATAAACGTGTGGTAATTGATACGAGTGGACTTCTTTTGGACGTACTTGAACTAATAAGAAGTGATGTTCCAAGTTGTGAAATAGCACGGGCTTCACAGAAAGCATTGGCCGAAAGTATGAGTGATGTCGCTATTATAACTGCCGATACCTATAATGTTGACAAAATCGGCGCTACCGGTGGAGTATTCTATAATGAATATATATCAGAGATTGTTAAGAAAAACGTTGAAAATGAAGGATATGAATTCTTACAACATGAAAAAACCTGTTGTGGTGATGGTAGCGTATCCATGGGCCAATGTGCCGTTGTAGGCTGGCAGATGGACTGTGAGGAATAAGAAATCTTATATAGAATATGTAATATAGAACATTGTATATTCTTTAACAATTATTGTAAAAAAAGTTCCTTGTTTGGTGGTTATTTAAGTATAAATAATAGTAGGTTTTATAAACCTACCCTATTTAAATCAATTGCTGTAAGCAGAATTATGCTGCTAATTCTATGTCTTCTGCTTTGATGGTTTTACGACCAGCGTGTTTAGCTAATTTGATAGCTCTTTCAGCGATTATCATAGCTTCATCTTCTAATACTTGAGCTAAAGCTACTGTTGCTTCATCGCTTACTCTTGCTGCGCCTGCACTTTCAATAATTCTTTTTACTGGTGCTTTTGGTAAAATTGCCATATTTATCATATCTCCTATTTTTATTGATAATAATAATTATTATTGTAATAATATATAAACATATGCCTTTTTTTTCAATAACCATGAATAGGTTAAGGATTAATTTAATAATAAAAAATAGATTACCATATAATTTTAGAATGAAAAATTTTTTTAGAGTTCTCGGCCCAATGGTATAATTTCATATTTCAAAAAAAATTCTAAACTGTTATTTTTTCGAATTCAATTTAATAACATAATACAACGATATATTTTTATAGTAAATTGTTTAAATAATGGTTATAATCAATTATACAAAGTTATATCCATAAAATACATCTTAGATACAAAAAGAAGTAAAAAAATGAGATTAGCTTGTTATATTCAATTAGAATAAGATTTAGAAGAGAATTTAAAAAGTATTTTTATCAGTAAAACATGACGTAAGTTGAAAATTTTAAGAATACATAGTAAGACTATAGAAAATGGGCATCAGCAACTTGGAAATTATGCGCATTAAATTATTATCATTGACTATATGAAAATATGCTGAAAAAAAGTTTTTAATATGATTTTTGGCATGCCGGTAGTAACCCATCTCATGTTTCTATGCAGCATTTATCTAAGCAAGTTACCTTGTCAAACGACTATTTACTCTTGCACCCCATGGATTAGATCGTTTCACCGATTTACTATGTTAAGGCTAGTCAACCCAATCGTATCATTCATTATAGCCTAAATTTAGTCCTATCGTATCGTTTCTATATCAGTGTCACACTTCTTAGTGTATGTCAATTAAGAACATCATGGTTATTAATGGTGGATGGAGTTTCCTCAGTTTACAAAAAACCGTTAACTGCACACCGACTTACCAAAAAAATGATTAATATAATTAAAAAGATAGCAGGGCCTAGATTTGAACTAGGGCTCTCGGGGTTATGAGCCCCGCGGGATCACCAGACTACCCCACCCTGCTATGAGAATAAAATAGTCACTCTTACTAAGAGCTATTATTATTTAAGTTGAAAGTAATATATAAATGTTACTATTACAAATCATTGAAAAAAAATAGTTTTATTAGAAAGAATTAATCTTTCAATTGTTCTAATTCCTCATCAATCCGATTAACTCTTTCTTCTAAAGAATCCACACGTTTATCATTGGATTGTTTATATTCATTTAAATTGCTTTCGATTGATTCATATTTTTCAAGAAGGGAATCAATATCCTTATTGGTTGCTAAATCCCAGTCATTGATTACCTGTTCACTCTGTTCATCGATAAATTGGGATATTTTCTTAGACATCAAATCAGTCTTGGATACATGTTCCCCATCATCTTCATCCTGAACTCTATCCTTGAACTTACCGCTGATATCGCTCATCTTATCGGATATATTGGAGATATATTCTTCCTGTGATACTCTGGCCGTGAAGCCCTCTGCCTGTTCATGAATATCCTGATAAACGGGATTGTTTGTAGCTTGAAGATAGTAATAAATCAATATCAATATTGCAACAATCAGTATAATTACTGCAAGTGTTGTTGCCGCTTCCATATAATCACCTTATTTAAGAGATTTTTCCAGTTCTGCTTCTTTCTTTTCAAGTTCCTTAGATAATTTCTGTAATTTTAACAGTTCACTTTTAGCTTCTAACTGTTCTACTTTTTCACTGACTTCACTGTTTAAAAGTCCAACCTTAGCCATTATTTCGGTTGTGTTTGAGCGTATGTTTTTAAGTTTTTCCTGATCTTCCTCAGATAACTCGGTGATATTCTCTTTCATACGTTTAGATTCCAGATCTTTTTCTACCAGTTCTATTTTCTTAAGTTCAGCTTTCTTCTCCAATAACAATATGCTGTTTTTAGATACTGCTGCCTTACGCCATTCGACAACGACAACAATGACCAGAATCAAGAATATCACTGATAGGATTAATATAAGCAGTTGATCTTGAGTAAATATCATGTCCATAAGATTACCTCCATACATTTAATTACTAATAATATATATTATTTGATTAATAAGTTAATATATTTTTAAGTTTTTAAGTAGAGTATGAATAATCCACCAACAATTTTTCTGTAGGAATTAATGTACACATGACACTCATCAAGCCCAACTTAGAATACTTTCTTCCATCATATCAAATCCATTATGAATGTAAATAAGAAACTGAATTAAATCCATTATATTAAGTAAGATGAAAAATATACATTAAAATAGAATATCGAAAGAAATATTTTAGTCAAAAAAATTATTAAAGTAGGGATAAGATGCGAGAAAAATATGAAGAAGCAGGAAGAATAGCTGCAAAGGTACGTAAACAAGCAGCAAAAAAAGCTAAAGCCGGAATGAAAGCATACGACCTAGTTGACTGGATTGAAAGTGAAATACTAAGTACCGGTGCAGGTTTATCATTCCCATGTAACCTTTCAATAAATCAGATAGCCGCCCATTACACGCCGGACCCTAATGATGATACATTACTATGCAACGGTGATATTGTAAAAATCGATCTTGGTGCGGAAGTAGACGGATACATATCAGATACTGCAGTAACAGTAATAATCGAGGGAGATAATGCAGACCCATTTGATGAGGATGGAAAACCCCTTAAAATGCCTGGAAGATTGGATGATGGACTGCAAGAAGTATCAGAGGATGAAATAGAAGAAAGAAGAAAAATCATCGATGCATCCAGCAGTGCATTGGAAAACGTTATAAGCATCCTGAAAGAGGGAGTTACACTTAAAGAGATAGGACGGACAGTACAGGATACCATGCACTCCAAAGGATATAACCCAATAGTTAACCTTGCAGGACATAGCTTGGAACAGAATAACCTCCATGCAGGTCTTTCCATACCAAATTATCCGGAAAACAATGAGCATGAGCTTAAGGAAGGAGATCATGTGGCAATAGAACCATTTGCGACAAATGGTATCGGTGAAGTGGGAGATATGCCCCAACATCACATATATTCATACCTACGGCCAAGACCTCTCAGACAGCCTGATGCAAAGAAACTTCTAAAAAGAATAGCAACCCAGAATACTTACTTCCCATTTTCAAAAAGATGCTTCCTGGATGAATATGATGCAAGAAGCCTGAACAGGGCGATGAGACCACTCATCACCAGTCGTGCAATATATCCATATGCTGCCCTGAAAGAAAGAACAGATGGTATGGTAGCTCAGACAGAACATACAATCATCATAGAAAAAGAAGGCTGTCAAGTAACAACATTATAACCTCCCCATCAAACCTTTTTTAGATTAAAACTCATTTTACAAATATTTTAATAATATACCTACCATACTTATTAATATAGCAGTCGGAGGGTATGATAATATGGAAGTAGAAAGATTGCATTACGACATCAATGACGACTTTAACGAAGTTAAAAGATATGTAATCGAGAATAAGATTGATTTTAAATCAAAAAGCTTATCGGATGGTTTAGTCATCAAGGGAATTGGAGAAAAATATATTAAAATAGAGAATAACTTCTATTCATGGACTGAAATCGAGAATGCCCTGAATAATTACAAGGAAGGAAAAATCATAAACGAGATAATTCTTTCAATATTATCATGGCTATTTGAGGACATAGTAATTGATGAATCATCATACACTCCACGTAAATTTAACCTTGATGAAGACTTCTCAAAGGTTAAGGCAGAAATAATCGAACATAAGGAGTACTATAAGAGGGACTTGATTTCCGGAATAGGCAACGAGAACATCAAGATTACTACATCAAAGTCCAAGGACTACTACATAGAATGGGATGAAATAGAAAAGACCGTCAATAACATACGATACTCCTCATTTGATTACCTGGAAGAAAAGAGGTTTTCAACCACCCTCATAAAGCAACTGTTCAATGACAACACACGAGAATATTCTAGTGAAGAGCTGGAGATACTATCCGGTGAAGATGGAAAAGAAAAACTGAAATATTATAAGCTTTGCAAGTATGGAAAACTCAGTTATAAAATGATAAAGGAAAAAAAGAAAAATTCTGAAGACATAAAGGAATTGGTAAAACTAGCACTTGGATGGAATAATGGTCAACTTCCACTTAACATAACCGAAGAGGGAGTAAATCATGTGATATTATCCCAGTCCAGCATGGTAAGGGCAGACTTTAGAAAAAATGACAGATACACAGATATGATTCAGAAGGAAATAGGAAAAGACTACAAGGTATACAGCATACAATACTCCGACGAATACATCTACCATACCCATAGCTATAAAAACCTGATTAAATACGAGAAGGACTCAAGCAAATGGATTGTGACCTATAACAATAAGAATTTGCTGCAGAATGCATTCAGAAAAGAGGTTAAAAGCCATTGGATATGCACTATCAATACAATCAAGTCAACGGAGGTATGCATGATAAACGATTATGAAAATGAGGCCAATACATTCAACCCGGACTTGTTTACAAAGCTGTACAATGACTTTCAAAGAAGCACATAAACAGAAGGGAAGGTAATAAAAGAAGATTCATATTCTATCGCAGAATACTCTTCAAAAAAGAAAAAGAGATTGTTTTTTTTGATTATTCCTCTTTTTCAAACTCTTGCTTGAAGTTTTTAATATTGTCTCGGAAGTTTTCGTATTCCTTGTCGAATACTGTTTGATTTATCTCGTTAGCCTGGTATTTTAATGTGGACAGTGCTATGTTAACAATCTCTCCGATTAATTTCTTTAAAGATTTCAAGTTAGCCACTACCTTTTCAACATCACCCTGTACTGATTCTACATCTATATGATGATGGTGGTGATGATGACCGTGACCATGGTCATGAATGTGTTCTTCTTCCTCTTCTTCCGGCAGTATAATGTCCAATGATTGGTTTATGCGTTCAAATATCTGATTGATTATGTTTTTTGCTTCCTTGATTTCATCGCTGAAGTCATAACCGGCTTCTTCCAACTTATTTAAAATACCGAAAATAACGTTAAGCAATGTTAACTGGGAAAAATCAATGAAATTTCTTGTCTTTCCAACCAAAAAGGCCAATGTTTCCTCATCAAGGTTATATTGCTTGAAGTCTTCGATTAATGAATCGATAAAATTATTGAATTGAGTTATTACGGGAGTTATTGTATTTATATCCATCTAATCACACCTTTATACTTTGTTAATATTCATATTATATTATGTAATTCGTATTTGATAGGCTTTACCATTATTAGCATATTAAATCCAAGAGATTAAATTTAAGATAATAATCTAAGCTGTTAGAAATACTTCAAATGGAACAATAGTTCAAAAAAAGGTTTTTGGAGGGGATTATATAATTACTTCCTCATATACCATGTCGATAGCCTTTGGTATTGCCTTTTCAACACGTTCTGTTAATCCATACTCTACAAATGGTGATGATATCTTTTCAGGCTTACATGCTATGATGACAATTTCAACTTCCTCCAAATCATCAAGTGGATCTACCACGGATATGGAATGAGGATCCTGATATTTGCCTACAGGAACATCCTGTTTGGATAATTTTTTAATGTCTCCAGGTTCACCTTCAAAGTCAGCCACGTCAAGTATGATGATTTTTTTCCACATTGGATTCGGAAGGCTGAACAGATAATGAGGTGCACTGGTTCCTGCATCAATTGTCATTACATTGCTAGGTAATGGCCTGTTTTTCTCGTTTTCTTCTATCTGCTGTACTGTTAATGGTCCAAAACCGTCATCCTTAAACAATACATTTCCACATCCTACTACTAATACTTCTGCATCGTACAAATTATACTCTCCTATCAATTAAGTTAATTTAAATAATTATTTTATTTTCATTTTTTCTTTTCTTATTACTATATTAGTCATGAGTGACTAATTATCTTTTGCTTATTTTACGGGAACATAACATGTGATTAATTTTTCTTCCTCATCCTGTGTCAAGGGTTTATCCAGCTTTCTGTGATACCATGCCAGCTGCATTCGTTCTGTCTGAGGATTTTCATAGAGGGCATATCCTTCAACGTCATCCTTCATGAAGACTATCCACTTGTCGCTGCCCATGGATGTCTTGTATATATGAGGATAAAATAGATTCTTATTTTCATCATCACTAAAATACATGGTAGTTCCATTTATCATTACCATATCCTTTGGTTTCAAGTTTACACATGTATCTTTATAGCCGGATAATAAATCCTCAGCTTCGGATAATTTTAGGTTACTATGTAGATTATCCTCATAAATTATATTGATTTTAACATCTTCTTCATCAATAATCATAATTACACCACATAATTTTAATATTCTATTGTTTATTCATATGAATAATAACCTCTATAATCAATTATATTATAATTAATGTTATTAAAGATTATTGTCAAATCAAAAAATACTATGATAGTCAAAAAGTACAATACAAGTTCATGATTCTACAACAATCCACATAATAATCAGAATCATCAATAGTTAACATCCAAGAAAAAAAAGTATTAGGAGGGCAATTTCATAAAATCAGTCACTTCTTTTGTTTTAACATCCCAGCAGATATAGTAAGTACCGATTTCATTATTTTCATATTGTCTTTTTGTATAAATCATAATTCCAAGATAAGCCGGTTGTGGCAAAGTATCAGCGGTCCTATTAATGATAGTTGAATCATTGGCCTTTGTTGAAAAATGTGTTGTGATGATAGTCTTATTACCTACTGTAAGATATGTTAAAGGATATTCTTCAGTGGAAGTCCTGTTCATGAGGCTACTTGTATTATCATCATAATACAAATCGCAATCAATAAATAACATTCCATCATCTGTCTTGTTCATAGGTATTGGAACATCATTTATTATAGGTTTTTCATCCTCATATTTCAATACTGCATAAGCAAATTCAGTATTATTGCTATCATATAATTTTACTTTAGCATAATAATCCTGAGATGTAATTCCTGGTGTAAAATTCATGTTAAAATGATACACATCATCAACATCCCGTGAGGAGTTTGAAAATGATGCATTTACAATGTTAATGTCATTAAGACTATCCACATAGCGTATCATAAAACTACCTGCAATACATATTAAACTAAGTATAACAACCAATACAATACACCTTGTCCACCCTTTAATATTAACTACCCCCTAAGTTGATTAATTCGAGTATTTTATTCATATTGGAAAATAAATGAATATTACAAATAACAAATATGTTATTAAAATTATATAAAGTTATTGCTTAAAATTACGTGAATACTGCAAATAATCTTAGTCATGAAATAATTGACAAGCACCTATCTTCTGAAGGGTATAATGAAAAAGTAGAGATTATAGACTTGTCTATGCTTTTATTATAAAGCGTTTTTAATAAGTAGATATTGACAATGTGGATTATACACTTTAACGATTAAGAAGGAAAATAAGTGCCTGATTGAAAATATGCCAATAATCAATTATTAAAGAGTTTTACAAAAAGAGGTAATGGTGGAGATTATTGTTTGTTTAATGATTCTTTTACTTTATCAAAGAATCCCTGTTTTACTTGAGATATTTCCTCACCACTTTCTTTGGCGAATTCTTCAAGGATATCCTTTTGTTTTTCACTGAGTTTCTTAGGAACAACAACCTTGACAGTAACGTATAAGTTTCCCTTATTATCCCATCGGATATGTTTCAATCCTTCATTTCTTAACTTGAATGTACTTTCGGATTGAGTACCTGGTGGTATGGTAAGCTTTGCAACTCCATCTAGAGTCGGAACGTCAACCTTGTCACCAAGACATGCCTGCACATAGCTTATTGGCAGGTCGTAGTATAGGTCCTGTCCGTTTCTTTCGAATATGTCGTGTTTCAATACTCTTATTGTTACATAAAGGTCTCCTGCAGGAGCACCGTTTAATCCGTCATCACCTTCACCGGCTACACGTAGTCTTGTACCGGTTTCTACACCTGCAGGTATGTTGATGGATAGTTTGTTTGTAGTTGTTTTAAGTCCCACTCCATGACACTCGCTACATGGTGTTTCAATCATTTGTCCTTCACCATGACATTGTGGACATGGTGATACGGTTGCAAACTGTCCCAATGGAGTGTTCTGTACTTGTTTTACCTGACCTGAACCGTTACAGTTAGTACATGTCTTCACGTCACTTCCCGGTTCTGCCTTGGATCCACTACAATGAGGACATTGCTTTCTATGGGTTATCTCCAAATCCTTGGATAATCCTGTTGCCACTTCTTCAAGGGTAAGGTCTATTGTCTTTTGAATGTCTGCGCCTCTTGACTGTCCGCGACCTGTTTCTGAACCAAATCCGAATAGGTCAAATATGCTTCCGAATCCACCCTGTGACTGTCCTCCAAATCCGAAGCCACGGAATATGTCTTCAAAGTTTATGTTGTTGAATATGTCTTCCTGGGTAAATCCATCCATTCCTGCATGACCGAATTGATCATATCTCTGTCTTTTTTCATCATCAGAGAGTACCCCGTATGCTTCACTTAATTCCTTGAATTTTTCTTCAGCTTCAGGTTCCTTGTTTACGTCAGGATGGTACTTCATAGCAAGCTTTCTATATGCCTTTTTAATGGTTTTTTTATCCGCGTTTTTGTCAACGCCCAACACTTCATAATAATCTCTCTTATCTGCCATTAAATTACCTCTTTTATTAATCATTAGGAAAAAAATAGTTTTTTAAATTCTATTAAAATATTAATAGAATTTATCCTCTCCATCATATTAGTTTGAATATATTTTTATTGTATGTTGTTTTTATAGCTATACATTATATGAGGGAGTATCAAAGTATAATTTATGTTTTTTAATAATCTGCGCTTTTAAATGTTAAAATCTTTTATATCCAGTATTGTTGTCTTTTCTTGTATGGCTAAGGACTGTGCTTAATATGCTTTTGCCAAGAAGTATCTTGCTTGCATATCCTATAGCCTTGGATGTTTTCCGTTTTCCCAAACGCATTCCTACAAGCCCAGTGATTAATCCATAATCCCTTTCCAATTCGGCTATAAATTTTACTCCCTTGAATACATTGTCTAAGTTCACACTTTTAATCAGTTCTTCCTGGGAAAATTTACTTATGGCCTTGTATCCATAGAGATCATATTGGGCTTTCTTCGTATCATCGGATAATACCGCATATGCTTCGGTTAATTCTTTGAATTTTTCCTCAGCGTCAGGTGCATCGTTTACATCCGGGTGATATTTAAGGGCCAGTTGCCTATATGCCTTCTTAATAGTGTCTTTATCAGCATCCCTATTAATTTCCAATATTTGATAATAATCTTTATTATAATCCATATGTGCCCACTTCAGATTAATTTATAAGGATGGGATATTGAAGGATTATCCTTCAATATCAGGTTTTTTAACTTTTTGGTTTCTTATTTGAAAGCCTGCTCGGACTTATTGTTTTTCAAAGTCGGCATCTATTGTGTCATCATCATTTGATTGAGTGTTTCCTGCATCTTGTTGTGCTTGTGCTTGCTGTTGTGCTTGTTGTGCTTGTGCTGCTTGTTGGTAGATTTCAGCACTTATTTCATGGATGGTTTTTTCGAGAGCTTCTGTTTTTTCCTTGATTTGTTCAATGTTGTCTGCTTCTATTGCATCTTGTACTTCTTTCTGTTTGTTTTTGAGGTCTTCTTTTTTATCCTCTGCGAGTTGATCTCCTAATTCTTCGATTGTTTTGTCAACAGTATATACTAAACTGTCAGCGTTGTTTCTTATTTCGATTTCTTCCTGACGTTTTTTATCTTCTTCAGCGTGTGCTTCTGCTTCTTTTACTTTTTGTTCGATTTCTTCATCGGAGAGTTTGTTGCTTGAAGTGATGGTAATTTGCTGTTCCTTACCTGTTCCTTTGTCTTTTGCAGTTACGTTTATGATACCGTTTGCATCTATATCAAAGGTTACTTCAATTTGTGGTGTTCCTCTTGGTGCTGGTGGGATACCTACAAGCTGGAATCTTCCAAGTGTGGTGTTGTCGTTTGCCATTGGTCTTTCACCCTGGATTACGTGAATGTCTACACTTGGCTGGTTGTCTGCGGCTGTTGTGAATATTTGGCTTTTCTTGGTAGGTATGGTTGTGTTTCTGTCTATGAGTTTTGTTGCTACTCCACCCATTGTTTCGATACCTAAGGATAATGGTGTAACGTCTAAAAGTACAAGGTCATCTATTTCACCTGCAAGTACTCCTCCCTGGATGGATGCTCCGCTTGCTACACATTCCATTGGGTCTATTCCACGTTCTACTTTTTGACCTACTACTTTTTCAACATAGCTTTGTATTGATGGCATTCTTGTTGGTCCACCTACAAGAATGATTTTGTCTATGTCACTGTTTTGCATTTTAGCATCTGAAATTGCCTGGTTGATTGGTGCTCCACATTTTTGAATGATCGGATCTACGATTTCTTCAAGTTTTGCACGTGATAGGCTCATGTTTAAGTGTAATGGTCCTGCTTGTGTTGCTGTGATGAATGGAAGGTTTATGTCTGTTGTGAGTGTTGTGGATAACTCGATTTTTGCTTTTTCTGCTGCTTCTCTTAATCTTTGTGCTGCTTGGTCGTCATTTAATAAATCCACACCGTTTTCTTTTTTGAACTCGTCGGCTATGTATTTCATTAATGCTGTATCCATATCTGTTCCACCGAGGTTAGTGTCACCGCTTGTGGATTTTACTTCGAAGATTCCTTCTCCGAATTCCATGATTGTAACATCTAATGTTCCTCCACCGAGGTCGAATACTAATATGTTTACGTCTTCTTCATCTGTTTTGTCAAGACCGTATGCGAGACTTGCCGCGGTAGGTTCGTTTACTAATCTTAGTACTTCTAATCCTGCGATTTTACCTGCATCTTTTGTTGCTGTCCTTTGGTTGTCGTCAAAGTATGCAGGTACTGTAATTACAGCTTTTTTAACTGGTTCTCCGAGGAATGCTTCTGCATCCTTTTTGATTTTTTGTAGGATTAAAGCGGAAATTTCCTGTGGTGTGTAATCTTTACCGTTGATGTTTACTTTGTAGTCTGAACCCATGTGTCTTTTGATTGCACTGATTGTTTTTTCAGGGTTTGTTACTGCTTGTCTTCTTGCAGGTTCTCCTACGAGTACTTCCCCATCATCTGTAAATGCTACGTAACTTGGGAATGATTTTCCGTATTGTGTTGCTCCTTCTGCACTTGGTATGATTGTTGGTTTACCACTTATTAATGCAGCTGCTGCTGAGTTACTTGTTCCAAGGTCTATTCCTATTACTTTTTCTTGTGCCATATTATCACCTTAAATTTTTTTTATTATATTATGTTTAGTTAGATTGAATTTATTTTTTACATACTATTACTTTTGAATATCTTATAACTTTTGAGTTTAATGTATATCCTTTTTGTACGTCTTGAATGATTTCATTATTTTCATAATCATCATTTTCTTGTGTCATTAGAGCTTCGTGTTTGTATGGATCAAATTGTTGATGTTCTGTTTCTATTTGTTCTACTCCTTCATCTTTTAATATTTTGTCCATTTTCTTGTAGATTAACTCCACGCCTTCGCGTAGATCTTCATCTTTTTCCACTTCTAATGCTCTTTCCAAGTCTTCATAGGCCTCCAGCACTTTGAGTATTAAACCTTCATTGGCGTATTTGACGAATTCCTGTTTTTCTTTTATTGATCGTTTTTTGAAGTTTTCAAAGTCTGCCTGTGATCTTTGCAGTTTTTCCTTGTATTCCTGTACCTGTGCTTCGAGTTGTTCTATTTGTTCGTCTTGTGTTTTTTCAACTTCTTGATCTTCTTTTTCTATTGATTTATCTTCTTTTGATTCTATTTCTTCTTGAATTTCTTCATTTTCTTTGTTGATTTTTGTTTTTTCTTCTTTGACCATTCATTCACCCTTAACTTTTTTATTTGTTTTAAAGGGCTTCATTATTATAGTAACCCTAAGTTATAAAACATATTGTTCTATTTAATATTTTAGTTACAATTTGTTATATATACTTTATGATATTTTAGTAACCATTAGTTACAAAAGTATTTTTCGTTAATATTAACTTGACATAACATAGTATTTATACTTTACTATATTTTAGTAACCTTTGGTAACATTTATATATATTCTACAACATAACATTATATTAGGAAAAAAGACCTAATAAGAAAAAAAAGAAGATGATAATATGAACTTAGAAGCAGTACTTGATGTAATAGGCTGTAAAACAAGAAGAGACATACTCGCATTACTAACAGAAGAACCAAGATTTGTTAGTCAACTGTCACAACAACTGAATGTAGGTCAAAAAGCAATCATAGGTCATCTAAAAGCAATGGAAGAATTAGGACTAATCAATCCAAAATATCAGAAAATAGAAAGAGGCCGACCAAGAAAATACTATGAAATATCACAGGGAGTAGAAATAAAAATATTCATAAAACCGGATACAATAAAAATGCACATGGTCGGTGAAGAATTCACGGAACTATACAACATTGAAGAACGTCTAATACGTGGAGATGAAAATGCAATAGATGATTTGAAAATGTTAATAACAAAATATAAAAATGCACAAAGATATGCTGAAGACTTACTGAGTCAAGTTGAAAATCCGGAAAAACAGAAGTCAAAAACAATAATCACGGATATAAGAAAAACCAAGGCTATACCCGAGTATAATATGAAAAATTAAAAAAGGTATAATAATACCAAGATACTAAATATAATATAATGATAGAAAAGGTATAATCATTTAGTTTATACCAACTGCTAAAAATAGAATAATGGTGAAAGTTATGGATAAGAAGATTATATTATCTCTCTTAGTAGTAGCCCTTATCGGAATAGTAGCAGCTACCTATCAAATCAACAACGGAGCGGATATTCTAAACCCGTTATCTAACGTGGAAATAGAAGATACTCCAGTAACCGAAACGTTAGAAGCACCTGCCGAAGCAGCAACAAGCCTAGATGCAGTAACAGGTAATGATGCTAACAAGAAAGAAGATGCAGCTAAAGCTAGCAATACAGAGGTTGAAAATTCGGAGCCCGTGAATGCTACAAATACTGCCAGTAACTCCAGCGGAAATGGTGCAACGCCAGACACCGCAGCTAACGCTACAGCAGGAAATGCAAGCCAAGCTACTAATACTCCATCCGGAAGCAGTGGCCCTAATGTACAGTTAGAATCAGCAGGAGATTCAAGCAGTGTAGTTGAAGGACAATCAGGTTCAGGATCAAATTCAAGTTCCGGCTCAGGAGCTAACTCAGGTTCCAACTCTGGAGCTAACTCAGGATCCGATTCCGGTTCAGCTCAAAGTACCGGTACAGTACAACCAACTACCGACAATGCACCTTCTAACCAACAACAATCAGATAACCAAGACAACTCTGATAACAATGGTGAAATAAGTATCGATAGTGCAAGAAGTCTTGTTGAACAATTCATCCTAGAAAAATGGTCTGGAAACAAGGTGACATTAAGTTACGGTACAACAGTCATAAATGATTATGGAGACAAATGTTACATCTACAACATGATCAATGATAACGGTGTAACAGAAGGACAAGCTTCTTACAACTTAAGAAATCAAACAATCGAAATAATGGATAACTCTGGAGCAGCATACCTCTAGAATCCCATTACTTGATTTCAAGGTAGTTTAAACTATTTCATAGGACTTACCTAAGAAATATTAAAAGATATTTGAGAAATTATAATTTCTCAAGTGATACTTTTTTTGAAAAACTATTTTATTAATAAAAATAAAATATAATTGAATTACAATATTCATTTGATATTAACTAAGACAAATAATAGTAAAGTATAATAAGGATAATGGATATAACATTATATAGTATTTGTATATTAATTTTATATGGGCCTGTAGCCTAGACTGGATAGGGCGTTGGACTTCTAATCCAAAGGCCGGGGGTTCAAATCCCCCCAGGTCCGCTATATTTTATAACTATTTTTAAGAATTTATTAAATTATTATTTTTACAAAGTTCATGGGTTTGTAGCCTAGCCAGGATAGGGCATCAGACTCCTAATCTGAAGACCGGGGGTTCGAATCCCCCCAAATCCGTTTAAAAAACTAGTTCTAAACAAATTAAATCATAAAATCCAATTATTTTATTAATAGAGTACTTGATTTAATTGAATTCAAATAGATTGTTTGATGTTCTTTTTTAAGTTCATCCCGTGTAGTTTGCTCATTTTTTGTAGAGTACTTTTGTATTTTGTGTTTTTTATTTTTTTATCTCTTTTCTACGTTAACGCGAAAAAAATTTCCAAATCAACTACACTGCTGCCATGGAACTAAAATCAACTGAAAATCCACAGATTCACGATTTTTTAAAAGTCATTGTTTTATTAAAAAAAATAAATCAAATCCGCTATAAAAAAATAACATTATGTCTATTGTAATGTACAATATAAACTTAAATATCTATAATTTCAAATATTTTTTATCCATATAATTTATCCTAAAACGGATTCAATATATTCTTTAAGAAATGGTATGTCTTCTTTCATAGTTATCCAAACTACATCATGCATTATTCCTTCATAATTATGTGCATAAATGTTTCGCATACCTTTAAAATCTCTCCAAGGAACATCAGGATATTCTTGTCTAAAATCATCACTAAGTCTTCCAATATGTTCTCCAATCTGAATAATCACTAAGGCACAGGCATCCTGATAATGTTCATTAGTCATATAAATTTCTCTATCATCACCAAAATATGCAATATGACTTTCAATTTTATTACAATAATGAAGAATTAATTCTAATTCATATCTTTCATCATCGTTCATATAATAAAACCTCATCTTTTTTTATTTTTTTAAGCAAATCCTTATTTGAAAAGTCATTTGTGATTAAATCTATAGAACATCCAAAAACATCTTCTAATTTATGTAGTAAAGATGAATATTTGACATATCCCATTAATCCTCCAGTATCCATAATTAAATCTATATCACTATTATCCGTAGCAGTTCCTTTAGCATAAGATCCAAAAAGACGTAAATTTGATAAATTATATTCTTTAGCAATAGGTGTACTTTTAGATTTTATTTCATTAATTGTATATATCATAAAATCACCTTCAATAATATTATATTTTTATTTCATTAATAATAAGTTTTGTAACAAAAACTTTTTAAATTTAATATACCCGTATACTTCTTATTCCATTAAATGAAAAAAGACCGTGTATCTTTATATATCTGTCTGCAATAATTGTTGTTAATTCCATGGATGATAGTTTTGATTTAATCCAGTGATGTATATGTCACAGCCATAATGTACTATTATTCCATTTATTAATTTTTCTCCAGTTCTATTTGTTGAATTTCATCATAATCCTAGACCACATAATAGATAAGAATACCAGCAACAAACAACACAGTAGAAAATTACTACAGAACAACACTAACACAAAGCTAAAAAAGAATATTCAGACACTCAAAGGATTAAAACAAAGAATATTAGAACAACAAAAAAGATGGACACATAGGAAAGTACTAAAACAAAACACAACATACAACTAAAAAAAACCGACCTCAGAATCAGCAGCAACTTCTATTTCTTTGATTTCTTTTTTGTAGTCTTTTATTTTGTTTTCGTATTTTTTTATTCTTTTTTCTTGTCTTATTGTTTTTTTGTCTGA
>ODAJ012181830.1_pt1 | contig 34020 bp, 26 predicted proteins | sample 1539241 | NCBI WGS metagenome assembly ODAJ01 (sample SAMN02144231, study PRJEB22623) | gut metagenome | biome: sheep rumen | host: Ovis aries | place: New Zealand
CTTTGGCGAAATTAGCGACTCGGTACTTTGGTTCTTCGCCCAGTGTCTCATCTACGCCGGCACGGCGCTTGGGTTCGACGTGATGATTGAAGCGAAGTTGAAGTCACTCTCGAAAAGGTAAATGTTAGGAACTCTTGTGTTTTTACTTTCTGTTTCATGTTATTGATAGATGTAAGTCCTGCCTGTGAAGGTGGGGCTTATTTTTATTTAATTTCTACTTTTCTACTTTTCTACTTTCAACGTTAAGCTATTTTTCAGCTTCAGCAAGAACAGGTTGAATTTACGATTTATGGATTTTCGATTTTCGATTGAATGGTTTGATTCAAATCGAAAATCGAAAATCCGCAAATCGAAAATAAGTAAGACGTGCTCTCGTCAGAGCTGCTCAATGATTTTTCCGCCTTCCTCGATGGCCTGCATGTTCAGGGGAATGAGGTCGTGGTGGCGCTCGGGCAGGGTCTTCCTGAGGGCTTTCTCTACGCCGCCCGTGCTCACCACGGGGGCTACCTTCAGGAGTCCGCCCAGTACAATCATGTTGAACACCTTGCCGTTCTTCATCTCTGCGGCCTTGTCCATGGCGTTGATACGATAGACGGTGATGTCCTTGCGCGTCGGCGGGTTGATGATGCCGAAGCCGTCGTAGATGAGTATGCCGCCGGGCTTGAGCTTGGGTTCAAACTTCTCCAGCGAGGGCTGGTTGAGCACGATGGCGATGTCGTACTTCGAGAGGATGGGCGACGAGATGCGCTCATCGCTGACTATGACGGTAACGTTGGCCGTTCCGCCTCGCTGTTCGGGTCCGTAAGCCGGCATCCAGGTCACCTCCTTATCCTCCATGAGTCCGGAGTAAGCCAGGATCTTACCCATGGAGAGCACGCCCTGCCCTCCGAAACCTGATATGATTATTTCTTTCTTCATAAAGCCCACCCCCTGCCCCTCCCCAAGGGAGGGGAGCTTGGTTACTGTCGGGGGTTCCAATTGTTACTTTTTTTATAATACCCACCTCTTGTCTATGCAGACTCCCCTCCCTTGGGGAGGGGTTGGGGATGGGCTACTCTGTAGTGTCCTTAAGGTCACCCTTCGGGTAGAAGGGGAACATGTTTTCCTTCATCCACTCGTTAGCCTGGATGGGCGTGAGTTTCCAGCCGCTGTTACATGTTGAGACGAACTCCACGAGGCTGGAGCCTTTTCCGTCCATGGAGGCCTGGAAAGCCTTCTTGAGGGCCTTCTTGGCCTTGAGGATGCTGGCCACGCTCTCCACGGACTGTCGGGTCACGTAGCACGTGCCTTCCAGCTGGGCGGCGATGTCGGCCATCTTCAGGGGGAATCCGTGCAGCTTCGGGTCGCGGCCGTAGGGGCAGGTAGAGGTTTTCTGGCCTACGAGCGTCGTGGGGGCCATCTGTCCGCCGGTCATGCCGTAGATGGCATTGTTGACGAAGATGATGACGATGTTCTCGCCACGGTTCAGGGCGTGAATGGTCTCGCAGGTGCCTATGCAGGCCAGGTCGCCGTCGCCCTGATAGGTGAAGACGAGCCGGTCGGGCCAGCAGCGCTTGATGCCGGTGGCCAGTGCGGGTGCGCGGCCGTGGGCTGCCTCCTGCCAGTCTATGTCGATGTAGTTGTAGGCAAACACGGCGCAACCTACGGGGCTCACGCCTACGGCTTTCTCTTCCAGTCCCATTTCCTCGATGACCTCGGCAATGAGCTTATGCACCACGCCGTGCGAGCAGCCCGGGCAGTAGTGCATGTTATTATCGTTCAGAAGCCTCGGCTTCCGATAGACGATGTTCTCAGGTGAAATAATCTTATTCTCTTCCATAGCCTTACATCAATTTGGTTTTCAATGCATTTACTATTTCATCAGGGTCGGGCACAATGCCTCCCAAGCGGCCGAACTGCTCAACGGGCACGCGGCCGTTAACGGCCAGCCGGACGTCCTGTACCATCTGGCCGGCATTGATTTCTGCCACCAGAATGCCTTTCTTCGTCTCTGCCAGGCGGGCTATCTCCTTCGTGGGGAACGGCCACAGCGTGATGGGGCGGAACAGGCCCACCTTGATGCCTTCCTGACGGGCCAGCTCTACCGACTTCTCGGCTATGCGGGCTGCTGAGCCGAAGGCCACGATGGCCCACTCGGCATCGTCCATCTGCTGCTGCTCGTAGCGCACCTCTTTCTCCTGAATCTCAGCATACTTACGCTGCAGGGCCAGGTTGCGCTGTTCCATGATTTCGGGTTTCAGCTCGAGCGACGTGATGACGTTGCGCTGGCGGTTCTTCGTCTTACCCGTCGAGGCCCAGGGGCACTGGGCGATGACCTCCTCGTCGGTGCGGCGCGGCTTGAACGGCGGCAGCACTACCTTCTCCATCATCTGGCCAATCACACCGTCAGACAGGATCATGGCGGGGTTACGGTACTTGAAGGCCAGCTCGAAGGCCAAATCCACAAAGTCGGCCATTTCCTGCACCGATGCGGGAGCCAGCACGATGACGTTGTAGTCGCCGTTGCCGCCGCCACGGGTAGCCTGGAAATAGTCGCCCTGCGAGGGCTGGATGGTGCCCAGTCCGGGGCCTCCGCGCTGCACGTTGACAATGAGCGCCGGCAGTTCGGCACCAGCCAGATAGGTAATGCCCTCCTGCATGAGTGCCACGCCGGGCGAGCTGGACGACGTCATGGCCCGCTTGCCGGCACCGGCAGCACCGTAGAGCATATAGACCGACGCCACCTCGCTCTCGGCCTGTACCACCTGCATGCCGGTGGTCTCCCACGGCTTCAGCTCGGCCAGCGTCTCAATTACTTCACTCTGCGGCGTGATAGGATAGCCAAAGTAGCCATCTACACCACAGCGAATGGCAGCACGGGCTATTGCCTCGTTGCCTTTCATCAATACTACTTCTCTTTCTTCTGCCATAGCTTAGTCCTCCATTCGTTTACGATAAACAGTTATACATCCGTCAGGACATACTATGCCACACGAAGCACAGCCTATGCAGGCTTCCTGACGCACCGCCTCCACATAGGGATAGCCGTGCACGTTGACCTTCCCCGCCAGTGCAATGACGTCCTGCTTGCAGGCCACCACGCAGAGGGAACAGCCCTTACAGCGGGCTGTGTCAACCACAATTGCACCTTTCATCTTTGCCATAGTCTTTATGTTTTATGGATTATACATATCTTTACAGTAGAACGCCATGATGTCGTCGAGCATCTTCTTGGCCTCAACGGCGGGACTCTCCGGGTCCAGCTCGGCCGCCCGCATGTAGCAGTTGATGGCCTCATGCCACTGCTGCTGCTTCCGGTAGGCATTGCCCTTTTCGTACCACTCCTGTGCCGTCATCACCCCTGATTGATTTTCGATTTTCTGTTTTTCGATTATCGATTGGCTGTGAGTCAAATAGTAAATCGAAAATTAGTAAATCGTAAATATCCTACAGTCCTCTTCCCGCCTTCAGCGTGTTCAGCATCAGCGAACAGATGGTCATGGGGCCTACGCCGCCCGGCACGGGAGTTATGAATGAACACTTCGGGGCCACCTCGCTGAACTTCACGTCGCCCGAGAGCCGGAAGCCGCTCTTCCTCGTGGCGTCAGGCACGCGCGTCGTACCCACGTCGATGACTACGGCACCGGGCTTCACCATGTCGGCCGTCACGAAGTCGGGCTGTCCGATGGCTGCGATGATGATGTCGGCCTCCTGACACTCCTTCTTGAGCGTCTTCGAGTGCGAGTGACAGACGGTCACCGTGGCGTCGCCCCACTGCTTCTGCATCATCAGCTGTGCCATGGGCTTACCCACGATGTTCGAGCGTCCCAGTATGACACACTTCTTGCCGCTGGTCTCAATATGGTAGCGCCTCAGCAGCGTCATGATGCCCAGCGGCGTGGCCGAAATGAAGCAGGGCAGCCCGATGACCATGCGCCCTACGTTGACGGGGTGGAAACCGTCCACGTCCTTCCGGTAGTCAATGGCCTCTATGACTTTCTGCTCGTCTATGTGCCCCGGCAGTGGCAGCTGTACGATGAAGCCATCTACGTCGTCGTCGAGGTTCAACCTCGACACACAGCTGAGCAGCTCCTCTTCGGTGACGTCGGCCTCAAAGCGAATGAGCGAACTCTTGAAGCCGCACTCCTCGCAGGCCAGCACCTTGTTCTTGACGTACGTCTCGCTGCCGCCGTCGTGGCCTACAAGCACAGCAGCCAGATGGGGGCGCTTGCCCCCACTGGCCACTATCTTTTTTACCTCCTCGGCTATCTCCGCCTTAATCTGAGTGGCTGTGGCTTTGCCGTCAATGAGGCCCACCCCCGGCCCCTCCCCAAGGGAGGGGTGACCAGCTGCGCTTGGGTGACCAGCTGCGCTTGCTACAGAACCCGGCCCATTCTCAAGGGAGGGGTGACTGGTGACTTCTGTTTTATTCATGCCGTATCTCTTTTTTTATTGTTTCTAACACATTATCTATATTACAAAGAACTTCCTCATTGGAAAACCTGAGCACCTTGAAACCTTGCTTAACAAACTCAGCTGTCCTCTCTGCATCCAATTGAGGTTGTTCTCCCTCATGATGATAACCTCCATCTACCTCTATTACCAGTTTTTCGGCAAGACTCACAAAGTCCGGAATATAGTCCATCATCACGTGCTGGCGTCTGAAGTGAGCACCCATTCTGCCACCTCGCAGATACTCCCATAATGCTCGTTCTGCCTCTGTCGGGTTGTTCCTGTTTTCTCTTGCAAACTCCTCCAACAGCGCATAGTTCGATGTAGCCGTCTGGTACTTGTGTCTCATTTCCATGTGCATACCAAAGCCCCCTCCCTTTGGGAGGGTTGGGGTGGGCTTACCTCCTCATATTCTTCATGGCTGCTGCCATTTGAGCCATTTTCGATTTGTCGGCACCAGTCACCATACGCATCATCTTGCGCGTCTGGTCAAACTGCTTCATCAGACGGTTCACCTCCTCAATCTTCGTGCCGGAGCCCTTGGCAATGCGCAGGCGGCGGCTCTGGTTGATGATGTCAGGATTCTCGCGCTCCTTCGGCGTCATCGAGTTAATGATAGCCTCAATACCCTTGAAGGCGTTATCGTCAATATCCACGTCCTTCAGGGCCTTGCCCATACCGGGAATCATGGCAGCCAGGTCCTTGATGTTGCCCATCTTCTTGATCTGCTGTATCTGTCCCATGAAGTCGTTGAAGTCGAACTTGTTCTTACGGATTTTCTTCTCTAAGCGCTTGGCCTCCTCTTCGTCGAACTGCTGCTGGGCACGCTCTACGAGGCTGACGATGTCGCCCATGCCGAGAATACGGTCGGCCATACGCTCCGGGTGGAACACGTCGATGGCCTCCATCTTCTCGCCCGTTCCCACGAACTTGATGGGCTTGGTAACAACGGTACGTATGCTGAGGGCTGCACCACCACGGGTGTCGCCGTCCAGTTTGGTCAGCACCACGCCGTCGAAGTCCAGACGGTCGTTGAATTCCTTGGCGGTGTTCACGGCGTCCTGACCCGTCATGGAGTCAACCACAAAGAGCGTCTCGTCAGGCTGAATGGCCTTCTTCAGGGTCTCAATCTCCTGCATCATCTCCTCGTCAACGGCCAGTCGGCCTGCCGTATCCACAATGACGACGGTGTAGCTCTCCTGCTTGGCCTTGCGGATGGCGTTCTGCGCTATCTCCACCACGTTCTTGTTGCCTTCCTCGGTATAGACATCCACACCGACGGTCTGGCCGACTACCTTCAACTGCTCAATAGCAGCCGGACGATAGACGTCGCAGGCTACGAGCAGCGGCTTCTTGTGCTGCTGTTTCTTCAGCATGTTGGCCAGCTTACCGCTGAACGTGGTCTTACCGGAACCTTGCAGACCCGACATCAGGATGATGGACGGACGGTTCTCCAGCTTCAGCTCTACGGCCTTGCCTCCCATCAGCTCGGTCAGCTCGTCGTGTACAATCTTCACCATCAGCTGGCTGGGCTTCACGGCGGTCAGCACGTTCATGCCCATGGCCTTCTGCTTCACCGTGTCAGTAAACTGCTTGGCTACCTTGTAGTTAACGTCGGCATCCAACAATGCGCGGCGAACGTCCTTCATGGTCTCCGCCACGTTAATCTCGGTGATTTTTCCCTCACCTTTCAGTATCTTGAACGACCGTTCAAGTCTCTCTGATAAATTCTCAAACACCTCTTTTTAATTATTTACGATTTACTTATTTTCTATTTACTATATTGTGGGTGCAAAGGTAATAATAAAAAACGAGACGCACAAACATTGCGTCTCGTTTTTTATTTCTTGCTCAGGTCTCGGCTCACTTTACCACAATCTTTTTGCCGGCCACCACGTAGATGCCGACAGGCAGCACCGACTGCAACTCGCCAGCCTTCGCCTGCTGCACAACGAGCTTGCCCTGCAGGTCATACACATCGACACGGGCCGAGCCCAGCTGCTGGAGCGCGTCTATGCCCGTCGTCTCCGAGAGGCTGCCTATATGCTTAATTTCCACCTCGGTAGCCGTAGCCGACTGGTGCTCCCAGCTGAAGCCGCAGCGCGTGGGGTAGAAGGCCTGGTCGGCCGTCGTGCGCATCAGCACGCTCTCCAGCACCTCCACGTTCTGACGGGCGGGAATGCCGTACAGGCCGTCCTGCTGCCTCAGCTCCCAGCTGCTGCCAAACGCCACCTCGTTACCCTCAGCGTCCTTCATACGCACCTGGCTGGCCACGGGGTTGAAGTCCGTAGCCTCCGTATTGCTGACGCGCAGGTACTTCTTCGTAGGCGAGAAGAAGAGGTAAGGCATGCCGGCCTTGATGCCCTCGGCCGTGCAGTCGGTAAAGTAGAGGTTCAGCGTGGTTCCCTCCTGCCCTATGGCTACGAGGCGCTCCACGCGTGCTCCAGGCACCGCCCTCTCTATCTGTTCAGCACTCATCGACATAGGCAGACACAGCGTGTTGTAGCCCGCATAAAGGTAGCGCGACACCCTTACCGGCTGCTCCACGTTCTCTATCGTGGCAACGTCCATTCTGGCCGACTCTGCCGAAATGTTCTTCACTCTGTTCTGGGCAAACGTGCTTTGAATGCCCAACACGGCTACTGCCGCAAACATAAGTACTAAATGTTTCATAGTCATTAATCTTTAATGTTTAATTTTTTAGTCTTATCTACTTCTTAGCGCAAAGTTACAAAATAATCTTGAATTCTCCAAACATTCAGTCAAATTATTTCGTTCTTATTTTTCCATCTGTCCTCACCCATCATGATGTCTCTCACCCGTCTCTATGACATTTTTCGACTACCTCGAGCATGCGGCTGTTGAGCATCTGGCTGTCCTCGAGCAGGTTCCAGATGCCGTCTTCTGAGAGCACACCACGTGCTCCATCGTCTTGATTCGTTCTATTTGCTCTTTTTCGTCAAGACTGCAAAGATTGGTCTATTCTGGTTTATTCTGGGAGACTCTTATAGTAAACAATCATTGATATTTTGGCTGTGGACTTAATGTCTGAGAGTTTCGCAGGGAAGTCAGCACCGTTCAAATCATCAGAGGGGATGTGGAACTCCCAATGGCCTTTACGTGCAAAGGCGGTTCCTGTGTACCACGTTTCCCAGGTCATCGGTTTCTTAGAGAATAAGTCGCGAGCCGAACCACCTACAAAGAATCCTTCACTGGTTTTGATAAACGAAGAGCCTTTGTCCAGTGTAAATGATTCGAGCCGTTTTTTGTCATTCACCAAAGCCTTGAAGATGGCTTTGCCGCCTTTGTAGAAATAGCAGTTCGTCTCTGTCCATGAATCATCCATGTCGCCGAACTCTTCCGTCTTTATCTTATAGCTGTCGTAGAGTCCTGCCACCTTCTTGGGCAGTGAGGCAGTGGTCTGGCCGATGCTGAGCGGGCCCAGCTTGCCGTCACCAAGCACAAACGATTCAGTAGCTTGGTTCGACTGTGTCGTTGCCGGTTTCTTCCTCGGTGTAGTCGTTGTTGTACGCTTTACTGGCTTCTTCTGTGCCGTAACTGTCTGTGCTGTTCCCAACAGCATCAGCGCCATCAGTAATAATGCAATTCTTTTCATAGTCTCGTTGTTTTAGTTAATATTCTTCTTTCTTATTTCAGAACACAGTAGGGTCGGTTCCGCTGTGCACTCGAAGCACCGCCACCTCTTCTAAAGTGCAATTTTTGCACTTTGGAGGCAGTTCATCGCTCAATTTTGCACTTTTGCCTTTGGCCGACTTCCATCGCTCGGCAGGATCATTGCTGTTTTACTCCACTATCCGGCCCGTCTTATCGATTTTATGATGAGTCCCGTAGGTGTCCCAGACTTCAGCCAGACCATCACGGAAATCTATAACATATTTCCACTGGCAGGGAACGACAACCTTTCCTGTCTTGTCGATAAACCCCCACTTCAAGGCACCGTTTTGGACTTTAGCCAGGTCCTTATTGAAAGACCATGCATCTCTCCACTGGCAAGGAATGACTACTTTTCCTGTCTTGTTGATAAAACCATACTTGTTGTTGGCATCCCTAACATGAGCTAGACCTTCGCGGAATTCTTTTGCCCAATCCCACTTGCAGGGAATGACCACCTTCCCCGATTTGTCGATAAATCCCCATTGGTCGTTGGCGTTCTTGACCGCAGCCAGCCCCTCACCAAATTCCCATGCATCTTTCCACTGGCAGGGAATGACCACCTTTCCTGTCTTATTGATATAGCCCCACTTTTCATTGGCATCCTTTACACGAGCCAAGCCTTCACTAAATTGAAAGGCATCTTCCCACTTGCAGGGAATGACCAAATATTCTTTCTTGTCGATAAAACCACACTTACCATAGGCGTTCCGAACAACAGCCATTCCCTCGTAGTAATATCCTTTATATTTCCACTGAGCACTTGCATAATTCGCGGAAACAAACGTCAGCACGAAGGCTGCGAAAATAATAGAACTAATTCGTTTCATACGTTATTGTTATTTAGTTATTTGGAATATAATCATATATTACTTATAAGCTATAATAGTATGATTTGATAAGTTCCGTCATCTTAGCTCGTCGAGCTTCTAAGAAGGACTGATAGCTTGTATAATCCATTTCAAGGATATCGGCTGGGATGCAGTTGTCATCGAGATTCTGATAGAATTCCGATTCACTCTTGATAGCCTTAAATGAAGTTTCTTGTGCATTTTTAATCGCATTGAGAGCTTCATTCAGATAATCTTTTGGAGCTTTCTTGCCAATCTTTATATTAATGGGAGTATCCAGATAGGCATAGTTGGCAACCTGATTGTATTCGTGTTTATCAAAGCCATTATCTACAAGGTATTGCTTGGGGAATATGTGATCAAACAAACGGATGAGCGCATTGCGCAGGTCCTCTGCATCATAGCGGATAAGATAGTCATGAAACTGGTCATGAGTAAAGACACCCGCATCCTCAGCATAAAGGCAGAACACAATTCGAACACAGAGAATATTGAGCCAACGCAGGGCTTCGGGTGAATCATCGTCATATTGCTTCAGCAATGCCTCGTAGATTTTGCCAACAATCTCGCCTGCCTGCATCGAGACTTCCATTTCTTTCGAAAGATGCTCGTTCTTAGCATCCACCAAGAACTGCAAACGATAGTATTCTTTGCCAAGATTCTCCAACAATATCTGCTCTGGCTCACCATTGGGCAGCTCCATATCATAAACCAAGAACTCCTTGAAGTTGCAGGTGACTATCCAACGCGGATGTTCAGAAACGGGCAAACCTACCACATAACGGCAAGCCTGCTGGAAGGGATTCAGCAGCGCACCGTCGCTCTGTCGGATTGGTGCACGCAGGTCTTTATCCTTAGACTTCTGCTCAATCAGCACACGGGTAGAACGAATACATCCATCAACATAGTTGGAGGCATCTACCTTATGATGTTCTTCAAAAGTGATAAAGCCATCCGTAGGCGTCTCGATGCCAAAGACGTTGCTCAGCAGGTCAACCCAGAATGGCTGTGATTCGCCTCTCTCATACCCCCTACCCTTCCATCGTTCTGCAAATTCCGCAGCTGCAGCAGCTATTTGTTTTTCTGTCTTCATATGTATTGGATAATCCTTTCTTGATTCGTGTGGTCTTTACTACTTATACGATTGCAAAGATACGTATTATTTTTCATTCGTACAACTTTATTGCCATCTTTTTCAATCAGCATACATTGTTCCTATCACGCTATCATCGAAGTCATCATCCAAGACGCACATCGTGTGATTACACTCTGGACAATGGAAAGGGGTTTCATCTTTTAGTTCAGCAGGAATGGGTTTCGAGAAGTCCCACCTCATCAACACACCTTTTGTTTCTTTAAACACATGTCCGCATTTCGGACACTTAATTGTATATATCCGTGCCATAACTTTTGTTTATTGTTTCTTTAGACTAATATTCATAGTTCTTATTGTTTTACGTTATTAGACAGAATGCAGTTGCAAAGATACGATTAAGTGAGCAAAAAAACAAGAAAATTCTTGATTTTTTCGAACGAAAGCATTGTATATAATGTACCATTGTACCATTTTAACATTTGAAATAAATCAGAAACAAATTTCGGGAAGGCTTGCATGTCTCCTGATTATTTTGTACCTTTGCACTACATAAAAAGATGTAGTGCGAGTGTGGGCGGCGGGCACGGACATAGGCACCGACAATCGGACAGATTGGAGTAAGGCATCCCCGGGGCCGCTCCGACCGGACGACGAGATTGGACGGAGCAATCGATCGGATAACCCCGACTTTAGGCATAGCGGAAGCCGAGTTCTAACTAAACAATGCTAAAACGTAATAAATGATGGCTATTTCGCAGCTGGGCGAATGGAAAACTCGCAGCCGCAGTACTGCTGGTTGTAGAAGCCATACTCGCGAAGCAGCTGGTTGCGATACTTTTCAGCGGCCGCTCAAATACATTTCAGCGGGCGCTGAATTCTCGCTTCCCCCCCGGGAAACTACCCGTTTTCCTGCCGCAAACCACCAGTTTCCAAGGGGGTTTCTACCACTTGCCCCATAGTTGTTTTGCGACCATACGGCAGGTGTAACGGAAAACAGCAGCCTTTACGCCCTACAAGAGCAGTTCAGAAATAAACAATCGACTCCTATTTGATGAAATTTTTCGTCATTATGACGGCAGAATGAAATAAAATACTTATATTTGCAGCGTGAAACAGTAATAAGACGAAGAATTATGGCACAAGTATCTATGACCGTCCGTATGGACGCTGGCATCAAGACGCAGTTTGAAGAACTGTGCTCGCAGTTTGGCATGAGTGTAAACACGGCAATGAACATCTTCGCCAATGCCGTGGTGAGAGGAAGGAAGATTCCGTTTGAAATCGCTGCTAAACCATCAGAAGATAACGTACTGAACGATTTCTATGCGTTTCGGAGGGAAGTGGCAGCCAGCGACAGGCCCGAACTGACGATGGAGGAAATCAATGAAGAGATACGTTTATATAGGGAAGGGAAATGAGAATCTATGCTGTAATTGACACAAATGTGATTGTGTCGGCTTACATCACGAAAAACCTGCTGGCCGCTACGTCAAAGGTCTGGGCTGCTGTATTACAAGGGAAAATCATCCCCGTCTATAGCGATGATATTATCGACGAATACATAGATGTGCTGCATCGCAAGAAGTTTGATATCCCAGAGCACCTGATAAAATGGGCAATAGACAGGATACTGATGAATGGTATTCGAGGCGAAAGAGTTCCTTCTGCTGAGCATTTCCCTGACCCTAAGGACATCGTTTTCTACGAAGTGGCGTTGTCGAAAGAGGATGCCTGTCTGGTGACTGGCAACAAGAAGCATTTCCCTGACAAGCCGATTGTGGTGACGCCAGCGGAAATGGTGGAGATCTTGAGAGAACACGGATTGTTGTAATGGATTTTGCACTTCCTGCTGAAAGCCAAGACGCCAGTCATCATGGTGCAGGCATGCCGGAAGTACAAAGAAATACCAGAATTGGCCGACCGCATCATATTAGTTTGTCTGCTGGAAGATGTCGTAGTCGGCATGATAGGCGGGCGACTCTATGGCGAGCAGGTTGAGCACGGAGTGGAAGACGAAGTGCTGGTCGAGCACGGGGGGCAGCGTGGGCTTAAGGGTGCGGAAGCTGTCGGAAGTCCAGACTATAAAGGGTATCTCGTACTGCTCCTTCGGAGCCAGCCGCAGGGGCAGACCGTGCATGAAGACGCCTCGCTCGCCCAGCGACTCGCCATGGTCGGAGACGAAGAGCATGGCCGAACGCCAGCCGGCCATGGAGCGCAGGGTGTCAATGAGGCCGCTCAGCAGGTGGTCGGTATAGAGAATGGTGTTGTCGTAGGCGTTGACCAGGAGCGTCTGGTCTTTCTCGCCCTGCTCCACGTTCTGGGCCACAGGCTTGAAGACCTCAAACTCCTTGGGGTACTTGTCGGCATACTTGGGGCCGTGGCTGGTGCTGGTGTGCAGCACGATGAGCACCTTGTGGCGCGGGCTCTGCTCTATGCGCTGTCGCAGGCCGGCAAAGAGTATGCCGTCAAAGGCGGCATCGACGTCGGGGTAGCTGGGCGCCAGCTCGTCGTCGGTCAGGTAGTCGGGGGTGTGTATGGGCGGTTCGCCCCAGTTGGAGGTGCGCCACGCCACATCGACACCGGTGCGGAGGGCGTAGTTGGGCAGAAGCTCGTAGAGGTCGCCGCTGTCCTGGGGCTCGAGGATGGCCTTTGAGCCAGCCGTGGTGTAGGTGGCGCAGGAGCGGGCCTGAAGGACGTGCAGCCCCTCTTGCTGCGAGAGCAGGGGGTTGGTGGGTCGCCCGTAGCCATAGAGCTGGAAGTTGGCCTTGCGGGCCGACTCGCCGATGACGAGCACCACGACGGCTTTCTCCTGGTCGGCTATGTGGCCGTCGGGCAGTTTGATTTCCTCGGCCTGTTGGTCAAGGTGGCTGCTCGCCAGACGTATCGAGTTCACGAGGTAAGACCAAGGCTGCAGGAGTCCGCCCAGCTCGGTGTCGTGCTGACTGATCCAGAGCGTCTGGCTGACACCCCCCAGTGCCACGACGAGGACTACGGCGAGCGACACGGCACAGTTGACGGCCATCTGTCGGGCCTTGCCCATGACCACGGGCTGCAGCAGGCACCAGAGTGCAGGCAGCAGGCCGAACGCCAGCAGCCAGAGCCACAGCGACCAGCTGAAGAAGGCAGAGGCCTCGGAGTAGCGCGTGTTGAAGACGTTGCCAAGGGTGGTGGCATCCATCATGACGCTGTAGGTCACGATGAAGTAGGTGGCGGCGGCGTTGATGAGCGCCAGCAGTGCGAGCAGCCAGCGCCCCACCCTGCGCAGAAGGAACAGAACGAGGCTGGCCATGAGGAAGTTGAGCGACAGCATGACGACGACAAGCGAGAGCAGCAGAAAGACCCGAGTGCCGGGCGTAGTGCCGGTATGGTCAGCAACGTAGCGAAAGAACGGGAGGTTGTATAGCAACAGCGTTGCTACGCTGACAATGCAGGAAAAGACGGTGAGCGACAGCGGCCGCAAAAGCTTTTTCATTTTTACTATTTTTCTATTGTACCCTAATAGATTGACGATTCTCTGATTTTCGATTGACTGTGAGTCAAATAGTAAATCGAAAATTAGTAAATCGTAAATATCCTACAGTCCTCTGGCTTTCCAGATCTTGTCCTTGGCCGCATTGATCTCCTGAAACTTCTTTTCGGCAGCCCGGCGTATGTCCTCGCCAAGGGCGGCTACCTTGTCGGGGTGGTGCTCAAGCGCCAGACGGCGGTAGGCTTTCTTCACCTCGGCATCGGTGGCGTCGGGGCTGACGCCCAGCACCTTGTAAGCCTCCTCGAGCGTATCGCCACCCAGATTGAGCATGGAGTCAACCTCCTGCGGCTGCAGGCGCATCCAGCCGGACACCTCGCGCAACGCCTGAATCTCCGACTGGGGCACGCTGCCGTCAGCCTTCGCCACCATAACGAGAAAGTTGAGCAGCTGCAGGCGCTGGCCATAGTTCATGCCCATGGCCATCTCGGCACAACACTGCTGGACGGTGGAGCGAAAGCGCTGCGTGCCCTGTCGCTTCTGCTCGTCGAAGAGGCGTCTGAGAATCTGGTCGCCCTCCATGACGGCCTGCTCGCCAAAGTTCTGGCGGAGCATCTGGCGCACTATCTCCATTTCTGAGTGCATCACCCGTCCGTCTGCCTTGATGATGTAGGCCGTCAGCACCAACAGCGAGAAGAGGAACGAGCCCCGCTCGTTGACGTTGGGGCGGCGCTGGCCGTAGCCACCGTAAGCGTCGGCGTCAGCATCGTCGCCGCCGCCTCCGGAACTGATACGCTGCTGCATTCCTCCGCCTGATACCAAATCGACGAGTCCACCCAAAATGATGCCGGCCAACGCCCCTAAGGAGCCGCCGAAGATGTATCCGATAAATCCTCCTATCCAACTTCCAAATGCCATTCTTTATTTACGATTTACTAATTTTCTATTTTCGATTGATTATATTATTTTTCGCAGGCCTCGCCACTTGCGCAGTGATATCGTCAGGTTTTGTAACATTTTATATTGGTGGGGCAAAGATAATGTTTTTTTTCGTTCCACGCAAGTAAGTTGGCAAAAAAAACAGAAATAGAAAAAGTTATGCCATATTTCTTTGGTCTTTTGCTCGTTTATTCGTATCTTTGGCCAGCTAAAAATGATGATATGAAACAAAGAGCAACAACCCAGCGGGTGTTCAGCATCTTCAAGGAGCTGAACCAGATACCACGGCCCTCGCACCACGAGGAGCGTGTGGCTGACTATCTCTGCCAGTTTGCCAAAAGGCTGAACCTGGACTATGAGCGTGACGAACAAAACTGCGTGGTGATACGCAAAGCGGCCACGCCGGGGCATGAGGCGGCAGAGCCCATCGTACTGCTCAACCACATGGACATGGTGTGCGTGGGCATGAAGGACCCCCTCTCCGACCCCATCCAGGCCTACGTGGAAGACGGATGGATGCGGGCCCGCGGCACCTCGTTAGGAGCTGACAACGGCATCGGCCTCTCCATGGCACTGGCCATACTCGAGGACGACAGCATCGTACACGGCCCCATAGAGGTGATGACCACCACCAACGAGGAGGACGGCATGTCAGGCGCATCGAACCTCAGCACCACATTCCTGCGTGGACGCAAGGTCATCAACCTCGACTCTGAGGACTACGACACCATCACCACCGGAGCTGCCGGTGCCTGTCTGCAGTTCCACCGCATTCCCATGAAGCGGGTGCCCGCCCCCGCAGGCAAGCACCGCTGGTTCCACATTCGCTTTGAAGGCGGACTGGGCGGTCACTCCGGCGTTGACATCAACAAGGGCCGTTGCAGCGCCGTGGTGCCTGCATGGGCACTGTTGGCTGCCATCTATAACGAGTACGACTTCGACGTGGCCGATCTCCACATCGGCGAGGCTAACGCCTCCATCGCCTCGACGGCCGACCTGACGCTCTGCGTGCCTTCGGGCGAAGCCGCAGAGTTTGCGAAGGAGCAGGAGGCCAGCATGAACGAATGGCTGCATGAGGAATACGGACAGAACGACCCCAACATCCACTGCACCATCACCAAGTGCGAGCCCCAGGAAACGGTCATCGACCGCGAGGCCATCGAGACGCTGATGAGCTGTCTTGAGCAGACGCCACAGGGCGTGGTGAAGATGAGTGAGGTGATGAAGGACACCGTTGAGACATCGAACAACGTGGGGCGCATCACGACGGAAGAGGACCATCTCTTCGTCTCGACGCACACCCGCAGTTTTATTGATGCTGACATGGAGGCGCTGCGCAAGGAGATTGCCGACGTGTTCACCAGTCAGGGAGCCACGTCGGAGGTCATCATGTCGGCCCCGGCCTGGCAGGAGAACCAGCATTCGGACTTCCTACAGCTGACGAGCGACACGTTCCAGGATGTCTTAGGCTGGCGTCCACGCATGGTGGCCATGCACTTTGTGTTGGAGGCAGGCTTTTTCATTCAGAAGTTCCCGGGCATAGAGATGGCGAGCATCGGTCCGCGCATCGTGGAGCCCCACTCCACCAGCGAACGTGTGGAGCTGAAGACCATAGAGGACATCTGGCAGGTGGTGCAGGAACTGCTGGAACGCTTAGCATAGTAAAACCAAGAGAGGAACCGATTGGGGTTCCTCTCTTAGTTATTACTTTTTTACCTTTTTACCTTTATAAATATAGATGCCCTTCTGCGTGGGCTCGCCATTCACAGGACGACCGTCCAGGGTGAAAAATGAGGAATGAGTAACGAGGAACGAGGAATGGGGGGTTATGGCAGTTTCGACGGGCTCCTGGGGAGCTTCGGCTGCAACAGCCTTTACCTCGTCAAGGAAGAAGCGGCCCCTCGTGGGAGCGGCAAAGGTCACTGTGACGTCGCCCGTGCCCACGATGGTCAGCGCATAGTCAGTAAAGGCCCCCTTCTCCATGGTCAGCATCACTTGGTTGGTGGCCTCTGCCTTCTTGGCTGGGCTTTGGGTTGGTGCGGATTCAGCAACGGTAAAGCCGTCGCTCACGGTAATCTGGAGGTCGGTGCCGTCGGCCGTGCCATCCCAGGCGCCGGCACGGAAGGTGAGCGTGGCGGCTCCGTCAAGGGGAATGCCCGGCGACACGACGAAGCCCGGCTTCATCGACGTGCCAAGACGTACGCACTGGTAGGCCTGATACATGCAGTTCTCGGTGTCTGTCCAGTCCGTCAGGTCAGAGTCGTAGAGCCGAGAGGCTATGTTGCCATTCCACTGGCCGTCGTTGCCACCTGTTCCTTCACAGTCGTCGAAGGTCTCACTAAAGATGACTACACCCGGTGTTGCAGGGTCGTCGGGGTTGTCTGGATTATCCGGGTCGTCCGGATTGTCCGGATCATCAGAACCACCGAAGAGTTCGAGCGTAATGGTGCCGTCGTCATTGGCCGTGATGTTGGTCACGCAAAGGTCGAGCTTCTGTCCTGAGAAGGTACTAACCTCGCCAATGGCCGACTTTTTCACGCCCCACAGGTTATTCTTGTCGGCCGAGTAGTACATCTTGGCCCCGTCGGCCGTCAAGACGCAGACGCGCTTTTTCTGCTTGTTGTTGTTCAGCGTGTTCGAGTTCCACTGGTTCTGGTCGTAGGCTATGCGCATGAGCAGCACGCCGGCTCCGTAGCTCTGGGGGAAGAAGGTGCTGGGCTGGTGATTCTCGAGGATGAAGGTCTCCTTCTGGCTGTTGCGTACGATGTAGGCCGAGTTCTCCGCACAGTCGGTCGGAGCGGCCATTGTCACTTCGCCCGGCTCGGAACTCAGCTCCACCAGGTTCAGCCAGCCCATATAGCTCTTCTCGTAAGCGTTATAGGCAGCCGGAGCACGCGACTCGTCATCCACATAGGCGCCAGAGTCCATGATTGACCAGAAGCCGCAGGGGTCGTCATTGATGTAAGAGCCATTAGTACAATAGAAGTCGGGCAGACCCAGCGCATGACCGAACTCATGACAGAACACGCCCATGCCCATGAGGCTGCCGCCACCACTGGCCAGCTCGTTGCCAATGAAGAACGAGTTGAAGTGTACGCCGGCATAGTCGCCACCGCCGATGGGGTCTTCCTCGGCATCCCATTCGCAGGGCCAGAGGTAGTTATCGCCGCCATAATACTCGGTGGCCTCGCCCTTGCCCGCATAGAGCATGGCTAAAAGGGGCACGCCGTCATGGTGGTTCTCATCGCCAGCCGGAACTACATACTGAGAGAAATCAACGCCTAACTGGCTGACTGCAGCCGCAATGACGTCGCCGGGCAGTTCGTCGAGCTTCTCGTCGTTGCCGCCCCAGTCGTTTTTACCGTAGTACTGGTAGGTCTTGTCGAGGGTGACAATGCCCACAACGTCGAACATGGGAACAAACTGTCCGCCACTCTGCTCCTTGAAGTAGTCGCGCACCGAGCCCTTGGCACCGGCCTCTTCGCTGTAGCCCTCCTCGTTGTAGTAACGCTGCATCTTCTCTACCGTGGTCGTGCTTTTGAACGAGAGATTGCTGAACTGCACCATCACCACGGGAATGGTATATTCGCCGATGCTGGGCACGGAGCCCAGGCTCATCTTGCCAAACTGGCCAAGGCCGTCAGCCGTAGAAGCCTGAATGGCCCCCTTCGGACCGCGACGGGCTGCCATGCGGGCTGCACGACGGGCTTCAAGCTGCTGGCGGTCGGCCAGCTCGCCGACGTTCTCGCTCTTCATGACGTAGCAGTTGCCCTGAGCGTCCTGCAACCAGTGGCCATGCTCGTCACCGACCTTTTGTACCCTTACCTGCTGACCGTTGCTAAGTGTTATCGTTCGCCACAAGCCCGGCTTGGCAGGCACAGCAAATACTGCCGTTGTCACCAACAGCAGCGATAATGCCAATAGTTGTTTCTTCATACTTTCGGAATCGTTTGTTATTTTATAATGACTTTCTTACCATTTATAATATACAGCCCCTTGGTAGGCTGGATGACACGACGGCCGGAGAGCGTAAAGCAAGCCCCCTCTCCTTGGGAGAGGGCCGGGGTGAGGCTCTTAATGCCCGTCGTTCCAGACAGGGTGACCTTCACTGCCGAAAGCTTGATATGCTTCGTACTATTATAGGTAAAGACTATCGAACTGGCATCGCCCGTCCAGGTCAGGTCGCCAGTCATCGTGCCCGTGCTGGCCTGCAAGCCACTCTTCGCCTCGGGCGAGGTAAACTCAACGGCCGTAATAGAACCTTCGCTCGCACTAATGGTCAGGCGGTTGCCCGGATAGAGCCGTATCTGCTCGTTATTGCAGTAGCGGTTTACGCCCTCAGCAAGGTCGTACGTAATGGTGATGCCGTCGTGCGTGCCCGTCAGCGTCTCACTATGGTTGCTGGCAATAGAGCCGTCGAACGACGTACCGAAGAAGCTGTTGTTCAAGGCGTACGTACCGCCGACGGGTGTCTGCTCGCCGCTGCCTTCCTCCACAATCGTATAGGTAGCCGTAGCCTGAGAGCTGACGGCATCTTCCTTGACGGCAATAGCCTTCACGGTGGTGGTCTCGGTCAGCTCGAAGGGTTCCGCATAGACGTTGCTGCGCTGTGTAGCGTCGCTGCCGTCGGTCGTATAGTAAATCACCACATCGTCCGTCGAGCAACTCAAGGTCACCGTCACGCTGCCTTCGTATCGGCCGCCGGCAGGCGAGAAGGTGGGCTGACTGACCTGCATCGTCACGTCGCCGCCATAGTTGTCGTAACTGAAGGGCACGTCCATCATGCTGCCCCACGTGTATTCCTCCAGTCCGGGGTAATCGACGTAGGGGTTACGGTTGCCCTGCACGTCAAAGACCGCATTGTTGCGGGCTGTCTCCACGTCATCGACGGGGTCCTCCTTCGACCAGCGCATCATCATGTCGAGGGTCCACGAGGTCAGACCGGGATAGGTAGAGGTAAACACGCTGTGACCCCAGCTTTCGCAAGTGCCCTCATAACGTGTAATCATATAGAAGTAGATGCGGGCAATGTCGCCCTTGATTTCGTCGTTAGGTTCAAAAACGGTGCCCGAGTAACCCAGTCCGGCACGGGCATTGCCCCACTTGCTGTAATTGTTGGCCGACCCCGAAAAGTTACTACCCACCTCGCCGAAGGGAAGATTGCTGCGATAGCCGTTAATCTTACCATCGGTAGGCACCACGTGAACAATGTCCGACTTAATGCCGGAGCCGCTGAACCAGTCCTGTGGCACGGTGTGCTCACGATTGTAGCAGTCGCCTTCATTCTGATACGAACCAGCTTTATCGGTTATATGCCGGTAATTGGTAATGTTCGAGTACCAGTCGCGCACATAGCCGTCGGCACGTGTGTCGGTCTTTTTATAAGCATTCCACAGTCCATCGTAGCCCACGTTACGGGGGTTCACGATGATACTGGCCAACTTGCTCTTCAAGGCCTTGCCCTTCAGTCCGTTGGCATTCTGATAATAAGTTTCTGAGCCGTTAGGGCCTTGAGCCCACGCCGTGGTAAGTGCCGTCAACAGCACCACGGTAAAAACATACACTCTTTTCATGTCTCTTATGTCGTTTTTAGTTATAACCTTTTCAAAAATGGGCTACAAAAGTAGGCATAATTTCCGACATGGCCAAACTTCGCGGCTACTTTTTTATCATTCCCGACTCCCGTCGCTAAACTATTACCTTTCAATATCGCGTCTGACGTTGTTTCTTATCTTTTGCAGATAGTCGTGCATGCCTGCGGCATCCTTCTGGTCGATGATTTCGAGCAGCTCTTTCAACTCGGTGCGAATCTGGCTGACCTGGTCGTGGGTGTAGGGGTTGAAGAGTATTTCCTGTAACAGGTAGTCGTCCTCGTTCAGCACGCCCTTGGCTATGCGCATGTGGCGCTTGAAGGTGGTGCCCGGCGCGTCCTGGTGCTTCATGACGGCGGCAAAGACGAAGGTGGAAACGAAGGGGATGGAGAGCGAGTAGGCCACCGTCTTGTCGTGCTCCTCGAACGTGTATTCGTAGATGTTCAGCCCCAGTTTCTGGTAGAGGTCCTTGAAGAAGATGCGCCCCATGTAGTCGCCCTCGCTGATGATGATGGCGTTCTCCTCGCTAAGTTGCTGCAGGTTGGCAAACGTAGGTCCGAACATGGGGTGCGTAGAGACATAGCGCATGCCCGACTTCTCGTAGAACTCCTTGAGGTCGGTCTTTACGGAGGCTATGTCGCTGATGATGCACTCCTTAGGCAGATAGGGCAGCACCTCCTGGAACACGGGGATGGTGTATTTCAGCGTTACGGCATTGATGAGCAGCTCCGGGCGGAACTGGCGTATTTCCTCCATCTGCGTGAAGCGCTGACAGTTATAAGTGAAGCGCATGCGCTTCGGATTTTTCTCAAACACGGCCACTTCGTGGTCAAAACTTAGCAGGTCGATGAAGAAACTTCCCATCTTGCCTGCTCCCATAACTACTATTTTCATTAAGAGACTCTCCCCCGCCCCCTCCCTGTGAGGGAGGGGAGTAGAATCTTAGTCGGGGGTATTCTACTTGCTTATTATACGTTTAATAGGTGACCACTCCCCTCCCCTCACAGGGAGGGGCCGGGGGGTCTTCTATTTATTAATAATCTCTATTTGCTGACGAACAGACTCTTCGTGAATACTCTCAAAGACCTTGGCCACGAACTCGGAGCCCATGCCGCAGAGGGCTCCCTGTGCGCCGCGCTTGTCCAGAATCTCGTTGTAACGAGAGGTCTGCAGCACGGTCATGTTGTGCTCCTTCTTGTATTGGCCTATCTCTCGGCACACGCGCATGCGCTTGCCTAACAGTTCCATGAGTTGGTTGTCAAGTTCGTCTATCTGCTTGCGCAGCTGCGTGATGCCCTCGGTGGTGACGTGCTCGTCGCGTATGACGAGCAGCGAGAGGATGTAGTCAAGCACGTCGGGGGTCACCTGCTGTTTGGCGTCGCTCCACGCCTTGTCGGGGTCGCAGTGGCTCTCGACGATGAGTCCGTCGAAGTCCAGGTCCATGGCCTGCTGGCAGAGCGGGGCAATGAGCTCGCGCCGTCCGCCTATGTGGCTGGGGTCGCTGATGATGGGCAGGTCAGGTATGCGGCGCTTCAACTCAATGGGTATCTGCCACATGGGCATGTTACGGTAAATCTTCTTGTCGTAGCTGGAGAAGCCGCGATGAATGGCCGCCATGCGCTTCACACCGGCCTGGTTCAGTCGCTCCATGGCCCCTATCCAGAGCTCGAGGTCGGGGTTGACGGGGTTCTTGACGAACACCGGCACATCGACACCCTTCAGCGCGTCGGCCAGGGCCTGCATGGCAAAGGGGTTGGCCGACGTCCGGGCACCAATCCACAGGATGTCGATGCCATACTTCAGGCAGAGTTCCACGTGTTCAGGCGTAGCCACCTCGGTAGCCACGAGCATGTGGGTCTCGTCCTTCACTCGTTTCAGCCATGGCAGCGCCTTCTCGCCGTTGCCCTCGAAGCCTCCGGGCTTCGTGCGCGGTTTCCACACGCCGGCCCTGAAGTTATGACAGCCAAAGCTGGCCAGCTGACGGGCGGTTGTCATTACTTGCTCCTCGGTCTCGGCACTACAAGGGCCTGCAATGACGAAGGGGCGTTCGTTGTCACTCGGTAAGTTTAAGGGTGCTAATTCTAATTCCATAAAAAGCCCACCCCCTACCCCTCCCCAAGGGAGGGGAGTAGAATGCTTGTTGGGGGTATTCTACTGATATTGTTTTTTGTTGATGATTTTTCTACCGTAAGAAGTTACCACTCCCTCCCTCACAGGGAGGACGGGGGGAGGGTATCCTTGATTCTTTCCAACGCTTCCTTGATTTTCTCCTCCTTGGCACAAAGGGAGATGCGGATGTAACGCTCGCCGTTGCTGCCGAAGATGAAGCCGGGGGTGATGAAGACACGGGCCTCGTGGAGCACACGCTCGGTGAGGTCTTCTACATTATTATATATAGAAGGTATCTTACCCCAAAGGAACATGCCCGCCTGGTCAGGGTCGTAAGTACAGCCCAGGGTGTCCATGATCTGCTCGGCCAGCTGGCGACGACGGCGATAGGTCTCGATGTTGGCCTCGCGGTGCCACTCGTCGCTATTCCGGTAGGCCTCGGCTGCAGCCAGCTGTATGCCACGGAAGGTGCCGCTCTCTATGTTCGACTGCACCTTCAGAATCCACGAGATGAACTGCGCATTGGTGGCACAGAGTCCCACGCGCCATCCGGGCATGTTGTGGCTCTTCGACATGGAGTTGAACTCTATGCAGCAGTCCTTGGCCCCCGGCACCTGGAGAATGCTCAGGTGTTCCTCACTCAAGATGAAGGAGTAAGGATTGTCGTTGACCACCACCACGCCGTGTTCCTTGGCGAAGCGTACCAGCCGCTCGTAAGTCTCCCTGCTGGCTCTTCCGCCGGTGGGCATGTTGGGGTAGTTCGTCCAGAGCAGTCGGCACTTCGTAGTCTTGTCGCTGACTATTGCCTCCAACTGCTCAAAGTCGGGTTGCCAGCCGTTGTCCTCCAGCAGGTCGTAGTTGATGATGTTGGCCCCTAACAGCTTCGAGAGCGACGTGTAAGTGGGATACCCCGGATTGGGCACCAACACGCTGTCGCCTGGGTTGACGAAGGCCAGCGTCACGTGCAGGATGCCTTCCTTCGAGCCAATCAGCGGCAGCAACTCGCTCTTCGGGTCGAGCTCAACGTCATACCAGCGCTTATAGAAGCCGGCCATGGCCTGGCGCAGTTCCGGCGTGCCCATGGTGGGCTGATAGCCGTGGGCACCGGGCTGTCGTGCCACCTCGCAGAGTTTCTCTATCGTCTGTTCCGAGGGTGGCATGTCGGGGCTGCCAATGGCCAGGCTGATGATGTCCTTTCCCTCGGCGTTCAGCTGTGCCACTTCCTTCAGTTTACGGCTGAAGTAGTACTCTTGCACTAAGTTCAGTCTTTCGGCAGGTTTAATTTGTCTGCTTTCCATCCTTATATTCTCCTAATATTTTTAAGTCCTTCGTCAGCGGAATAATAGCGTCAATAGACTGGCGGTAGCGCGTCAGGTCATCGTACATCACATCTACATAGAACAGATATTCCCACTCTCTGCCGATGATGGGCAGCGACTGTATCTTGGTCAGGTTGATCTTGTAGAACGACAGGATGGCCAGCACGTGGCTCAGCGACCCCTCCTCGTGAGGCAGCGAGAAGACGATGCTCGACTTGTTGGCCTCGGTCAGCGGCCGCAGCATGTCGGCCTTGTTGGGGTTGCTCACCACGAGGAAGCGCGTAAAGTTGTGCTTGTTGTCCTCTATGTGGTCTTCCAGCACCTTCAGCCCGTACTGCCGTGCTGCATCGGCATGACAGATGGCAGCCAAGCCCTTCCGACCCTCCTCGGCTATCATCTTCGCCGAGCCTGCGGTGTCCTCGGCCTCTACGTTCTTCATCCGCGGGTGCTGGCTGAGGAACTGTCGGCACTGCATGAGCGCCACGGGGTGCGAGTGAACCTCCTCGATGCTCGCCCAGTCGTCGTCGGGCAGGCAGCAGATGCAGTGGCTGATGTGCAGCTTGTGCTCGCCCACCACGCTGCAGCCCGAGTCACGGAGCAGCTCGTAGTTATGGAGCAGGCTGCCGGCTATGGTGTTCTCAATGGCCACCATGCCGATGAGCGTAGGGTCCTGGCGCATCTGGCTGAACACCTCCTCGAACGTGGCGCAGCATACCAGCTGTATCTGCTCGTTCTCAAAGTACAGGTGGGCCGCTATGTCGTGGAACGACCCTGTGAGTCCTTGTATGGCTATTCGTTTCATCTCGATTATTTTCGATTTACTTATTTTCGATTTTCGATTTATTCCATCTTATATAAAAACTCCGCTTGCACTTGGTCTGTGAAGCGGAGTCCTATATTTTTACCTTTTTACTTTCTTGCTTTTATTACCTACGGCCATCCGCTTCACACGTTCCATGCAAAGTAAAAGTAATAGCCGTAAAAGTAATTCTTGTTCGCCATCTTGAGTATTTTCGATTTACTTATTTTCGATTTTCGATTATTCGGCTGCAAAAGTATAACTTTTTCCCGAAACAAACAAACAAATTGTAAGAAATTTTCAGAAAAACCGTTACTTTTTCCATTTCAACCGCAGACTGTTCAGCACGACGCTCACCGAACTCATAGCCATCAGGGCCGCAGCCCACATCGGCGTTATCTGGAAGTTGCACACGCTGTTAAGGGCTCCTGCCGCCAAGGGGATACATATTATATTATATATAAAAGCCCAAAACAGGTTCTGGCGTATCATGTTCACCGTGCGACGCGACAACCGGACGGCCTCGGGAATGCGCCTCAGGTCGCCCGTCATCAGCGTCAGCTGCGCCACGTCCATGGCCACGTCGGTGCCGCTACCCATGGCGATGCTCACGTCGGCCACGGCCAGTGCCTGGCTGTCGTTGATGCCGTCACCCACCATGGCCACCGTCTTGCCTTCCTGCTGCAGCCGCCGTACCAGATTCTCCTTATCCTGAGGCATGACGCCGCTCTGCCAGTGGCTGATGCCTGCCTCCCGAGCCCAGTGGCTCACCCGTTCTTCCTTATCGCCACTCATCATGTAGAGCTCCACGCCCATCGACTTCAACTCCTGAATGGCCTCGCGCGCATGGGGCTTGAGCGTTTCCTCTCCAAGGTCGGAGGAGGCCGTCACCGTTCCCGTTTTATCCACCACCATGGCGCTGGTGCGGTGTATCAGCTCCAAGGCGGTAGCGTCCTTTATCAGTATCTGTCGCTGGGCAGCCTTGCCAATGCCTACCATGAGGGCCGTCGGCGTGGCCAGTCCCATGGCGCAGGGACACGCAATGACCAGCACGCTGACGGCAGACAGCACGGCCTGCGACACGTCGCCGCCCAGGAAGTACCACAGCAAGAAGGTTACGATGCTGATAGCGCTCACTACCGGCACAAACACCAAGGCAATCCTATCGACCACCCGCTGCACCGGGGCTTTGCTTCCCTGGGCCTCCTGTACCATGCGTATCATGTTCGAGAGCACGGTGTCCTTGCCTACCTGAGTGGCCTTAAACGTAGCCTCGCCCTCGGCAACCAGAGTTCCTGACAGCATTCTGTCGCCAGGGTGTTTCTGCACGGGCTCCGATTCGCCGGTCATGGAGCTCTCGTCAACCCGCACCTCGCCCCTCACCAACTGCCCATCTACGGGAATCTTATCACCCGCCTTGACGACAATCATGTCGCCCTTCTGCAGTGCCGAGATGGGCACTTCCGCGATTTCGGCTCCCTCTCCTTGGGAGAGGCTCACCCTTGCCGTCTTTGGCTGCAGGCCCATCAGCGAGCGAATGGCCGAAGCCGTACCGTTCTTGGCCCGCTCTTCGATGAAGCGGCCCGTCAGCACGAAGGTTATTATCATAATCGAGGCATCGAAGAAGGTGGGTCCCGTGCCCCAGAAGGTGACGTACGTGCTATACAGGAACGAGACGGCCGTCGAGAGTGCCACCAGCGTGTCCATGTTGGCCGACAGCTGCGTCAGCTGTTTCCATGCCGCCGTGTAGAAGCCGCGTCCGCAATACAGCAGGTTCAGCAGTGCTATCAACAGCAGCGTCTGGTTAACCCACCCCTCCCTCAGAGAGGAGACTCCCATGCTGACGGCCATTGACAGCAGCGCGAAGAGCCACGACACGGCGACCCGTCGGCGCAGCCGTTCGTAGCGCCGCCGCTCTATAGCCTCCACGTTGCGGTCTTCCTCTATCACCATGTCGTAGCCAGCTTTCTCGACGGCATCTTTCAGCTTCTCCGCCGTCACCTGCTGTTCATCAAAATCTACGAGTGCCGACCTTCCGGGAAGGTTCACGCTCACTTCCCTGACCCCCTCGACGGAGGCCAGCGTCTTCTCTACACGTGCCGAGCAACCAGCACACATCATTCCAAGTACAGCGTATGTCTTTTTCATTACGGCCGCAAAATTACAAAAACTTTTACACTTATCGGCATTTCTTCGGAGAAATGCATAATATTTCCCTGCTTTTCTTCTTTCGAGTAACTATTTACAAATAAATATGCGCTTAGGCACACACTCTGAATTGTTTGGATAATCTCATTTGGGGATCAATACACGCGAAGAACACTACTAACAACCCCGAAAAGTTTTTTCATTGTGCAATTTCTTCGAGAAAAAGTTGAAATAACCCGACAAACCGACGCAATCCTTGTATCTAACTCACAATCAACTTATTATACTGCGTCAGTTTGTTTAAAACAAAGAATCAAACTGACGCAGCTCAAAAATACCGAATTATTATTAGTTGCCCGTAGTGGAAACCCAGAGAAGTGGCACTTCTCTGGCGGAGAAACGGCACTTCTCTGGCGGAGAAACGGCACTTCTCTGGCGGAGAAACAGCACTTCTCTGGCAGAGAAACGGCACTTCTCTGGCAGAGAAGTGCCCCCAAAAGGCGTGTGTCGGATTGACTCCTCAAATTAAGCAACCCGACATGGTGTAACCAACTCCTCACTTCACCGTATATCCGTCAGGCATCTTGAACATCTTGGGGTCAATGCTGGCGGGCTGCTCGATGGAGGTCACCTCGTGGATGGTGGTGGCACCGTTCTTCTCCTTCTGCACCTTTTTTATCACCAGACCCTTCCAGACGTAGTACTCGACGTTCGTGCCTACGTAGTGGTCACACTTCTTGCCCATCACGGTGGCGGTGCCCTTCTTCTGCAGCTTAAGCTTCTTCATCAGCGTCTCGTTCAGGTTGAGGAAGTTCAGGTCGGCGTCCTTTGTCCGCCTGGCAGTCTTCTTGTTCTTGTCGAGGGCATAGCTCTCGGCTCCTGCGGTGAGGGCGATGGAGGTTTGGTTGCCCATGCGGAGTTCACGTCGCTCGTACACTCCATACATATCGAAAGCCTTGGCCAGAACGCCCTGCTGACTGCCCTTTGTCACCTTGTACTTCACAATGCCGCGCTGCAGTTCATAACGTTTGGTGGCAACAGTGCTCGTGGAAACTTGGCCCTGCAGCTGTGCATCGGTGATGCCGAACTTCTTGGCCGCCTTCTTAATGTCAAACTGCTGTACCTTCTGCTCACCGTCGATGCCGACGGTCGATGCCTGTCCGGGCTTCAGCATCACCTTCTTGCCAGTCTTCTTGCTCGTTACTTCCATAGAGCCGCTGAGCAGATAGACGTGCGATGTGTTGTTGTTAGACTGAATAACGAAGACAGTGCCAAAAGGTATTGCCTGTACTTGAGGACGAGGGGTATAGAAGAGGAAGCTGCCCCCCGTACCATTTAGCGGCTTCAGATTTATTCCCCTGATGCCACCCTTGATAACGGTCCATATCTGCACTCCCTGGTCGTTGGTAAATTCCACTTCAGAGTTTTTCTCAATAATGATAGTATTCTCCTGGTCTCCATAGTTAATGCCAAGTTCCTGGTCATCGGTCCAAATTTTGGTATTGCCATAGATGACTTTTCCTGATTCTATGTCGTGCATTTTCTTATTGGGGTCTTTCGTACAGGAATACTTTGCCCCCGTACTGTAGCCATTGGGTTTAAACTCGGAGTATTCGCTACCGCAAATCTCGCAGTTGTTGTCATCTAGCACGTCGTTCCAACTGGTTGGGGAGATTTCCTCTGCCAAGGTCACTTTATTCTTCACGTTGAAGAGGATATCAAATCCCAACGCCGAGTTCTTGCCATAGTAAATAACCTTTCCATTAAAGTACTCTTTATCATTAGGTACCTTTATACTGTAGTGGGCCTTGCCTTCTCCTGCTACCATTTTTCCATCAAGTTGGGCTTCACACCTTTTATACCATTCGCTGCTACCCTTCAGTCTTTCGACCGTAAGCGAAACGGTTTCGCCTGGCTCCACATCAACTCGAAGAACTCCACTTGCTGTGGAGTTTGGGGATAAGATGCGGTCAATCCTAGGCGGATAAGGGCCATCCTTGTAAGTTACCACACCACCAGAGAGGGTGAATTTCATCTTCTCACCAAAGCGTTCTATCGTGCCAGTGTATTTCCTCCTCTCTCGATTCTCTGGTTTGACAGGTGACGGAGTTGCTGTGGTTCCGCCTTTCACCTTCAGCCATAAAGAGACATTCATATCCAAGGCGTAAGACCTGGGTTGGGGGGCTGGTGTACGGTAGGTGATGAAGATTTCAACCGATTCCGCATTACTGGGCACGGTGAAACTCTTGGACGTATATTCCTTTTCTTCCAACTGAATCGTATGACTTGGCATGAAGACGGGGTCTCCTTTCTTACGATAGTCGAAGTCAATGTATATCTTGGGCATCTTCTTGCCTGACACTTTCTTCAGGTCGGCAGTAATGGTGGTGCCTGGGGCCACGGTTCCCTCTATTTCCTGCTTGAGGCTTCCCACACCGGCAGGTGTCATGACTGAGGTCTCCAGCTTCGGCTGGCCTTTCTTGGTCACCGTGATGCCTGACACGCTCCATTCCATGGTGTGTCCGTCGTTTGTCAGTTTGCCAGAAACTTTTCTCTGCGCACACGCTGGCAGGACCACCAGCAGCAGCACGAACATCATAATGATTTGTCGGACTTGCTTTGTCTTCTCCTCTTTGCCTTTGGTTGTTCTCATAGTCGTTAATGTTGTTTTAGCTCAGTGTACCTGTGCTGGACTAAAAGTAATTGTTTCCATCATTCTCATATTTTTAAATAAGACGTTGCAAAGATAATCATTTCCACTGACATTGCCAAACATTCTGTGATATTTTTGAAGCAGAGGGAGTTACAGCCCCCACCCCGCCCTACGCGGATGCCGCACCAGCATTATCTGGAAACAACTGTTTCGGAGTTATTTATTGTTAAGTAATGACTAAAAAACGATTCGGTATAAAGATTTTGTGTACCTTTGCAGCCAATTGTCGATAAAAAGAATAAATAACACATACACTTAAAAAGATGGAAGCAATTACCTTTTGGGGATTCAACCTCTATGCGTGGATAACCATTGCCACAGTACTGACGCTGTTCAGCGTACTGCTGTTTACGAAGGCACGGGCCGACATCACGTTTCTCGGAGCCATCGGCGTGCTCTACGTGACGGGCGTGCTCGATGCCAAGGAGGCCTTCTCGGGCTTCAGTTCCACGTCGGTCATCGTGATTGGCGTGCTGTTTGTGGTCGTCTCAGGGCTCACCCATACGGGGGTGCTGCAGTGGATTGTCAAGCACCTGCTGGGCCAGCCGCGCTCTTACAGCAAGGCCGTGGTACGGCTCATGCTGCCCGTGGCGGCGCTGAGCTCTTTCCTGAGCAACACCACGGTGGTGGCACTCTTCGTGGGCATCGTGAAGATGTGGTCGAAGCGTCTGGGCATCAGCCCCTCGAAGCTACTCATTCCGCTGAGCTACGCCTCAGGCATGGGCGGTGTCTGTACGCTGATAGGCACGCCGCCGAACCTGATTATTTCAGGACTTTACGCTGACCATACCGGCCAGCAGATGAACGTGCTGGCCACGGCCGTGCCGGGCATGTTCTGCCTCCTGGTGGGCGTGCTGTCGGTCATTGCACTGAGGCGGCTGCTGCCAGAGCGTCAGACGCCGGAGTCGGCCTTTGAGCGGGCCACCGACTTCACGGTAGAGCTGGTGGTGCCGGCCAAGAACCCCTACATAGGCAACACCATCAAAGAGGCGGGGCTGACCGAGGTACAGGGCGGCAGCCTGATAGAGCTGATACACTTCGACGGCGAGGTGTCGTCGCCCGTCAGTGGCGACGACGTGCTGTTGGGGGGCGACCGTCTGGTATTTGCCGGACAGATAGACGAACTGCTTGAGCTGCGCCAGAGCCACGGCTTTGTCATTGCCGACCACCCGGTGTTCACCACATCGGAGCTTGACCACAGCCGCAAGCTGCGCACGGCCTACGTCACCTTCGGCAGTCCGCTGGCCGGCACCACGATAGGCCAGAGCGGCTTCGAGCACAAGAACAACATGACGCTGGTGGCCGTGGCCCGCAGGGGCACACGCATCAACGAGTCGCCACGAGGCGTGGTGCTTCAGCCTGGCGACACGCTGCTCTTAGAGTGTCCGCCGCGCATGGAGACCAGCACGGAGGGCCTGAACGAGCAGCTGCACTTCTTCGACTCCGAGCAGTTACCCTACACGGGACGCGGCACGCTCATCTCGTCGCTCATCATGCTGGCCATGGTGGTGGTCTCGGCCCTGGGCCTTATGCCGCTGCTGCAGTGTGCCTTCATAGCGGCCTTCGCCATGCTCCTGACCCGCTGCTGCAACATGGAGCAGGCCATGAAGTCCATCAACTGGGACATCCTCATGGTCTTTGCCGGATCGGTCGTCCTGGGACTGGCCATCCAGAAGACGGGCATTGCCGAGCGAATGGCCTTCGGCATTCTCGATGTGTGCGGCACTAACCCACTGGTGGTCATGACGGCCATCTGCTTCGTGGGCACCTTCATCACCGAGTTTATCAGCAACACGGCGGCCGGAGCCATGTTCTTCCCTATCATGTACCAGGCGGCCGAGAAGCTGGGCTACGAGCCGTACCCCTTCCTGATAGCCCTCATGATCAGCGTCAGCAGCAGCTTTGCCACACCCATCGGTTCGCCCACCCACATGCTGGTGTATGGCCCGGGCGGCTACCGCTTCAGCGACTTCATGCGCATAGGCCTGCTGATGAACCTCATCATCCTGGCTGCCAACATCTTCATTGTCAACGTGGTCTATCCGCTGACGCAGTTAGGCTGAACACAGTGCTCGGCGGTTTCCACGCCGAGCAACATAAAAAAAGCCCCTCCGTTTGGTGGTAAGAAAAAAAAACACTACCTTTGCGGCCAATTATCAGAATAAGTATAGAACCCTATGCGACAGAAAATAGACTGCTTTTTAGCTTGCGACCGGCTTGCAGATGCCGAAATAACCGTCAGCCAGCTGCGCGACAACAAAACCATTCACCATATTTACCTGCTCACCGCCGAGCACTTCGCCGAACCGGCGCCCAAGGACTGCCGGCTGCTGCCCGTAGCCTCGCTGAGGGGCACTGAGACCATGCTGCGCATTGCCGAAAATGCCAAAGCCGACTACGTGCTACTCTCGACCAAGGCCCTGCCCCTGCTGCTTGGCCCGTCGGCCCTCGAGCGCATGCTCCAGGTGGCCACCGACTCCAACGCCGCCATGGTCTATTCGGACAGGCTGGTGGAACACCCAACACCCCGCTCGGCCGAAGGACGCTTGCAAGGCAAGAACACCCAACACCCAACACCCAACACCCAACACCCAACACCCAACACCGAGAAGCACCCCGTCATCGACTACCAGTTAGGCTCCCTGCGCGACGACTTCGACTTCGGCTCGCTGCTGCTCATCAAGACGTCGCTCATACATAAGTTTGCCACGAGCGACATAGACCGCGACTTCCGCTACGCCGGGCTCTACGCCCTGCGACTCTTCCTGAGCCGCGAAGGCACGCTGCTGCACCTGAACGAATATCTCTATACCGAGCAGGAGACCGACCTGCGCACCTCCGGCGAGAAGCAGTTTGACTACGTCAACCCCCGCAACCGCGACGTACAGATAGAAATGGAGCAGGCCGTCACCTCGCACCTCGAACTCATTGGGGCACGCATTGACACCCTCTCCTACCCAGAGCCCGACTTCCAGGAACAAGACTTCCCCGTAGAGGCATCGGTCATCATTCCGGTCTTCAACCGCGTCAAGACCATCCGCGACGCCGTGCTCAGCGCCCTCAGCCAGCAAACCACTTTCCCCTACAACGTCATCGTCGTTGACAACCACTCGACCGACGGCACAGGAGAAATACTGGCCCAAATTGAGAATGGAGAATGGAGAATGGAGAATTATGATTACATTCAAGGAACTAACAAGAATCGCGTGCAAGACAAGGGCGTGCAAGCAAATCATAATTCTCAATTCTCAATTCCCAATTCTCAACTCATCGTGTTGAATCCCACCCGTACCGACCTGGGCATTGGCGGCTGTTGGAACATGGCCATCAACGACGACCGCTGCGGACGCTTTGCCGTACAGCTTGACTCGGACGACCTCTACTCCTCGCCAAAGACGCTGCAGACCATCGTGGATGCCTTCCGCCGCCAGCATGCTGCCATGGTGGTAGGATCCTACCGCATGTGCGACTTCGAACTGAACACGCTGCCGCCCGGACTCATTGACCACCGCGAGTGGACCGACGAGAACGGCCCCAACAACGCGCTGCGCATCAACGGACTGGGGGCACCGCGTGCCTTCTTCACCCCGCTGCTGCGCCAAATCCAGTTCCCTAATACGAGCTACGGCGAAGACTACGCCCTGGGGCTCATCTTCTCGCGCCACTACCGCATTGGGCGTATCTACAAGGAGCTTTACCTCTGCCGTCGCTGGGGAGGCAACAGCGACGCCAACCTCACGCAGGAGCGCCAGAACGCCAACAACCTCTACAAAGACCGTCTGCGCACCCTCGAGATACTGGCCCGCCAGCAACTCCGCGAGGGCAAGGGCGACCAGCTCACAGGCTCCAGCCTGCAACGTTTCTTCAACCGACAGCTTGAGAAGTGGGACGAGGCCCGCCAGCGCTACCGCGAGCTGCGCGACGTGCAGACCCGCGAGCTGACTGGCGACGATGCCTTCACCCTACAGGTGCAGTGGAACCCCGCCCGCATCGTCTCTACCGGAGCCCGCATGGATGCCAAGACCATCGGCGAGCGTCCGTGTTTCCTCTGCGAGCAGAACCGTCCGCAGCAGCAAATCAAGAAACAGCTCGACCACCAGCTCGAGCTGCTGGTCAACCCCTACCCCATTCTGCCCATCCACTTCACCATTCCCTCCGTCAGCCACCAGCCGCAGCGCATCCTGAAGCTCTATGCCGACATGCACCACCTGCTCACCCTCTACCCCGAGCTCATGGTCTTCTACAACGGGCCCCACTCAGGAGCCTCGGCCCCCGACCATGCCCACCTGCAGGCCGGCACCAGCGGCATTCTGCCCCTGCAGACGGCCTGGCAGCGACTCTCGCGCAACCTGACACCCCTCTATTCTCGCCTCACTTCTTCCTCCTCTCTCCTCTCTCCCCCCTCCTCTCTTCTCTCTTCTCTCTCCTCTAACGACGGTATCTTCCTCATCAACGACTACCCCTGCCCGGCCCTGCTCATACGCAGCACGACGGACAAGGCCGACCTCCAGCTCTTCCAGCTGCTCTACGACGCCCTACAGAGCTTCCGCCAGGAGCCGGAACCCATGATGAACATCGTCATGTGGCGCTCGGCCGACACCTGCTTCAGTGTGGTCTTTCCGCGCCGCCGCCACCGCCCGGCCTGCTACGACGCCCAGGGTGACGAGCAGTACATCATCTCTCCGGGAGCACTCGACATGGCCGGACTCATCATTACGCCCCGCCAGGAGGACTTCGAACGCATCACGCCCGAGGTGGCCTTCAACATTCTGCGCGAAGTGGCCATCAGCCCCGAACAGCTGCAGCACGTCGTTGACCAGCTGGCAACAATAAAGGCAAAAGCCAACACCCAATACCCAACACCCGACACCCAACACCCAACACCC